>Ga0105101_10000124_pt1 | contig 29451 bp, 32 predicted proteins | sample PPLLak21cMay2015_2_FD_87037 | JGI IMG/M metagenome (GOLD analysis project Ga0105101, IMG submission 87037) | Freshwater sediment microbial communities from Prairie Pothole Lake near Jamestown, North Dakota, USA - PPLs Lake P8 Core (1) Depth... | ecosystem: Environmental > Aquatic > Freshwater >... | reverse complement strand
CCGATATCGCCACAGGTACCTGCAGTACTCCTGCAGCATTTATTGTTTCCCAGAAATAACCTTCCGATGTGCTTGCATCGCCTATTGAGCCGAAAGCAACTTCATTCCCCTTATTTGACAGAGTTTTAAAACCATGAAGTTCCTTGTTCTGCCTGAATAGTTTTGAAGCATAACCAAGCCCGAGTAACCTCGGCATCTGTCCTGCAGTCGGGGAAATGTCGGCCGATGAATTCTTTTGTTTCATCAGATCTCGCCAGGTTCCGTCAGAATTGACGTTAGGCTCGGAGAAATGATTATTGAACACCCTCCCCCCGCTCCCGGGATTTATCTCCCTGTTAGTATTCCCGTAAAGCTGATGGAAAAATTCCAGGGAATCATACAAACCCATTGCCATCATCCATGTCTGGTCCCTGTAATATCCCGATCTCCAGTCTCCATCCCTGAATTGCTTGGCCATTGCGATCTGCACGATCTCCTTGCCGTCACCGAAAATTCCGAATTTGGCTTTACCGGTTAAAACTTCACGGCGGCCGATTATGCTCAGATTACGGCTCAGGTTTGCAAGACGGTAGTCTGCAAGGATCTTTTTTTTATTCATATATTGGTCGGGAAGTATATTTTGTTTCTTCATTTACAAATAGTTTAATTGTTTCGGTTAAACATCAAACATTAAACAAATTACTGACCCTGTTGTTTACACCATAATATGGAAATGATGATTATCTTTGTATTAAATCAGTTACAATGTTCATAGAACTTTTACTCATAAGCGCAATTTTACTTGTTATCTCATTCGCAGGTATGGGAATAAGGATGATTTTAAAACCCGGCACCCGGTTTCCCGAAACACATATAAGCAGGAATAAAGAGATGCATAAAAGGGGTATTACATGCGCTCAGAAAACCGATATTGGCTGTCTCCTCTCAGAGAGTAGGGAAGGATGTGCCACTTGCGGTAAAGTGAGGGTTTAATAACAGGTCAATCCCCGGATTCCGTAATATATTTTTTCAGATTTTCCGAAATCCATGTCTGCAGGTTGCCTGAATCGTCAGAATAAATCAGGAATGCCTCATACCCGGGATGGCGGCCCAGAAACTCAATTGTTTTATCCTTACCCATCACCATACAGGCAGTTGCAATCCCATCTGCAGTTGCACAGTCGGAAGCAAGAATCGTCGCACTCAAAAGCTGATTTTTTGCCGGATAACCTGTTTTCGGATCAATAGTATGGGAATATTTGACGCCATTTTCAACATAGAATTTCCTGTAATTGCCTGATGTTGCCAGCGACCTGTCTTTCATCTTTATAATAGCCTGAAGGTCGTTTCCGGGGACCATGTTATTATCAGTTGGCCGGTCGATTCCGATTTTCCACATATCACCTCCCTTATCCCCTTTCACTCTCACCTCACCCCCGATTTCCACCAGGTGGCTTTTTATTCCAAGACTGTCAAAATATATACTAATTAAATCGACCGAGTAACCCTGGGCAATAGCATTGAAATCGAGATTCACACCCGGATCAGATTTAACAATATTACCATTTCTGAGTTCCACCTTCTCCATTCCTATGAGTTTAAGCAGACTGTCGCGTTTTGCTTCAGTGAAGTTTTTTTGCGAGTCAGGTCCGAAACCCCAGGCTTTCACAAGCGGACCCACTGTTACATCGAATGCTCCGTCAGTCTCCAGGAATATCTGCCTTGCCAGCTTAAAAATCTCAGTGAAAACCCGATCGGGAGCTGTTGTCTCATTGCGGTTTATTCGCGACAGTACTGAAGAATCCTCATACAGGGAGACCGATAAATTGAAATCCCTTAGTCTCTTTTCAACTTCAGCTTGTAAGGTTGATGCAGTTAATCCGCCCTTATTTTCAAAAACCATGTTGTAGGTAGTGCCCTGTGCAAATCCGGTGAAATTTAAATAGACCGGCTTCTCCTTACAGGAAGTCAAAAACAGAAGTAATGCCAGGATTAAATTTAATACAGTTATTCTCATTTGGCAGTAGTTTCAACTTTGTGGATCTCTGTGTCTTCTCTGTGGAACTCTGTGTAACATAAAGTATTTTAAAAACTTACACAGAACACAGAGGAGGCACAGAGAGACGCATAGATTATTTATTAAGCACCGAAATCATCGAACGATATATTCTCCTCAGGAACTCCCAGATTATCGAGCATTTTAATAACGGATTCATTCATCAATGGCGGGCCGCAGAAATAATATTCAATATCCTCAGGTTCTTCATGGTTGCTCAGGTAATTATCGTACAGCACCTGGTGTATAAATCCTGTCAAACCGGTCCAGTTATCCGAGGGCCATGGTTCTGAAAGCGCCAGATAAAATTTAAAATTGGGAAATTCCTTTTCGATTGACCTGAATTCATCTTCATAAAATACCTCAGTAAGCGACCGTGCTCCATACCAGTATGAAACCTTGCGTTTGGTTTTCAGGGTATGGAAAAGATGGAATATATGAGATCTTAGCGGTGCCATCCCTGCACCACCACCGATATAGACCATTTCCCTGTTGGTATCCTTTATATGAAATTCACCATATGGACCTGAAACAGAGACCCTGTCGCCGGGTTTTCTTGAAAAGATATAAGAAGAACATATACCCGGGGGCACCTTCATATATTGTTGCTTCTCCCTGTTCCACGGGGGAGTAGCTATCCTTATATTCAGCTTGATCAGATCTTTTTCGGCAGGATAATTGGCCATGGAATAGGCACGATATGTTTCGGTGGAATTTTTTATGCTGAAATCCCACACATTGAATTTATCCCAGTCGCATCTGTATTCATCTTCGATAATAAAATCTTTGAAAGTAGTCTCATATTTTGGCACATCGATCTGTATATAGCCTCCCGGCTCAAAATCCATCTCTGCTCCTTCCGGAAGCCTCACCACAAACTCCTTGATGAATGTTGCCACATTTCTGTTTGATACAACCTCGCATTCCCATTTCTTTATTCCCAGTACTGCCTCAGGAACTTTAATTTTCAGAGGTTCACGAATTTTGACCTGACAACCAAGCCTCCAGTAGTCGTGTTGCTCTTTGCGCGTAAAAAACCCGGTTTCGGTAGGCAGGATGGAGCCGCCTCCTTCAAAAATCTGGCACCTGCACAATCCGCATGTACCTCCCCCTCCGCACGCAGAAGGCAGGAATATCCCGTTATTTGACAGTGTGGAAAGAAGGTTTGAACCCGGAGACACAACCAGATCACGATCATTTATTTGTAAACTGATATCTCCTTTCGGGGTAAGCTTGTCCCTGGCAACAAGCAGCATAACAACAAGAAGCAGAATAATTAACAGAAAGACTACTATGCTGTATAAAAGTGTAAGTGCAGTTGTAACACCTATGACCATACTATATATAAATTATATTGTAATTCCCATAAATCCCATAAAAGCTATTGCCATGAGCCCGGTAAGGATGAAAGTAATTCCCAGACCTTTAAGCGGATCCGGTACATTACTGTAGCGTAATTTTTCCCGTATCGCGGCTATCCCCACAATAGCCAGAAGCCACCCTACTCCTGAACCTACTCCGAAAACGGTTGCTTCAGCAATATTTGCATATTCTCTTTCCTGCATAAAAAGCGATGCACCAAGAATTGCACAGTTTACCGCAATAAGTGGCAGAAAGATTCCCAGCGAATTATATAATGCCGGGCTGAATTTCTCGACTATCATTTCAACAAGCTGTGTCATTGCGGCAATTACTGCTATAAAAACCATAAAGGTCAGAAAGCTGAGATCAACGTCAGCGAAGCTCTCTCCAAGCCATACCAGCGCCCCTTTTTTCAGGAGATATTTTTCAAGGAGGAAATTGACAGGCACGGTTATGAAAAGGACAAAAATCACCGCTACACCCAGACCGATAGATGTCCTGACAGTTTTTGACACTGCCAGGTAGGAACACATGCCCAGAAAAAAGGCAAAAATCATATTGTCGACAAAGATCGACTTGATAAATATATTGAGAAGGTTTTCCATAACTCCTGTACTCTATTTGTTCTCGATAAGACTTTTATTCCTGCTTCTCTGAACCCAAATTATGAGCCCGACAACAATAAGCGCCATCGGGGGAAGTATCATAAGCCCGTTATTCTCATATCCTGCCGAATAGATACCTGCTTTTTCAAGTACCGGGTATCCGTATATAGTTCCGGATCCCAGCAATTCCCTGAGGAATGCCACAACAATGAGAAGTATTCCATATCCGGCACCATTACCCAGTCCGTCGAGGAAAGATGGCCATGGCTTATTTGCCATTGCAAAGGCTTCCAGACGACCCATAATAATACAGTTGGTGATTATCAGTCCGACAAAGACCGACAGCTGTTTGCTGACATCGAAGGCATAGGCTTTCAGGATCTGATCCACAAGGATAACCAGCGTGGCTATTACCACCAGCTGAATAATGATCCTTATCCTGGAGGGGATATACTCACGAAGCGCTGCAATTACAACATTTGAAATTGCTACCACAATGGTAACTGACAATGCCATTACCAGGGCAGGCTTAAGCTTTACTGTCACTGCAAGAGCAGAACAAATTCCAAGAACCTGAACGGTAATAGGATTATTCTGATTAAGCGGACCTGTAAGAAGTTTAAAATTTTTTGCCGAAAAAATCGGTTCCTTTTCCTGATCGTTCATATTTTAAATTCTGTTTTTTTCGAAGTAATCATTATACTTAATAAGGCAGTCAAAGAGCATTTTCTCCAGTCCCTTGCTTGTAATGGTCCCGCCTGAAATAGCATCAACGCCATGCAAATTATCCGGAGTGGTTCCTCCCTTTACGATCTTAATCGATACAAATGACTCATTATCAAATAGTTTCTTTTCATGGAACATACTTTCGAATGGTGTTGTATTGATTTCTGCACCCAGTCCGGGAGTTTCTCCCTTGTGATCGAATGTAACACCATAAATGGTATTCATGTCAGGTAACAGAGAAACATACCCGTAAATAGGGCCCCAGAGTCCCTTGCCTTCAACCGGAAATATAGTTACTGAATCACCGTTTTCAGTTAAGGCTTTGAAAACAGGAAGCGATTGTTGATCAACAGGCCTTTTTTGTTCATTCCTCAGAACCACAGTAAACGGATCAATTCCTTCAACTGTTTCACCCCTTGAATTGAGTACAAATCCTTCCTGAATATACTTACTGTAAAGCTCCACCGCATTCTCACGCGTGGCGGGCACACGGATCGATTCCAGCATACTTTTCTTCTTCTCGATCTCCAGGTTCCTTTCCTGGGCCGGCTGAAGCAATGTTGCAGCCAGCGAGAGCAATGCTGCAACAATAACAACCATCACTGTCGAGAAGATGAAAATATACCTGTTACTGAATTGTTTCATTTTTCCTGATTATTTGGTTGCGATTACAGCCCGTTTAAGCCGTTTCTTAATATTTGATTGTACAACGAAATGGTCGACCAGCGGAGCGAACAGGTTCATCACCAGAATTGCCAGCATCACACCTTCAGGATATGCCGGATTCAGCACCCTGAAGAATACCGATAAGAACCCTATAAGAAAGCCGTATATCCATTTGCCCCTTTCGGTTTGTGCGCCCGATACGGGATCAGTTGCCATAAACACTGCACCGAATGCAAATCCGCCCATTACAAAATGATAATAGAATGGCAGCTCCATATATGGATTGGCACCGATCAGGTTAAACAACAAGCCCGTTAAGAGTCCTCCCGCAAAAACGCTGACAATTACTTTCCAGCTACCGACACCGGTTGCGATTAAGATCAATGCGCCGATAAGTATTGCCACTTTTGAGGTTTCACCCACTGAACCTGGTATCGTACCGATAAACATATCCATAACCGATGGCAGTCTTACTGTTTCCCCCAATGCGCACATTGACAGCGGTGTTGCTCCCGAATATCCGTCAATCACATTTTGTCCGGCGGTCAATCCTTCTGTCCACACGTTGTCGCCTGTCATCCAGCCCGGATAACTGAAGAAAATAAAAGCACGTGTAAGAAGCGCGGGATTAAATACATTCATACCCGTGCCACCAAATACCTCTTTCCCCAGAATGACTGCAAAAGCTGTTGCCAGGGCGAGCATCCATAATGGAACGTCAACAGGCATTATCAACGGGATCAGAAGTCCGGAGACAAGAAATCCTTCATTTATTTCATGACCGCGCATCTGGGCAACAATAAACTCAATACCCAGTCCCACTACATAACTTACAACTATCAGCGGAAGTATCTTAATGAATCCGAACCAGAACATCTGAAGAAATGATGTAGTGATACCGATAGATTTATAATGCTGAAGACCTGTGTTATATGCACCAAAAAGGAGTGCCGGTATGAGGGCAATTATAACGACTGTCATTATCCGTTTCAGATCAATACTATCGCGGATATGAGACCCTTTGAAGGTCACTTTGTTGGAAACGAACATAAAAGCTTCGAATCCGTCAAACACTGATCTCAGCTTTTGAAACCTGCCCCCTTCTGAAAAATGGGGCTTTAGTTTATCTAATTGTTTTCTTAAGGAATCCATTCTTTTAATACTCAATATTTAATTCATTTCCCTGATCATCAGATCCAGCCCGCTTCTGACAATCGACTGTATTTCGATCTTTGAGGGACAAATAAAATCACACAGTGCAAAATCCTCTTCTGCAACCTCATAAATACCAAGGTTCTCCATCAGTTCAATATCTTCTGCAAGTATAGCCTTGAATAGCTGCATGGGATAGATATCCATCGGAACAACCTTTTCATACTGGCCGGTGACCACAAATGCCCGTTCACCTCCATGTATATTCGTATCGGGAATATAGTTTTTCCGGGGAAGCAGGACTGACAAAAAAGTGCGCGAAAAACTTAATTTATCTGCACCGGGAGCCGCCCATCCGAAAAACTCATAATAATCACCTTCGGGAATAACCGTTATCTGTGAATCGTAATAACCAAGGAATCCATCAGCTGATAACTGCATTCCTGTCAATACATTGCCGCTGATATATCTCAGATTTCCCGGTCTGACGTTTTCTTTTACTATCGCACTCACAGAACCTCCGGAAAGCATTGTATAATATTGCGGTTTAATTACTTCCGGGCCGGTCAGCGCAACAATCCTCTGTGGTTTGTAAAATCCTTCGGTGAATAGATGGCCTATGGCCGCAATGTCCTGAATATTAATGAACCATACCAGCTCGCCCTTGTTAATCGGATCAAGATGATGAATATGGACTCCCACATTGCCTGCAGGATGAGGACCCGAGAAATAAGATATTTCGACTCCTGTAAAACTTGTCAGTGTGCGTGAGGGGGTCTCCTTTGCATTCAGTACCAGGTTTACCTTCCCGTCAGTCAGCTTTGAAATGGCAACAAGACCGGCCTGAATAATTGAAAAAGGAGTGTTGTCCATTATGAAATTAAAATCCGGAGCAAGAGGTGCCGTATCAAATCCTGATATAAAAACCGATTTCGGAACATCACCCGGCCTGGCAACAATATGATACGGACGCTGCCTGATTGCAGGCCATAGTCCTGAATGAAGGAGTTTTTCCTTTATTTGTTCCCTTGTGAGTTTTGACGGATCAGCCCTTCCGAAATCAACATTATCATTGCCTGATTTTTCAACAACAACCTCAAGTATTTTACGCCGGTCACCTCTCACAACGGATAAAACTTTTCCACTGACCGGTGATGTAAACAAAATTTCCGGACGAAGCTTGTCATGAAACAGAGAACTACCTGCCTGAACACTGTCACCCGCTTTAACATCAAGCTTGGGAATGAGTCCGGGAAAATCAACAGGCTTTACTCCGAAAATGGCAGGATTTGCTACCGCGGCAATTATTTTTTCTGCTGTCCCTTTTATCGGGATGTTAAATCCTTTTTTTAACCTGATTGTTCTGGACATATTATTTTAATATCATTTTAATATCACTTTGATATCGCTTTGATATCATTGAAATATTCTGCTGAACTGAAGTACTGTTAATAAATTAACAAAAGGTACAAAAATATAAATAGTTGTTCATTAATTTCTAAAATTGCAAAATATGATATAACTTTTATTTAATATTTTCGTTAATAATTGCCCTGAGTTTCACCAAATGCGAAGAACACTGATAATTATCATCATTTTTTACCTCCCGTTCCGGCTTTTGCAAGGCATCGGTGATGGACCGGATTCTTATGCTGACAAAGTTTTTGATCCAAGGATCAAAACTGTTCAGCTTTATAAGGAGGGATGGAATTTATCTTATCCGCTTCTGAACCTCAACAGCCCGGAAAAACTGGTGCTTCATTTTGATCTTCTGGACGATCAGGCAGAAACTTATTATTACACTTTTATCCATTGCACCAGGGAGTGGGAAAAGTCGGATATTTTCGTCAATGATTATCTTGAAGGATTTCCTGAAAATGTTGTAGAGGACTATAAGCCATCCTTTAATACAACTGTTGATTACATCCATTACAGGCTCAGCTTCCCAAACGACCAGATAAAAATCACGCTTTCAGGTAATTATATACTGTGTGTTTATCCTTATGGGAATCCTGAAAAGCCGGTCCTTACAAGGCGATTCATAATAACCGAGAATGCTGCAAAGATCAGTCTCAGTGTCCACAGGCCAATGATGACCGCAGGTAATAATACTGGCCAGCAGGTTGATTTTACGATAAATTTTGCGGGATTAAACTTGATCGACCCGAACAGGAATGTCTATTCCTTTCTGCTTCAGAATGGCCGCTGGAATAATGCAAAAAAGAACCTGTTGCCGGATTTTTATAGCAACAATGAGCTTAAATACAGCTCATTATCTGAAAAAAATACATTTATCGCCGGGAATGAATTCAGGTATTTCGATATTAAAAGCATCAGGTATCTTTCGGAATTCATTGAAAAAATAGATTTTCGTCCTCCGAATTACCATGTGTTGTTAAAACCTTCGGATAACCGTGAATTTAAACCCTATTTCTATACTCAGGATTTTAATGGCAGATATTATATAGCATTTCAGGAAGGCCGTGATCCGGACACCGACGCCGATTATGTTTATGTTTATTTCACGCTTCCTTCAAAATATGCGCTTGCAGGAGGTAAAATGTATGTCTCGGGAGGATTGGCAGACTGGTCATTCAACCAGAATAATCTGATGGACTATAACCCTGAACTGCAGCAATATGAATGCACAATGCTTTTAAAACAGGGCTGGTATAATTATGAATATGTCTTTCTGAAGGATGGCGATCAGGAGGGTGTCGGATCAAAATTCGAAGGAAGTCACTATGAGACTGAGAACGACTACCTGGCAATAGTATATTACAGGAATCCCCGCGATCGTTACGACAGAGTAATTGGCACTGCAATAACAAACACTCTTAATCGTCTCACTTACTGATCTTTCTGTGCGTATCTATGCCGTATTGCATCATGAAAGTGTGTTCCAGTGTTCTGAGAATCTCTGTCATGTATTCGTTCACTGCTTTTAATGAACCTGGTAAAGTGTAGACCAGCGTCATACCGATTGTACCGGCAACACCCCTGCTGAGCAGAGCAGCCGGGTTCGTGGTGCCATATTTCACTCTTATATATTCCATTACCCCGGGCAATTCCTTCGATAACAAAGGTCTGACAGTCTCTATTGTAATATCCCTGGGGCCTATTCCTGTCCCCCCCGAAGTGATCACAATATTATATTCGTCCCGTGCTTTATCCAATAACATTTTCAGCTGGGCCGGATCATCAGGAATAAGGGTCAGATCAATTTCACAGGACCGGTTCCAATTCCTGAAAAAACCGGATAATTTCTCTCTGATTGCAGGTCCGCTCAGATCCTCATATTCCCCGTTAAAAGCTCTGTCGCTGAGAATAATCACGTGTGCTTTGAATTTTCCCGGCAGATTCATTTCTTGCTTTTTTCAATGAGTTTTATCTCACTAATTATCATTTTCTTATCAACCGCCTTGCACATATCATAAATGGTAAGCAGGGCAACGGAAACTGCCGTAAGTGCTTCCATTTCTGCACCTGTCCTACCGGTGCAGTTCACTTCACTTTCGGCAAGAATGCCCGGTTCAGCAACGGAAAAACCGAGGCTGACATTATCGAGTCCTATATTGTGACACAGCGGTATCAATTCAGCTGTTTGCTTTGCAGCATTGATTCCTGCTATCTGTGCTACTGTGAGGACATCACCCTTTTTTATCTGATTTTCTTTAATCAGTCTGATTGTTTCCTCAGCAAGTACTATACTCCCACTGGCTTTCGCGGTGCGGTACTGGATCTCCTTTCCGGCGACATTCACCATCACAGCCTTGCCATGGTTATCAGTATGAGTCAGTTTCTTCATGATCTCAGCCTCCTATGTTGTAAAACCCTCCATTTATATTTCTGGTTCCGCTTTCGGGCTTCAGCCCTATTGCCTTATGAATAGCTTCTTCATAACCCATCTTCCTGATATCGAATTCCAGGTCGCTGAACAAACACGGCTTCAGCTTACCATTAGCGGTGAGCCTGAGCCTGTTGCATGAAGTGCAATCTCCTCCGCTACCTCCATCGACCGTTGAAAAGGCACCCTTCTCGAGATCCATTTGGCGTATATATCTGATTTTCAGATCATTTTTAGCGCAAAATTCAGCTACCCCAATTGCATCCTCTTCCTCTTTCGATTCTGAAATCACGCAATTGATCTTAACCGGGAGCAGACCGGACTCCTTTGCAGCACTAATTCCTTCAAGCACTCTGTTAATATCGCCGCCTCTTGTTATGTGCCTGTACTTTTTCGGATTGATGGTATCGAGCCTTATATTGACCCGGTGCAGTCCGGCCTTCTTAAGGTTACCGGCGAAATCTTTTAACAGTGTCCCGTTTGTTGTCATTGACAGATCAACGATACCCTCTATTCCTGCGATCATTTCCACAAGGGTTGTGATCCCCTTTCTGATCAGCGGTTCTCCACCTGTAATCCTGACCTTGGTCACTCCTGTTTTCACAGCCGATCTGGTGAATCCGGTAATTTCGTCGTACGAAAGAATATCCTCATGTCTGAGAAGCCGGATTCCCTCTTCAGGCATGCAGTACATGCATCTCAGATTACACCTGTCGGTAACAGAAATACGCAGGTAGTTTATGGATCTGTTAAATCTGTCGTACACTTACTATCTTCCCTTTCTCAATTGTATTTATTCCGACCGGCATTGTTATTATTCCGTCTGCATCGGGGAGTGCCGTGATATGTGCAGATCCATGGAATTCGACCGGTGTAACGTCGAATTCGCCTGTTATTTTAACCGGTATCAGTGCAATCCGGTCCGCTTGTTTCCTTGTAAAGTCTTCATTCATACGAAGTCTCATTACAGGCGGCTGCCATTCATATCCCGTCATTGCTGCTATTAAAGGCCTGACAAGGAGTTCAAACATCATAAATGATGATACCGGGTTACCCGGAAGGCCAAACACTATAGCCTTCTTATGAATTCCAAAGATTGTCGGTTTGCCCGGTTGAACAGCTACTCTTGTAAACAGCAATCTGACTCCTGCCTTCTCAAGCACAGCAGGAACAAAATCAAAATCACCCATCGATACACCGCCGGTGATAATTAAAAGATCATTTTCCGCTATTGCCTTTTCCACCATTTGAAGCGTCAGTTCCTCATCATCTTTCACAATACCATAATATTTCCCCGCCCCGCCTGCCTTTTCAACCTGAGCCAGCAACTGATATGCATTGATGTTTCTGATCTGCGATTGAGCAGGCACCTCCGATGGTTCAACCAGTTCGCTTCCCGTGCTTATAACAGCAACAGCCGGCATTTTGCTTACCGTAACCGATGTTTTACCGGCCGATGCCAGTACTGCAATGTCTTTAGGATTTAGCATCCTGCCTGATTTAAGCAGGATATCCCCTTTTTTTACATCCTCGCCCTGTACGGCAATATTCCCCTTTAATAATAAGCCTGTGTAACTCATCTGTCCCGATGGCACTATTTTAGTATCCTCGACCATTACCACGCAATCCGCTCCTTCAGGAATCATGGCTCCGGTCATAATTCTTGAACACTGATTTGGGCCGATCTCCTTCTCCGGGACCTTCCCGGCCGGGATCGTTTCAATGATATCCAGTTCACCATCGAGCTCCGTCATCCTGCAGGCAAATCCATCCACGGAGGACTTGTTGAAAGGAGGCATGTCGATGTCACTGGATATGTTTTCGGCAAGTATCCTGTTAAGGGACCTGGTAAAGGGGATTGTTTCAGTGCCTGTGGAGAAGGCCGAACTCATAACGGTTTCAAGTGCTTTATCCAATGGTATCATTTCCATATTGAAGTTTTTCCTTTTGTCAACTGCCAGTTGTCAACTGCACTTTATGCATTTCCCTGAAGTGCAATCCCCGACTCAGGTGTAAATGTTATCCATACATCCGACATCTCTCTTATTTTCAACATTTTAAATTCGTCAGAGGATACATCTACATAAAATACTTCTCCTGCATCCACCATCACCTCCATTCCATGTTCCGATGGTGTTATTTCCTTTACAACGCCTTTATAACGGTTATCATTCCCGGGATCCGGTTCTGAATTATGTAATTTGACCGCATCACTTCTTACTATCAAAAGACCATCCGGCGGATATCTGTCATCCGGGAGTCTGAAAACAAGGTTACCGTCACACCGCGCTTTCCAGGTACCGTTGTCATTCGAGAATCTTACCCTGAAGAAATTCCTTATACCGGCATATCTAGCGACAAACTTATTTACGGGCCTGCGGAATACTTCTTCCGGCGTGCCTTCCTGGATTATCCGTCCGTTGTGGATCACTCCCACCCTGGAAGCAAGGCTCACAGCCTCCCGGAAATCATGTGTAACATGAACTATTGTAAGCCCCTTTTTATTCAATTGCCTGAAAGTGCGTTTTATATCATCCTTAAGGCTGGCATCAACCGAAGCCATTGGTTCATCAAGAAGTAACAACTTTGGAGACGTAATCAGAGTCCGCGAAAGAGCAACCCTCTGTAACTCCCCGCCTGACAGATTAAAAGTATAACGGTTAAGAAGATGAGCTATATTCAATTCTTCAGAGATACGCTTTACTTCACGGTTAATGACAACATTATCGTATTTCCGGCAATGCAGTGAATAAGCTATATTCCCGAAAACCGTCATATTCGGGAATATGGCATAATCCTGGAAAACAAGGCCTACGTCTCGTTCCTGAATTCTTTTATGAGTGACATTTTCATTATCGATCCATATTTCGCCGGAGTCAGGATCGTTCAATCCTGCGATCAGTTCCAGAAGCTGGGTTTTGCCCGATCCCGACCTTCCGAGAAGGACATAATACTCCCCTGCAGTTATATTTATGCTTATATCTGCCAGGGAGAATTCTCCCAGCCTTTTGCTTATATTATCAAGCCTGAGCATCAGGTGACAAATATGTTTCTTTTTTTCTTAATGAAATAAGCCGTAACAGGATGAAAACCGCAAGTGCAACAATTATGAAGACCACTGATGCAGGCCGGGCAGATTTAAGCCCGAAGGAGCTGAACCTTTCATAAATCAGTACTGGCGCTATCATCGGGTGGTAAGCAACAATAACCACTGCCCCGAATTCGCTCATTCCGCGGGCGAACATCATTATAAACCCTGTCACTATACTTCTCCACGCAAGCGGCATAGAGATTGTAAAAAAGACCCGGGACCTGCTGGCACCGAGAGTCAGTGCTGCTTTTTCGAGCCGTTCCGGAACGGCAGTAAAACCATCACGGGCAGAATTTATAAGGAATGGAATACTTACAAAAGCCATTGCCAGCGCAATACCTGCAGGATTATTTATAAGGGTCAATCCCAGCGTATCAGCTGCCTTACCCAGAGCACCATCCCTTGAAATAAATCCGAGAATCGCAATTCCCGCAGCAGTGTGAGGTAAAACAACCGGAAGATCAATGATTCCCTGGACTACATTCTTAAACGGGAACTGTTTCCTGGCCAGCAACCAGGCAAGTGGTATAGCTCCGATAGCAAACAGGAAAGTGGCAGCAAACGATACCCATAAAGTCAGCCAGACACTCTCCTGAACTTCACGGTCCTTAACAGTCTCAATAAATTCAACGCCGGTGGTATCCAGGAACATCCCTGCCAGCGGTGCCAGTATAAAAAGCAGCACCAGCGATGAGAGAATAAGAAATATCCAGTTAAACGGATTGTTCCTGACCATAGTTCAATTATCCAATTGATGTGATTTAAGAAATTGTAAAAGTTGTTCCGGAACCAACTCCGGCTGTTCAGTTGTGAAAGGAATTATCGGACTCTGACCGTTTTTCCTGAAAAATTCCATTCCCTCATCACTTAGTAAGAATGCAACGAAACCGATCGCACCTGATTTATTTACTGCGCTATCCAAAACCGACAGACTGTAGTTTATATATTCACCGGTAACTTTCATTTTGCTGCCTGCCGAACCGGATGTCACTTCCAGTGAGACTGTTCTGTAAGTGTCATTATACCCGGGATCTGCCAGATTGATTTCCGGAGGTAGCTCCAGATACTTAAAGCCATGTTGTATTGCAACTGATCTGTAAATAAAAATGTAGTCGACTGCATTTGATTCGAGCAAAGCCACAAGGTCAACTTCTTTCGGTCTTATAAAATTTTCATTTTTGCCTGATAATTTGTCTGCCAGGCCGTTTATTCCATAATACTTTTCAGCCAGCTTAAATGTAAACAGAGTCCTGTATCCCCCGGGATCAGCATCAGGATCCGCCCGGGCATAGATCACATCGTCAGAAGAGAGGACTTCATACCAGTTATCTGAAGTCAGTTGCCCTGACTCCAATGATTTTTCGCTGAACGCCAGAACCATTTCATTTGTGGCAAACCGGATGCTCCAGGCTGAATATTCAGGGACAATAAGTTCATCGATGACAAAATAATCGGCTGAGGCAATAATGTCGCAGGGTTTTTTCAATTCGGTGATCTTCCGGGCACATACGAGGCTACCGGCAGGTTCAAGAAGAACCCTGATCCCCGGATTTCGTTTCTCATACTCATCAGCCATCTGCTTGAACGGTACAGAGAGACTCCCGGCATGAAAAATGATGATCTCACTGTTTCCGGTATTTCTGCAACCGGAGAAAGTTATTGTACAGGCAATTATGAGAATCAGTAAACGCCTCATTTTTCAGGATGTCTGAATGATTTTCATTAAATTCAACTATGGAGAATTTAAATGAGGTGGAAATTTACTGAAAGTTTTTTACAACCCCGATCACTTCCGGCAGATCCATCCTGATCTTTTTCAGGAATTCGATCGTCGGCACCCCGTTGCTGTTCCATCCTCTCCTTTTATATACGGCATCAAGCAGTTGTTCAAACTGGTCTTCCCTGTATTTCCGGAGTATCTTCATTTTTTCTTCAACCGGCATCTTTCGTGTGTCGATGCCGATCTTTTCCCTTAATTGCTTATCGTACCTCTCCGAACGCGATTCATATTCTTCCCTGGTCACCGGCCCTGCTGCACGATAAGGCTGTCTGTCGTGAATCCGTGTTCCGTATCCCCTGCGCAGATTAAAGACTCTCTGGAAGTTGTAGACTCTTTCAGAATCCTCAACCAGTCGTTTCCTATCGAATTCACGACCTGTAACTGCCTTATAAATAGTTATATAATTATCGACATGTTCAGGCACTTTTGCCGGTTCTTCCGTGTATGCATTATTTTCAGGCTCCACATCGTTCCATGGCAGTTTACACAGACCTACGAGCCCGAACCAGGTTCTGAACATCGGGAAATAATGCAAAGCCTCAGCCTTGTCCTCAAATGTAGGGATCTGATTATTGACCATATCCATGAATATCAGCCAGGCTTCATCGTGCTGAGGGCCTTTATTTGTCATTGCAAATCCGCCCTGCTGGGCAAGCGACTCTTTTGGAAGGTATTGCGAATATTCAAGACCCTTATTCTCCATCCCGATGTCGTTCAGGAACGAAGCTTCTCCCCATCCGTTCCTGATGAACATCTCTTTCATCTTCCTGACACCGAGTCCTGCGATCAGGCCGAATCCTTCACCCCTGGCGACCTGGTGCAGCATTTCAAGTGCAACCTTTGAGTTTCCGAACCTTAAGTCAAGTCCTCCGGTCCTTTCGATGTTAAGAATTCCGTTCTCATAACATTCCATTACAAATGCACTTACTGTGCTCCAGGTTATTGTACAGATGCCATAGGTATCACAGTAGAAATTTGTCTCGATAATATACCCGGGATCAAAAATCGCACAGTTTGCCCCGAGTCCGGCAGCGTTCTCATACTCCGGGCCATCAACGAGAACCTTCTGCCCTTTACAGGGTCCGGTGGTAATTTTAAAATCATCAACTGCTTTGCTGCATGACATATTGCACCCTATCCAGCACCCGTCAGGGATATTTTGTGTGAATTTACTCTTCCAGACCGATGAGTCGATCTTATACGCATCCGGATGACTGCCGTATTTATAGTTCATTACCGGCATCAGATCGTGATCGTTCATTATTTCCATCAGGTGTGCCGTACCCACCTGCCGCATCCGGCACTGTTTATCATCGAGCTCCCTTATTTCTCTGTTGAATCTCCGGCCCCTTTCCGTAATCGCCTCAAGATCAGCAACATTATTGAGATTGCCTTTCACACCCGGAATCTTGCATACCAGCGCTCTGATCTTCTTATTCCTGAAAACCGTACCAATACCACCGCGGCCTGCCTGCTTCTGCCGTACCTTTTTCCGCTTCGGGTCATAGAAGCTGAAATTCAGCATTCCGATAAGAGAATGTTCGGCTGCTGCACCGGTAGAAACAACACCGATATTTTTCTTTTCACTATCGTTATCAGTAAAGAAATCAGTAAGCTGTTCGGCCAGTTCATGACTGCACGGAGCCACTCCGGAAGCTTCATAAAGCTCGACTTTATGATTTATCCCGTCAATGAATATTACAATATCGCTCCCGGCTTTCCCCTGAAGCTCGAGTGCATCAAATCCGGAAAACTTCAGAAAAGGACCGAAAAATCCGCCCACATTGCTGTCAATCACTATATCGGTTTGTGGTGAGATGCTAACCACCAGCGATTTCCCGGTGCCTGAGTACTGAGTTATCCCGCCGATAGGTCCGGATGATATAATTATTTCATTTTCAGGATCATCCCATTTAGTATCAGGCTTTGTGGCATCCCAGAGCAGCCTGAGTCCATATCCTTTTCCTCCGATAAATTTCTCCTTCATTTCCGGAGGAACAATTTTTTCCTTTATTTCGGCTGTCCCTGCATTGATGTAAAGGATCTTATCAGTGTAGCCTCTGCTGAGAGGGGTCCATTTGTAATCCCAATCTTTCAGAAGCTTATATTTGAAATTGATCCCGGAATGGTCCATACTGCACAGCTTTTGTCAACAGCGTAAAGTATCAAATTTAAGAAATTCCGGCCATTATTAACATGATATTAATCAGTTTAATACAGATGGAATCTTGGAAATAGATTAAAAGGTTGCTATCTTTCGATCGTCAAATCCATAAAAAATGAACCGATTCAACATATCCGTTTTACTATTTATTTCAGTTGTAATTTCAACCGGTTGCAGAGAGATTGGTACATGGGAAAAACAGGAACGCCAGCAGATAAATGACTATATCAAATCACTGGGAGATACTGTGTATGTACTTCACCCGAGCGGCTTGTATTATATTGAGCTGATCGCAGGGACCGGAAGGACACCGGTTGATTACGATACTGTATACTTTAAATATGAGGCCAAATTTCTCGATTATGTTACCTGGGATACAAATGAACCTGTCAGCGTACCTTACGGACATGTAATGGGTACAGATGTCGGACCTGTAATTGCGGGAATCGACGAAGGGCTGAGATATATGCGTGATGGAGGAAAAGCGAAACTGGTGACGCCGTCCAGCCTTGCATACGGTTTCGAGGGTTTATGGCAAATTGTTCCCGGTTATACTCCATTGCTCTGGGTCATTAAAATTGACAGTGTGATACCCGGGCCCGGCAGGTAGTATTATTAATGAGCCTGTAATGAGGTTCTCCGATATAAAAGATCACCTTTCACGATTCAGGGTCGGGATAGCCGGAGCCGGAGGACTGGGCTCAAATTGTGCGGTTGCCCTTGCCAGATGCGGGATCGGTACGCTTGTAATCTCCGACTTTGATATAATTGAACCTGCCAATCTGAACCGGCAATATTACTTCATTAATCAGGTCGGGATGCTTAAAAGTGTCGCGCTGAAGGAAAATATTGCACGGATCAATCCTGACACAACAGTTATTGCCCATACTGAAAAACTGAATGAATCAAACATACCGGAGATCTTTGACGGCTGTGATGTTGTGGTTGAAGCTTTTGACCTGGATGAAATGAAAGAGATACTGACCGGAGTAGTCCAGACAAGGATGCCGGGAATTCCGCTGATCATCGGATCGGGACTGGCAGGATGGGGGAATAATAATTCTATCAGGTACAGGAAAATTGATGATACTCTTTACCTCTGCGGAGACGAATCAACCTCAACGGATTCTGACGGGCCTGCGATGGCGCCGCGGGTAGGAATTGTGGCAAACATGCAGGCTAACACCGTGATAGAGATCCTGATGCAAAGATAGTATGACGTAACAAAAATGAAAATATCACTTAATAACAGGGAAGAGGAATTTGAACAGGAAAATCTGAGTATCAGCCGGATGCTTGAGTTGAAAAAACTCACTTTCCGACTGAGGATTATCAAGGTAAATGGCGTTCTGGTACCAAAAGAAAAGTATGATACTACAATTATAAATGATGGTGATAATGTTCAGGTGATTTATCTGATGAGCGGCGGATGAAAAAAAAATTATAGATTTGTACTATAATGATAAGGTTCAGGTTCATAAATAAGATCCCTGCTGTTTTCAGGAATAAATATATTCTCACTATCCTTATCTTTCTTATCTGGATCATTTTGCTTGACTCAAACAACCTGTTAGCCAGATACAAGGAAATGCGGGAGCTTCGAAATCTGAGGAATGATAAGGAATATTATCTGAATAAAATCGAGGTTGACCGGAAGAAGCTGCAGGAACTGAAAACGGACAATCACAATCTTGAAAAATTTGCCAGGGAACAATACAGGATGAAGAAGCCTGATGAAGACCTTTATATTATTCTCACACCACAGGAGGACCGGCAGATAACCAGAAAAAACAATTAGGACCTTTTATCCGACGACCTGAACCGGACAAGCAGATCAAACGGATCTGCGGAATCAATCTTATAACCTTCAGCCAGAAGAAGAGTACAGGCAGAATCTGTAACCGGCTGTTTTTCGAATATCCCGTTATGAACAAAGTTGAGATACCTGACAACTCTGAACATGTTGAACCACCCGAAAAACCTCTTCAGGAAAGATTGATTGCCTGAGGTATTGCTCCGGATCTCAGTAATTTTAGATAACCATTCTTCTTCTCCCGTAAATGATCTGAGTCCTTCCGGAAGATCCCGGTAGTAATCTACTGTTTCCCTTTCATTGCGTTGAAAGAGGTTTCCTGCCGTTGTGAACAATGATTTTAGTTCGCCGAATGCCAGAAAATTATAAGTCAGGAGCTTCTCCTCCGGGTTTTTCAGGAGTCTGGTCATTGTTGCTCCTGTCCCGAACGGTACTCTTCCTGACCCCCTCGGTGAAGGGTATACCGTTGTGGTATTAAGAGCAAAATAACCGCCATGCGTGACCAGCTTCTGTACAAAATAAAAATCTTCGCCTGCCTCTCTCCGGTTCATACCTCCCGCTTTCATATACTGAATTGCTTTAACTGCCATTGCAGAACCCACTGTGTGAAAAGCCCAGGGAAATCCGGAATATTTCAATCCGCGGATATAGTAGCGGAGATGCAATTCATATAATATAATATGCTTATAAACACTATCCGGAAGGTCATCCCCTTTAAGAGGATGTTCAAAGTAAACTGAACAGGCACAGTTTTCTTTATTGTACACCAGATCTCTTTCAATCGAAACAAAATAGTTCTTTTCAACAGTGCAATCCGCATCGAGACATACAATGGCCCCGTCAGGCCTGTCAATAGTGCTGAAGCGTCTCAGGGCCTCATCCATTCCTGTTTTGCGGGCAAGGCCCACCCCCCATCCGTCAATTATAGGCTTACCGGCATTGAATACATAGATCCGGAAGAAGCATTCCGGATTTTTATTTTTCCAGTATTCAATATTCCCAATGGACCTGGTATTATTCAGGATTGCCTCATTATCAGCGTCATGCTGAGCATTAACAATTATAATTATTTCGACTTTGTTTTGAGGTTTGGTGCACAAAGCCAGTGAATCGAGAAGAGTTGTTATTCCCGGTTCATTGTAAGCAGGTACAACAACAATTAAACCTGTTTCACTATCAGGAGCTTCTTTGATAAATTCCGGGAAAAGGGCCCTTTTGTCAAGCCACAAAGTGGCAAAACCCATTGTTATTATTTTTTATCTGCCTTATACCTGGCATTAATGGCATCGGTTACTTTTTTTGTTATATCAAGAGCCGAATCACCATAGAGCACCACGCTTCCGAATGATTTTCCGAGAATATACTGGAAATTATAATCTGATTTGTTTTCTTCGAGGAATGTTGTAATATAATCAATTATCTGTCTGTTCATTACCTGTTCTTCTTCCATCAGCCCCGACTGAAGGTTATCTCTCAGGGTAACCAGTTCCTGTTGCTGCTGAATAAGTCCCTGCTCCATCTCGGCAGCAGTAGCTCTGGTAACAAGTCCCTTGGTGACTTTTTCCTGGAAATCTTTGGCATTCTTTTCATACTGGGTGCCTTTTGAATTCAGTTCAGCCTCAGCCTTTTTCTGTTTTGCCATCAGTTCTTCCCTTCTGTCGAAAAACATGTCAAAATTGATGATAACCGAATCTATATTTATAAAAGCTATTCCCTGTGCACTTGATTCAACGGGAGCTGTAACATTACCATCGGATTTCTCCTTCCTGTTACCTGTAAAGTGAAAGATGTAAAGAAGGGCAATAGCAAGAAATAATACAGCAAAAAGAACTACAGAAAGTTTCTTCATTTCAAAATAAATATTTGTTAAACAATAGTAGCCGCAAATATATAACATTTAAGCAAACGGGATTCACCGGGAACGGGGAATTAATTCTGAATCAGCAGTAAATTACAATAATCATCAATGACCCCCGGGAGTTCAGCGACCGGTAACCGGAAGACTTTAATGACATACAGTTATTGACTTCTAGAATTCAGGGCACGGAATAGCCCGCATTTTTCTTTTTGTCGAACCAAGGGTTAACGTTGAGAATTCATAGATGAGCGACACTTCATGAGCACCGGCAGTTGAACTGATGAGGTTCGATATTGTGAAGTCATAACTGTAACCTAAATGGAACTGGCCGGTTTTGATCCCCACAAGGCCAATCAGTGCATCTCCGGCCTGTGATGTTACAAACGGGATCCCCCTGTACCATAACCCGAAAATCAGTGGATCCTTGAGGTAATAAACACCGATATCCGTCTGATAGAATTTTGCCTGCTTCTGGAAATTCACGGCAACCGAGAGTACCTCCTGCAGTTTTACTCTTAACCGGGTTTTCCTCATTATCTGAACACCTCCGAAGAGATTAAACTTAATGGGGACGTTTGCATCATCTCCGTAGAAAGAAGTTTTTGGAACTAAAAGATGGTCAAAAGTGAAACCTGCCCAAATTCTGTCGTTATAAACAAGGGCGGATGTAGAAAAGTCAACGTCTGCAACATTATCAAAGGGGGGAGGATAAACTGACGGAGTAGTACCGCTTCCGGTGAGCTGACTGTTAAAAACAAGCTTATATATATCGAGGCCAAGGTAATAGAATTTAAAATTGATCCCGGGTCTGACGTGCCAGTCATCGTTTATATTGAAGTCGTAAGAATACAGAAGCCCGATATTGGTTGTGCTCAGATCCCCGGAACCTGCAACGTCGTAAGTCGCAAGAACTCCAATACCTGAATTGAAGTTAGGCATTGCTTTATCAAATGAAATGCTATACGTATGAAAGACACCGGGGACTGCAGGCCACTGGTTCCTGTAATTCATTCCCAGCCTGTATTCTTCGGTAGCACCCGCAAATGAAGGAGCAAGATAGAGGGGATTTGCGTAAAATTGCGAAAACGTGGGATCCTGACTATAGCTATCTACATAAAGGATAATTGACAGTAAAACTATATACTTAATCCTCCTTGGCAATACGATTGGTTTAGGTTTTCAGACTACGAAGTTAGTGAAATCTACTCATTTTCATTCCCTCTTAAACGGATTTTTCCACCAAAAGTTATAGTTATTAACAATTTTAGTTGAAAAAAATTTCAGGAATAATGGGCACACGGAACTCCTAAACAAACGGAATATGTTAATTGCGTGGAATTAAGGAAGGCAAATTCAATTTTTCAGAAGAGTAAGATCGCCTGCTTTTGCAAATGGTTCACCGTTCAAAAAGCTGCCCTGAACCTTCCAGATATAGACGCCCCGTTCACTGAGCTGTCCCTTATAGTAACCATCCCAGCCAATATTTATGTCATTGGTTTCAAAAACCAGAACACCGGTTTTGCTGAAAATCTTCAACTGATACTCGGACACACCGGAACAAAAAGGATGGAAGATATGACCGGCCTCGTCGCTGGTTGACGAATACTGTCCGCCTGAGGGTCCGCCGGAGTTGGGAATAAAAGCGTTTGGGAAGTTTATGAAATAACCGTAACCCGAATAGGTATTCGAAATGGTAAGCGTATCGGAACAACCTTTTCCTGAAACTGCCACAAGACTTATATCATAGTTCCCTGAGCTCTTATAGGTATGCCTGGGCTCAAAGAGTTCAGAAGTGGTACCGTCGCCGAAATGCCATTTGAATTTCAACGCATCTGATGAATAATTGATAAAACTGATCTCATTATCAGGGGCAAAAGTGTTTGCGGCTAAAATTTCGAAACGGGCTGAAGGTCTGGGATTGACCTTAATTACAGACGAGACTTTTGATATAAGTCCCTCAGAATCAAATATCTGAAGGGTTACCAAATATTCGCCTTCAGATCTGAATATCCATTCAGGATTCTTTTCATATGAATAAGCACCCTTCTGGAAAGTCCACCTGCAGGAGTCATATTCAGGAGCTTTCTTCCCGAACACTACGCGTAGCGGGACACAACCTTCCGTAACAGATGCTTCAAAAAGGTCAGATGCATTCTTATTGTTCCTCAGCCTGTTTTTTTCATTGTCTGATTCCCTGATCATTCCGGCGTCAGTGAGGGTTCCGGTTCCTTCAGGGCGCGATGGAACATTACGTGTCTGCCCCGCACCATGCCCGTCAGTTGCGATTGCTTCAGCCGGATCAGGAGATACCTCCAAAGCATTTGCAGTTTGTTTTTCATTGACCCGTACATCAATAGCCACTCCCTGTTCTTCCTGAGCTTTTATTTTTTTGCCGGGATTAACAAAGATTGCAATAGGATTTGAATCGCGGCCATCAGGAACAGAGCTATTATTCCTGTTATTGCCTGAGGAGAAAATTATTGCAAGGGCAGCACCTGCGGTAACTATCCCGCCGGCGTACCAGATATTGAATCTGAGCGGATTGAAGCGCAGGAATTCCATTCTTCCAAGTCTGCGCATAACATCACTTCCGGCAGACGGAGATGGGATTACCTCTGCATTTTCAAGCTTCCTTCTGAAAAGCTCGCTCAGAATTTTATCTTCCAGCTCTTCGTTCACTTTATATTAACCTCATCATTAACAGAACCATCAGCTGAATAATTTGTTCTCAGCTTTCTTAATCTGGCCAGTTTATCCCGGATCACCGCTTTTGCCCTGCTGTATTGTGATTTTGACGTATTCATGTCAATTCCGAGCTTTTCGGCAATCTCCTTATGTTTATATCCCTCAACAGCGTAAAGGTTGAAAACCATCCTGTAACCACATGGCAATTCGTTAAGAACCATATATAACTCATCAGACGTGAAAAAATCTTCCTCAAAACTTGCAACACCTGTTTCTGTCGATGTAAATTCCTCAATTTCAACAGAATATCGGTATTTCAGGTTTTTGTGATAATGAGTTATGGCAGTATTCACTGCAACCTTTCTCAACCAGCCGGTAAAAGAACCTGTACCTGTAAAATCCTTTATATTGAAAAAAATCTTAATAAAACTGTCCTGCAGGATGTCTTCCGCTTCAGCTCTGTCGCATGCATACCTGAGACAAATACCCATAAGAAACCTGGAATACTTGTCATACAGCACCTTTTGAGCCTTCCGGTCGTGCTTTGCACACCCCTCTATTATCTGATGGTCGCTCATCATAAACTGAGGACAATTTTAAGACTTCCGGGTGAAATAAATGGTTGCATTGACTAAATAATATTTCAAAATAAATAAATTCATTTTTCTTTGTATCACTTTTTGATGATAAAGGTCATTAAAAAGTGAATAGAAACCTGTTTTATTCGTAAATCAAATGAAAGTATTCTTTCAATAACAAATCTTATATGTTTAATAAATTCATTGCTTCGATTTTACCTTATTTCCCGAAAAAACTCATATGGATCTTTTCACGCTCCTATATATCAGGTGAATCCGTTGAAGATGCAATGAGGGTATCAAAAGAGTTCAACAGCAATAAAATCAGGGTTACTCTGGATGTGCTCGGTGAGTTCATTAAAAACCTTGATGAGGCTGAAATCAACAAAAAAGAATACCTGGACCTTATTGATATTTCAATACGCAACAGTATTGACGGAAATTTTTCAGCAAAGCCGACAAGTTTTGGCTTACTCATCGATAAGGATATGTGTTACAGGCATATGCGTGAAATAGTTGCTAAAGCTGCATCCCTGAACAGTTTTATCAGGGTTGATATGGAGGATTCCCCGTGCACTGATCTTGAAATTGAACTGTTCCGCAAGCTGAAGGCCGAATTCCCGGCTAATGTAGGTCTTGTGCTCCAGGCTTACCTGAAAAGGACTTTTGATGATCTGAAAAGTATGGCGGATCTTAATACTGAATCAATTCCTGTAAATTTCAGACTCTGTAAAGGAATATATATTGAACCTGAGGCAATCAGCTATAAGAAAAAGGACGAGATTAACCAGCACTTTCTTGAAGACCTGGAATTCATGTTCAGTAACAGGATGTTTGCTGCCATTGCCACCCATGACAAAATGCTTATAGAAGGCTCTTACAGGCTGATCGAAAAATACAATGTACCTAAAGATCTGTACGAATTCCAGATGCTTTACGGAGTGACCCCCGGCCTTCGGCAGAGCGTAGTCAATAAAGGGCATGCAATGAGAGTATATGTGCCGTTCGGTGAAAAGTGGTTCGGTTATTCTACCCGCCGTCTGAAGGAGAACCCGAAGATAGCAAGTCATATTATTAAGGCGATATTTTATAAGGGATAATGGTGTGCGGCGAGCGGCATGCGGCGTGTGGCGTGTCGCGTGTTGTGTGCAGCCTTGCTGGCGCCGATTTACAATCGGTGCCAAAACGAACTTGGTCAGGGCACGGATTACGCTCCGCTCCGCTTCGCTAAATCCGCGCCAGCGAGCCTGAACCTTGAACCCTTAACCTTTTTTTTATTTCTTATCCTCCAGCATCTCCAGATACTTCTTATGTATCTGATCTATCTCCCGGCTTGACAGATGCGGCTGCAGGGAGGAGGGTTTTTGAGGTAAACCGTTCATCAGCAGGTATGCGGCCGGTAAAAGCATAAATGGACTTAATCCTAAAATCCTGTCAGACGGGATCTGCCCTTTGGTATATGCATCATCACGTTGCCTTTGCCGGAGTAACTCATAGTTGGCAGCAGGATCTCCTAACTTATTGGTGGTAATTTTCCCCTGGTAAGCTGATACTTCCAGATTGTACTTCGCATTTTCAATTTCTGTTGCCGGTACGTTTTTGGAGTAAAGCAGGTCCGATTTAAGATTCCGCAACCTTGGAACTATTACTACTTCACCTATCGTAACTGTGTCGGAATACATATAAATGCCGGCGAGGAAATCACCGCCGGTTAGTGTATCGCTTATAAATAGTGTTGTTGTTTTATAGCCAAGTCTCCTGAATACTACCGTGTCGTATCTGTTGACCCGAAACGCAAATTTCCCCTCCTCATCACTTATGGATGAGAATGCTCTGTTTATCAATATCTGGGACCCCGGTAGCGGAGAGCGGGTATTTGCGTCCATTACCAGACCGTGAAAAAAGTATTGAAGACCGTTATCTTTTAACGCCTGGCCTGATAAATGGTTTAAACAGAATAAAAAAATCAGGAACCCTGTATAACACTTTTTCATTTCTTAAAAATTTATTATCAGCTCGTTGAGAGGACGCTTCGGAACATGGTGATTCTTTTCAGCGTCTCTCCAGTACTTGACATCGCCATCTTTTATTTCGTCAATAATAACTTTTTCAACAGGTTTTCCCAGGGCAAGTATCAATAATATTTCGTACCTCTCCGGGATCTTTAACTCATTCCTCAATTGTTCCCGCTTTATTGAAGCTATCATGCATCCCCCAAGTCCGGCCTCAGTTGCACCAAGCATTATACTCTGTGCGGCAATCCCGTGATCGACACCGAAAGCTTCCGTTATTGAATTATCACCAATGATGATTATGTAACCCGATGGCCTTTCACCCGGTTCCGGTCCGTCCCAGTCCTTCAGGTAAGCTGCCCAGATAACCGAGGGGAATACTCTTCTGCAATCTTCGGGAGAGGTGCAGATCAGGTACTTCAGAGGTTGTTTGTTACCGCCTGAAGCCGACAACCTTGCCAGTTCAACCAGTTCTTTAAGAGTATTCTCTTCGATACGGAAGGATTCATCGAATCTCCTGTATGACCGCGTTTTGAAAATCAGATTTTTTAGAATCATTGCCAAAATTTTAATTTAAAACAGGGTACCGGCCGGGTCACTAATGCCGGATACCATAACAGGTAACAAATTTAAACAAATTGAAGCTTTTTATTCTGTTCAGGTGGTAAGAAATATCTTCGGCGGTAGTTCAGGGATAATCCCCTTTCTGGCGGCGATCCTGAAAAGTTCCATGATGGCCCTTTTACCCTCACTGCGTAAATTAAGTGAGTATTTGTTCACATACAGCTTAATATGATTACTGATTACCGAACCACTTGTTTCCCTTGCATTTGATTTGACGAAATCGAACACTGAAAAAGGATCCTGATAAGCGTACTCAAGGCTCCTCTTTATTATTCTGTTGACTTTCAATGCTGTATTTAAGGGGATTTTGCGGTTTATCGCAATTACGCCCAATGGTATGGGCAGCCCGGTAAGCTCCTCCCAGTACCTTCCCATGTCAGCGATTTTTACAAGTCCTTTTGTCTGATAGGTGAATCGGGTCTCGTGAATTATCAGTCCTGCATCTGCTTCTCCTCTTAAGATTGCATCAGTTATATCCGAAAAGAGGTATTCGGTTTTATTGAGAGCATCAGGCCAGGCCAGGCTGAAGAGTAAGTTTGCCGTTGTATATTTACCTGGTATGGCTATTCTTACGGCGGGGATTTTCCCCGGCTTAATCTGTGTTTTTGCGATCAGAAGCGGGCCATTTCTGCGCCCCAGCGCACTCCCTGAATCAAGGATAAGGTAATCGCGGGCAGCATAAGCATAGGCAAAACAGCTCATTTTGGTAATATCGGTACTCCCTGATAAAGCTCTCCTGTTAAGCTCCTCAACATCAGCTATCAAACAATCAAATTCCAGTCCCTCTGTATCAATTCTTCCATGCACCATTGCTTCAAAAATGAAGGTGTCATTGGGACATGGTGAGAATCCAAGTGTAAGCTTCATCTTGTCACTTCTGCATTATTAAAAATTCCGGGAGCTTTTCTGACAGGCTACCAAGAGCAGCTGGAATGTCCCATTTATCCTTATTCCTGGGTTCAACTCTGTTTGAAACCGATCTCATTGCCAGAAAAGGAATTTTCTCCCTGCAGCAAATATAGAAAAATGCAGCACCCTCCATTGTCTCAATGTCGGGATTATATTTTTGTCTCATTTTTTCAATTGTAACTTCTGATCCCGAGGCGGTGTTAACTGTAATGGCCTTTACAGGTTTCATTTTCCTGATCGCACCGGAAATAAATTCATTATCTGCAATAATTTTACCATCCCTGAATGGGAACATATCGGCATCCTCAAGTCCTGCTTCGGCTAAAGTAATAAATCCACGCCCTGTTTCAACACCTGCATCAGCAAAACAATCCGACACCGGAATAACAACTTCCCCGATCTTAATATCTTCCCTGTAACTTCCTGCAATACCTGTATTTAATGCCAGATCTGGTCGCGGGTTAGATGAAAGCCATTTACACATTGACCATGAAACTGCCATGGATCCAACACCTGTAACAAGCAGGCTGATCTGATGCTTACCGAAGGAAAATATCCCGGACTTTTCAATTATTCCCGGTATTCCCCGCAGTGCATTTGCTTCCGACCATGTTGCAACTACCAGTAATATTTTCAACGGCATCCTTTATTGGTTTAGCCCGACAGTATTTAACGCCATAAATATATTGCTTTTAAGATTTAAAAAGATCAACATAAATAGTTAATATTGCACCCAAAACGCATAGCTAAATGATATACCTTACACGCAGAGAAAGATTTAGTGCTGCGCACAGGATGTTCAGGCAGGACTGGTCCGATGAAAAAAACCTGGAGGTATTTGGTAAATGCTCAAACCCAAACTGGCACGGACACAACTATGAGCTGTTTGTTACCGTTAAAGGAGAAATGACGGAAGAGACCGGTTTCGTTATGGACATGAATACCCTCAAGCAGATTATTATGGAAAATATTATCAGGAAAATTGATCACAAGAACATGAATCTGGAAGTGGACTTTATGCAGGGTAAAATTGCCACTACCGAGAATCTCGCAGTTGCAATATGGCACCAGCTTGAACCATTTGTTGAAAAAGAAGGAGCAAAACTGTACTGTGTAAGAATTGATGAAACCGAAAATAATTCAATTAAATATTATGGCGAAAAAAAATGATACTATAGTAAAGTGTGAATCGAATTTCAGGAACGGATACCATAAAGAAGAAACCTGGAATGAAGAAAATATTAAAGAACTATCCTCAATATATTACAGGGTTCTGAAACTTATAGGGGAGGATCCCGAACGGGAAGGCCTGAAAAAGACTCCAGAGAGAGTTGCAAAAGCAATGCACTTCCTCACGATGGGTTATTCTCAGGATCCCTGTGAGATAATAAACTCGGCAAAGTTCAGGGAGGATTACAAACAGATGGTTATTATCAAAGATATTGATATCTATTCGATGTGTGAACATCACATGTTGCCTTTTTTTGGTAAAGCTCATGTTGCATATATCCCTGATAATTATATTACCGGGCTGAGTAAAATTG
>Ga0105101_10000123_pt1 | contig 29539 bp, 28 predicted proteins | sample PPLLak21cMay2015_2_FD_87037 | JGI IMG/M metagenome (GOLD analysis project Ga0105101, IMG submission 87037) | Freshwater sediment microbial communities from Prairie Pothole Lake near Jamestown, North Dakota, USA - PPLs Lake P8 Core (1) Depth... | ecosystem: Environmental > Aquatic > Freshwater >... | reverse complement strand
TATGTACGTGTCGGTGATGCCATCGGCATCCAGCAGCTGGATGAAATCGGTCGCTGGAGCGCCGGCGTGGTGCGCTGGATGAAAAGCCCCGAGGCCAACAGCCTCGAGATGGGCGTCGAGCTGTTGGCCTCCGGCGTCAAGCCGGTGGCCATCGCGCCGGTGCGCGGCAGCGGCACCGGTGATTACCAGCCGGTGCTGCTGCTCCCGGCCATCGAGGCCCTGAAACGCCCGGCGACCCTGCTGCTGCCGCGCGGCGTTTACGCGCCCGGCACCAATCTTTTGCTGGCGGAAGAAACGGAAGCCATCCGCACCGTGCGCCTGTTACAGCGGCTGGAATATACGAACGTCTTTGAGTTACTGGTGTTTGCCGATGTTATTCCGGAGCAGGGACGCTGAAGAAAATTTCTACTAGCAGAATATTGCGCAGCGTCAGCGCGCTCAAAAGAACGGCCATTTTTCACGGCAGCGGCTGGATCTGTTGCAGCAAGTGTAGGGCGCGTACCACGCGCCGAGCCAATCGATGATGGTGACAACGTGATGGCGCGTAATACGCGCCCTACGTTTTAATTAACGCCGCAAATCTTCCGTCAGGTGCGGCTGAATGCGGCACAACATTTCGGCGTGGATTTTCGGATCGCCCACGAGGATGTTGCCGCTTTCCTGATAACCGTGATTGCCGGCGAAGTCAGTAACGAGTCCGCCAGCCTCCTGCACGATCAACTCAAGCACACGGGCCACTTTGACCTTGATGCTTGATGGGGTCAAGCCGGACCGACGGCTTCACTTGGCAGCGCCGCGCATGAAAGAACGAAGACGCTTGGCGGCGAAGGCAAGATCGAAGCGGCGCGGATGACGCGGCGGGAATGCGATGCGGTAGGGGAGTCTCAGCAGGTTTCTGAGCGGCGTGGGTGTCTGCAACAATGTAGACCAAATGATACGGACATTGCGTTCGGTCAAGAATCGTCCATAAGTGCGCCTCTCGACCAAGAAGATCGTAACCATGCGATGCAGAATCCACAGTGATACGCGATTGGTGTGCCTGTCGCCCATCGCGAGTCGGGCCAGCACCTCGCGTGGCACGGAGATGATGTCCCAGCGACAAAGACAGGCCAGCATCGCGTGCATGGCGGTTGTTACCGCTGGAGGCGATCCCTCCAGCATCACGAAGACTTGATCCCAGTTGAGCATATGGCCCGGGTTGCGGATCAAGAGTACAACATCAAGCATAGGAAAGATGCCGCGTTCGACGTCAAGCTCTTCCAGCCAGCGCGTACACGTATACAGCAATTGCAGCTCGTTAGTCATTACTCGCGCGGGAGCGCCATTCACCTCCAGATCCTGGAGGTACGGCTCGATGCTATCAAGCGCAAAGCGGGAATCCTCTGCCAGAGGCGATTGTGGCGGGAACAAGCGTGTGTGCACCTCAACCCAGACACGCCATTGGGGATGCCAGAAGGGCATGCTGTGATGGTGGCGCTCAAAGAATTCCGCTGGCATGTGTGAAGTCTGCGTGAATCCGAGCGCACGAAGTTGCGCTTCAAATGCGGATTGGTGTGTGAGCGGAATACATATATCGATATCGCCCATCGTGCGTAGATGCGGGGCCGGGTAGTGGAGCCATGCCATGGCGACGCCTTTGATCAGGAGCGGCCGGCACGAATTGGTGTCGGAGGCACGCAGAATATGCCCGATCGCATCGAGGACATCAGCCGTTAGCAGGCGCGCGGTCAAGTCGGCCGCGCGGATCTCACCCGCAAACGCCAAGTGCGAATTCGTGGGGCAATCGCGAGAGACATGCGCCAGAACAGCCCCAAGACCGTTCTCGAGCGCAGCTCCGGTCGTCGATGGAGCGAGTTTGCTTAGGTCGAAGTCGGTATTACCGGTTGCAACCGCTTTAAGAATCGGTAGCAGTCCCGGCGGCAATCTCTGGCAATCTCCCATAGTTGTCTTGGACGCCATGCGACTCATTTTAGCGTCGTGGCGCTCGACGATCGTGCCATCGTGTTTTCTGCGCCGTCGGGCACGGGAAAATCAACGCTGGCGCTGGCATTGCTCGAAGACGGCTTCGATTATCTGAGCGACGAGCTGGCGCCGATCGATGTGCAGCGTCTGTCGGTGCACCCGTTTCCGCATGCGCTGTGCCTGAAGTCTCCACCGCCCGCACCGTACTGCCTGCCGACACGCACGCTGCAGACCGGTAAACGGTATCACCTTCCGGCGGATAGTTTACGTGGCGACGCGCGCACGCAGTCGCTGCCGATCGCGGCATTCATTTTCCTGCGGCCGGGCTCGCGAACCACGACGGCGTATCGTCCGATTACGCGTGGCACCGCCATCGCCCACCTGATGTCCAATGCATTGAATTCGTTGGCCCATCCCGCCGCGGGCCTGGATGTTGCGGCCATGTTGAGTCAAGCGGTTCCATGTTTTGAGTTGGACAGCGCCGATCTTGGCGTCGCCTGCCAGGCTGTGCGTGAAATCTTGCGGGTAGATCTGCCATTGCGCACAAATTAGCAGGGCCGACCTATTTAGTAGCTGACCGCCAGTATGCAGACTAAAACAGGGACATTGGCGAACCGGCGACTTCCACCCAAAGCCGCTTACTCACAAAGCACCACTATCCTTATCCTGATATCCGGCGTTGGCGGTCAGGGAGATGTATTGATTTAATAATCAATGCGAGTCCTGGCTCTTTACTCCAGGAGCTTGTTGGCGGTGCTGGAATCGAGGCAGACCCTCCGCCGCTTACCGTTCCGCTACCTATCAAGGTCGCATTCAGTGCGTTATACCATTCATAGGTATAATTCCCGGAAGGTAATTGGATTTTTGCGGCGGTATTCGACTTCGACCCCCAAAAATAAACAACATATCCTGAACCGGGGTTGGCCAGGACTTGCCTGTTTTTCCCCGATGGGCCTTGGATGACAAGACTGTCGTATTCATTGCCCGCGCCATCCACGGGAGATAGCGTCGAAAAATCCGCTTTTTCCGCAATTTCTCTCAACGCCTTGAGCCTGTTGGCCATCGCAATCCAGCTCGAGTTTCCTATATTGCTCGACACGTCTTGATAAATCCCGACATAGCCGCCGGACATGAACATCCCCCATGCGTATTGTGTATGCCTGTCGAGATCGTCGGCATAATTCCCCGTGGTTTCATTGAGCGACAGGACCTTGCCTTTCAATTGCGCGGAGTGAAGCATGTCTGATATTCCCTGCGGTGAAGCAGTTGTACGAACAGTCAACACATCAAGAGATGCTTGGTTCCAGTATAAACTCCCATAGAAAGGATCCTTTCCGCCACCGGCAGAAATAGAAATCAATCGTGAACTTGTATTGCGGATCCTTTGCGCCCAATTAAGCTGCCATGTATGCCACTGGTTGACATCAAGCTTGTAAGTTCCGAATTCATTCATCACCTCAAAGTACACATTGTTATATCCTCCAAACTCCCTGACAACTTTGTCTAGCAACGCTTGTTGATAGTCCTTCAGACTTTTACCGCTATTTGATTTTTCACCATATTTCAAATCAAAAAATTGCGGTTGGAAATGACGACGGCTATTGCTCGAGAACGCTCCATTTGTATTATTGCTCTTATTCCATGCGATGGGCCTTTTGAGCCACCACCAGTCAGCCGCGGGATATGGAGCAAAGATTGAAATCTCAACAACGATTTTTCGCTCTTGCGCTTTTGCTATAAAATTTTTTACACGTGTCCAGTATGCTGGATTCCATTTATCCAGATTATGTTTTCCATTTTCGTCTTTTGCCCATGGTGTCAGTGGCCCGAATGACGAACCGAACCAGATATATGTCCAGATCCTCACTTTATTGATTTTGTAGCGGGAAAAAAGATCCAGCATCGCTACATAGTCAATATTTGGATTCGCCGCCAGCTCTTGCGCGTCAAACCCAACGAGATACGATGGCTGGCCATCATAAGTAAACCATCGCCCCGACCGCTCGAGACCCGCTGCAGAGACCTGTGTTGTTTTCACAATGAATAATAAGGAAAGAAAAATTAAGGAGAAAAGCGGAGAGGTTGGCTTTAAAGCAGGCATACTGATTCCTTTGCGCACATATCTCCCCCCTTTGGTTTTTATTCTTTGATTCAGGAATGGACAGGGAATTCAGCCCCTCTTCTGCCCCCACCGTACCGTTCTGACCGTTACCGCGTCAACGGAAGAAAGTGGGCGCTTCCCTTTGTCAGAAGCGCAGACATGGAAAAGGTTCCTGATACCTTCTTTCTTTGCGCTATCGCCGCAAATCTTCCGTCAGATGCGGCTGGATGCGGCGCAGCATTTCGGCGTGGATTTTCGGATTGCCGGCGAGGATGTTGCCGCTTTCCAGATAACCGTGATTGCCGGCGAAATCCGTGACCAGCCCGCCGGCCTCCTGCACGATCAACGCGCCGGCGGCCATGTCCCAGGGGCTTAATCCAATCTCCCAGAAACCCTCGTAGCGGCCGCAGGCGACATAAGCGAGGTCGAGTGACGCCGAGCCGGGGCGGCGGATGCCGCTGGTGCTCAGCATGAATTCCTTCAGCGTGCCAATCCACGCATCCATGTGTTGATGCGAGCGGAAAGGAAAGCCGGCGCCGAGCAGGGCATATTCGAGTTCGGTGACGCGGCTCACGCGGATGCGGCGGTCGTTCAGTTGCGCGCCGCCGCCGCGCGAGGCGGTGAAGAGCTCGCTGCGCGAGGGATCGAACACCACCGCCTGTTCCAGCCGGTCTTTGTATTTGAGCGCGATCGAAACGCCGAAGTGGGGAAAGCCATGGAGAAAATTGGTGGTGCCGTCGAGCGGATCGATGATCCAGACATAATCATCGCCGGTCTGGGCGCCGGATTCTTCCCCGAGAAAGCCGTGGTACGGATAGGCGGCGCGCAGCACGCGGATGATTTCATTCTCCGCCATGCGGTCCACTTCGCTCACGTAATCCTTGAGGCCCTTGGTCTCGACCGTCAGGCGCTCCAGCCGGTCCAGATGGCGCATGATGATGTTGCCCGCGTTGCGCGCGGCTTTGACCGCCATGTTAAGCATGGGATGCATGGATCAATCCTGATGTAATAGAGCGAAACGGCACCGATGTGGGCCGGCATTGTAATCGGCCGGGCAGGGTGTTGAAAGCAGAAACGCGCCTGCCAAGCCTGTAGAATGATCACCGGTCATCCTCACAGGCCGGTTCATGGTCCCAGCGAACATCCGTATCGTGCTCGTCCGCCCCACCCACCCGGGCAACGTGGGCGCGACCGCGCGGGCCATGAAGAACATGGCCATGCGCAGCTTGTACCTGGTCGAACCCGAAAGATTTCCCAGTCCTGAGGCCACGGACCGTGCCGCCGGCGCGGATGATGTATTGGACTCCGCGGTGATCTGCGCCTCGCTCGATGAAGCGCTCAAGGATTGCCATCTCGTCATCGGCACCAGCGCCCGCCCGCGCCGCATCGAATGGCCCACGCTCGACCCGGCGGCCGGCGCCGGCCGCCTGGTGGAGGGGGCGCAACAAGGCCCGGTGGCGCTGCTGTTCGGTCAGGAACGCACCGGCCTGCTCAATTCAGAACTGGACCGCTGCCATTTCGTGGTCACCATCCCGGCCGATCAGGCCTATTCGTCCCTGAATCTGGCCAGCGCGGTGCAGATTCTGGCGTATGAGATTTACCGGGCGGTCCTGGCCGGAAGGCCGGGGGAGGCGATGGAAGCGCGTGAGGGCAGGCTGGCGAGCAGTGAGGACATGCAACGCTTCTATCAGCATCTCGCAGAGGTGCTGCAACAGATCGGCTTCCTGGACCCGGACAACCCGCGCTACCTGATGCGCCGCCTGATGCGACTGTTCAATCGCGCCGGCATGGACGATAACGAGATGAACATATTACGTGGCATACTAACGGCCATACAGCAGCGCCTTCCTAAAAATTGACTAAAATAATCAAGAATAGATATTATATTTAAATCAATAAATTACTCGTTATGTTTAAAAATCTGCGTGAATATCTGAACAGTATTTTCCAGCGTGATCCGGCAGCGCGATCCGTGCTGGAACTGCTCACGGCCTACCCGGGTGTGCATGCGCTGGCGCTCCATCGCCTGTCGCATCGTCTGTGGGGCTGGCAGTTGCGCTGGCTGGCGCGGATGCTCTCGCAGCTGGGCCGCTGGCTGACCGGCATTGAAATCCACCCGGGGGCCAAAATCGGCAAGCGCTTTTTCATCGACCACGGCATGGGTGTGGTCATCGGCGAGACTGCCGAGATTGGGGATGACGTCACCCTGTATCACGGGGTTACCCTTGGCGGGACTACCTGGCTCAAGGAAAAACGCCATCCGACGCTGGGAAATAACGTGGTCGTGGGGGCGGGCGCCAAGATCCTCGGCCCGATTACGGTGGGCGATAACGCCCGCGTGGGGTCGAATTCCGTGGTGGTGAAGGATGTCCCGGCCGGAGCGACGGTAGTTGGCATCCCGGGACGGGTTATCGGCCCGAAAAAGGCCGATGCCAGGTATCAGCAACGGGAGGCCATGGCGAAGAAAATCGGTTTCGATGCCTACGGCCAGAGCCCGGACATGCCAGACCCCGTAGCGCATGCGATCGATCTGATCCTGGATCACATGCATCTCGTTGATAAGAAGATGAAAGTCATTTCCAGTGCACTGGAAAAAACGGGGGTTAAAGTCAATCTGGACATGCCCGAGCTTGAAGTAACCAACCTCGAAGACCCTCCCTCCGACGCATATCCGCAAAGAGATAAGCCCAAAGAGAATAGTTGACTAAAACTATCAAGTAAGTAGAATTGCAAGGGTATATAAACCGTGTGGGAATATATCCTATGAAACTGACTACCAAAGGTCGTTATGCCGTGACAGCAATGCTGGATCTGGCGCTGCGCTATGACAAGGGCGCGGTAACCTTGGCCGACATCGCCAAGCGCCAGGGCATTTCGCTGTCGTACCTTGAACAGCTGTTCGCCAAGCTGCGCCGCAGCGGACTGGTGGACAGCGTCCGCGGACCCGGCGGCGGTTACACCCTCGCCATGGAGCCCAACAAGATCTCGGTCGCCGAGATTATCGTGGCGATCAACGAGAACATCGACGCGACGCGTTGCGGTGGCGAGAAAAACTGCCACGGCGACGAGACCTGCCTGACGCATCAGCTGTGGGAAGACCTGAGCACCCGCATTCATGAATTCCTCAATGGGATCACCCTGGGCGATCTGGTCACCAAGCCGCATGTGCAGGAAGTGGCTTCGCGTCAGGAAGGAAGAATGCGGGTTGTGGCCAATTAGTCTTGATCGCTTGACGGGACTTGGCTGTGCCGGTTTATCTGAACTGTAACGTATTTTGCCGTTTGAACTGCGGGTCGGGGTGGCGGCGACGTTTAGTCTCGCGTGTGCATTACATGGTCCGCCAGGCAGACCGGGTTGTAGCTTGGAATTCTAAAGGAATGATAGACACGAAAATATCATGAAGAAGCCAATTTATCTCGATTACTCTGCTACCACGCCGGTGGACCCTCGCGTGGCGGACAAGATGTGCAAATATCTGACGCTGGACGGCGAATTCGGCAACCCCGCCTCGCGCTCGCATCCGTTCGGCTGGCATGCCGAGGAGGCGGTCGAAGAGGCGCGCGCCAACGTGGCGGCGCTGATCGGCGCCGATCCCAAGGAAATCGTCTGGACCTCGGGCGCAACCGAATCCGACAACCTCGCCATCAAGGGCGTGGCCAGCTTCTACGGCAAGAAGGGCAAGCACATCGTCACCTGCAAGACCGAACACAAGGCGGTGCTCGACACCTGCCGCCAGCTCGAACGCGAAGGCTTCGAGGTGACTTACCTGGATCCGGAACCGAACGGATTGCTCGACCTGGGCAAACTCAGGGCCGCCATCCGCCCGGACACGATTCTGGTTTCGGTTATGCACGTGAACAACGAGATCGGCGTCATCCAGGATCTCGCGGCGATCGGCAAGATCACGCGCGAACGCGGCGTGTTGTTTCACTCGGACGCGGCGCAGAGCACCGGCAAGGTGCCGATCGACGTCAATGCCATGAACGTGGACCTGCTGTCGATGTCGGCGCACAAGACCTACGGGCCGAAGGGCGTGGGCGCGCTGTACGTGCGGCGCAAGCCGCGTGTCCGGCTCGAGGCCCAGATGCACGGCGGCGGGCACGAGCGCGGCATGCGTTCCGGCACGCTGGCCACGCACCAGTGCGTCGGCATGGGTGAGGCGTTCCGCCTCGCCCGGGAAGAGATGGCCACCGAAAATGAACGTATTCGCGGCCTGCGCAACCGGCTGCTGAACTCCCTCAAGGACATGCCCGAGGTCTATGTCAATGGTGACCTGGAGCATCGCGTGGCGCACAATCTCAACATGAGTTTCAATTTCGTGGAAGGCGAGTCGCTGATCATGGCGCTCAAGGACATCGCGGTGTCCTCGGGCTCGGCCTGCACCTCGGCGAGCCTGGAGCCTTCCTACGTGCTGCGCGCGCTGGGGCGCAACGATGAACTGGCGCACAGCTCGATCCGTTTCACCATCGGACGTTTCACCACGCAGGAAGAAATCGACTACGCCGCCGGGCTGGTGCGCGAAAAGGTTGCGAAGCTGCGCGAACTGTCACCGCTGTGGGAGATGCATCAGGAAGGCGTCGACCTCAGCAAGGTGCAGTGGGCGGCACATTAAAAACAGTTACGCGTTTAAGATTTAAAGTTTAAAGTTGTAGGATTGAACCCTGAACCTTGAACTCGTAACTTTGAACTGGAGGTTTCTATGGCATACAGTGACAAGGTACTGGATCATTACGAGAACCCGCGTAACGTCGGGGTCCTGGACAAAAGCGACCCGAAGGTGGGCACCGGCATGGTCGGCGCACCGGCCTGCGGTGACGTCATGAAATTGCAGATCAAGGTGAACGAACAGGGCATCATTGAAGACGCCAAGTTCAAGACCTACGGCTGCGGCAGCGCCATCGCGTCGAGCTCGCTCCTGACCGAATGGGTCAAGGGCAAGAGCATCGAAGAGGCGGGCAAGATCAAGAACACTCAGATCGCCGAGGAGCTGGCGTTGCCACCGGTGAAGATTCACTGTTCGGTACTGGCGGAAGACGCCATCAAGGCGGCGATCGCAGATTACCAGATGAAAGCCGGGGCCAAGGACTCGAAGGCTGACGCCGCCTGAGCCTGGTCGAGTGACGGAGCGAAGCTGATATGGCAATTACCATGACTCAGGCCGCCGCGGAACGCGTGCGGAAATTCATCGAGAAGCGCGGCAAGGGCGAGGGGTTGCGCCTGGGCGTGCGCACGTCCGGCTGTTCGGGCAAGGCGTATGTCATCGAATACGCCGACAAGATCGAGCCCGACGATCTTGTTTACGAGAGCCACGGCGCCAAGGTGATCGTGGACGCCAAGAGCCTCATCTATCTCGACGGCACCGAGCTCGATTACACCCGCGAAGGCCTGAACGAGGGCTTCAAGTTCAACAACCCCAACGTGAAGGACTCCTGCGGCTGCGGGGAAAGCTTCAATACCTGAGACGGCGGGCGCCACCGGCATGCACGCCGCACCGGGAAAAAATCATTTCGAACTCTTCGGCCTGCCGGTGGCATTCGATATCGATGCCGGCGACCTGGCATCGCGCTATCGCGAACTTCAGCGTCGCGTTCATCCCGACAAGTTTGCCAATGCCTCCGATCAGGAGCGACGCCTGTCCCTGCAAATGACGGCGCAGGTCAACGAGGCGTTCCAGACGCTCAAGGATCCGGTGCAACGTGGACGTTATCTCCTGAGCCTGCGCGGTATTGATATCGACGAGGAAACCGACACGGCCATGGACCCCGCGTTTCTCATGGAGCAGATGGAGTGGCGCGAGGATCTCGAAGATATGCGGCAGGCGGATAATCCGCACAAGCAACTGGCCGAGCTGGCGAACCGCATCGAGCAGGGCATGCAGGACAAGATCGGACAGTTCCGCCAGGCCTTCGGCAAAGGTTCGCCGGAAGAAATCGGAAAGGCGCGCAATATCGTGCGCGAGATGCAGTTTCTGGAGAAGATGCGGCAGGAAATCGATGATCTCGAGGAAGAGTTGAGTATATGATTTTGTAACCGCAGTTGAACGCGGATAAACGCAGATAAAAGCCAAAAAAACGGAACCATGCATTTCGATCTGCGTTCATCTGCGTTTATCTGCGGTTTCAAAAATATTATTTGAAATAACTCCATTTGCAGCCATGGCACTTTTTCAGATCAGCGAACCGGGACAAACCCCCGCTCCCCACGAGCGCCGTTATGCCGTGGGCATCGATCTTGGCACCACCAATTCGCTGGTCGCGTGCGTGCGCAGTGGCGTGACGGAGACGTTGCCGGACGAGCAGGGGCGGCATCTGCTGCCCTCGGTGGTGCGCTATCTGGCGCAGGGCGAGCCGGTCGTGGGCCACGAGGCCATGGCCGTGGCGCACGAAGATCCGCTGAATACCATCGCCTCGGTCAAGCGTCTCATGGGGCGCGGCATCGAGGACGTGCGCAAGCTCGGCAAATCGCTGCCTTACGAGTTCGCTCGCGGCGATTCGGCCATGCCGCGCCTGCGCACCGCTGCCGGCGAACGCAGCCCGGTGGAAATCTCCGCCGAAATCCTGAGAACGCTCAAGCAACGCGCCACGCAAACATTGGGCGTGGAGATCGCCGACGCCGTCATCACCGTGCCGGCGTATTTTGACGATGCCCAGCGCCAGGCGACCAAGGACGCCGCGCGCCTCGCGGGCCTGAACGTGCTGCGCCTGCTGAACGAACCCACGGCGGCGGCGATTGCCTACGGCCTCGACAGTAACCCGCAGGGTGTTTACGCCGTTTACGACCTCGGCGGCGGCACGTTTGATATTTCCTTGCTGCGCCTGAACCGGGGCGTGTTCGAGGTCATGGCCACGGGAGGCGACTCCGCGCTCGGCGGCGATGACATGGATCACGCCATCGCCGAATGGATCATGCGCGCGGCCGGGATCCGGGATGACGCCGGGCACCGGCAGATGCGCCGCCTGTTGCGTGACGCACGCGCCGCCAAGGAGGCTTTGACTCAGGCGGAACGAGCGCCGCTTCACATCGATCTGGGCGACGGTAAAAGCTGGCAAGGCGAGCTGACACGCGATGCGCTGAATACCCTGATCGATCCCCTGATCGAACGCACGCTCGCTCCCTGCAAGCGCGCGCTGCGCGATGCCGGCATCCGTGTCGGTGAAATCGACGGCGTGGTGCTGGTCGGCGGCGCCACGCGCATCCCGCGCGTGCGCGAGAGGGTGTCGCAATTCTTCGGGCGCCAGCCGCTGGCCGACATCGACCCGGACAAGGTGGTTGCCATCGGCGCAGCCTTGCAGGCCGATATCCTGATCGGCAACAAGCGCGACGAGGAGATGCTGTTGCTGGATGTCATCCCCCTGTCCCTTGGCCTGGAGATCATGGGCGGCATGGTGGAAAAGGTCATTCCGCGCAATACAACAATCCCGGTCGCGAAGTCACAGGACTTCACTACCTACAAGGACGGTCAGACCGCCTTGTTGATTCACGTGCTGCAGGGCGAGCGCGAGCTGGTTTCCGACTGCCGTTCGCTGGCGCGCTTCGAGCTGCGCGGTATTCCGCCGATGACGGCCGGCGCGGCGCGCATCCGGGTTACTTTCCAGATCGACGCCGACGGATTGCTGGGCGTATCGGCCCGCGAGCAGACGACCGGCGTCGAGAGCAGTGTGACGGTCAAGCCGTCCTATGGCCTCACAGACAACGAAATCGAGCGCATGCTGCGCGACTCGATCGCGCATGCGCGCGAGGACGATGCAGTACGCAAACTGCGTGAACAGCAGGTCGACGCCGATCGCCTGATGGAAGCCGTACGCAGCGCGTTGGCGGTGGATGGCGCACTGCTCAATGCCGCGGAGCGCGACGGGATCGAGCGCGGGCTGACTGAACTTCAGGCGGCGCGCGCGGGTAACGATGACGCGCGCATCAAACAGGCCATCAAGGCGCTCGATCAGGCCACCCAGACATTCGCCCAGCGTCGCATGGACGAGAATATCCGCAAGGCCCTGGCGGGACACAAGCTCGACGAGTTCGATGTCTCCCGGGAAAAATCCCCGTCATGACACGACTGACTTTTCTGCCGCATCCGCAAATCTGCCCGCAGGGAAAAACCATCGAGGTGGAGCCGGGCATCAGCATCTGCGACGCCGCCTTGAACGCCGGTATCCCCATCGAGCATGCCTGCGAAAAGGCCTGTGCCTGCACCACCTGCCACGTGGTGGTGCGCGAGGGGTTCAACAGCCTGGAGACCGCGGAGGAAAAGGAAGAGGACCTGCTCGACAAGGCCTGGGGTCTCGAGCCCGAATCGCGGCTCAGTTGCCAGGCCAAGGTCGGCGATCAGGACTTGGTGGTGGAGATACCCAAGTACACGATCAATCTCGTTTCCGAACAGCATTGAAGGAGCCGACCATGGGCCTGAAATGGACCGATACCCGCGAGATCGCCATTGAGCTGAGCGAGAAGTTCCCGGACGTGAACCCGATGTCCGTGCGCTTCACGGATCTGCACCAGTGGGTGATGGAACTGGAGGATTTTGACGATATGCCCGAGCATTCCGGCGAAAAAATCCTCGAGGCCATCCAGATGGCCTGGATGGACGAGCACGGGGACTGAGGTCCGGGCCGGGGTTTTCCCGCCAAAACAGCCTGTTTTCGTTGTCGGACCCGCCATCAGACGCTACACTATACGTCTGGGATGGCTGTAAAAATCCCGTTTTTTCCACAGGTTGCATCATTATTTTTGTGAAGCACCGGAGATGTCATGGCTGGGCACAACCCGCTCGCAAGCCAGACGCCAGTGCGAGTGTTTGTTGAGGATCGGCCTTGTCAGCTGCTGAAAAAACCAATTTGCTCAACCTGGATCGCGCGGCGATGCAGGAATTTTTCGTCGGCATCGGCGAAAAACCGTTTCGCGCCACCCAGGTCATCCAGTGGATCCATCAGTACGGCGTGGACGATTTCGACGCCATGACCAACCTGGGCAAGGAACTGCGCGCGCGCTTGCGCGACACGGCCGAAATTCGCGTGCCGGAAATTATCCAGGACCAGACCGCCGCCGACGGCACGCGCAAGTGGTTGCTGCGGCTGAACGATGGCAACGCCATTGAGACGGTATTCATCCCGGAAGAGGACCGGGGCACGCTATGCGTGTCCTCGCAGGTCGGCTGCACGCTCAACTGTTCCTTCTGTTCCACGGGTCACCAGGGCTTCAACCGCAGTTTGACCGTGGCCGAAATCATTTCGCAGTTGCTGGTCGCCAACCGCGCCCTGGGGCGCGATCCCAAGGGTGACCGCATCATCACCAATGTCGTGCTCATGGGCATGGGTGAACCCCTGCTCAATTTCGACAATGTCCTGCCGGCGATGCGCCTGATGCTGGACGATTATGCCTACGGACTTTCGCGCCGGCGCGTGACCCTGTCCACGGCGGGTGTCGTGCCGATGCTCGAACGTCTGCGCGAGGAATGCCCGGTAAGCCTGGCAGTGTCCCTGCACGCGCCGAACGATGCCTTGCGCGACCAGTTGGTCCCGTTGAACAAAAAATACCCGATTCAGGAACTGCTTGCGGCCTGCCGGCATTACTGCGCCGATTCGCCGCGCAGCCGCGTGACCTTCGAGTACGTAATGCTGGAAGGTGTCAACGACAGCATTGAACACGCTCATGAGCTTGTAAGGATTCTGAGTGACGTGCCGTCCAAGGTGAACCTGATCCCGTTCAATCCGTTTCCACAGACGCAATACCGGCGTTCTTCGAAGCAGGCCATCGACCGCTTCCGTGACGTATTGATCGCGGCGGGGCTGACCACGATCACGCGCAAGACCCGCGGCGATGACATCGACGCTGCCTGCGGCCAGCTCGCCGGGCGCGTGCAGGACCGTACGCGCCGGCGCGAGCGCCTGGCGCTCAGGGCGGGTCGGGCGTGAGCGCGCGTCTCCTGTTACCGGCAGCGCTGCTGCTGTGCACCGTGCTTGCCGGTTGCGCCTCGTCCGCAGAGCGACAGGCGGAGCAGGATAAATTGAACAAACGGGTGGAAACCCATGTCTTGCTCGGCTCGGGGTATATGCAACGCGGCCAGCTGGACGTGGCCAAGCAGGAGCTGGACAAGGCCTATCGCCTGGTGCCGGACAATTCGCAGGTCAACAACATGATGGCATTGCTGCAATGGCGGTTGAACAACCCCGATGAGGCCGATCGCCATTTCCGCAAGGCAGTGGCGGCGGAACCGCCGGATCCCGAGGCGTGGAACAATTACGGCGTATTCCTGTGTGAGCGAGGCAAGATCGACGAGGCCGTGACCTGGTTTCAGAAGGCGATTTCCAACGCGCTTTACCGGACGCCCGAAGAGGCCAACCTGAACGCTGGTATCTGTCTGATGAAAAAACCTGCGCCTACCGTCGCCGAAAAATATTTCCGCGAGGCTTTGCGAATCAATCCACGGTTGCCCGGGGCGTTGTATCAGATGGCCAAAATCAGCCTGGACCTGGGCAGGGCGCTGCCGGCGCGCGGGTTTATTGAGCGTTATTTCCAGGCCGCGGAAGATACGCCCGAGGGCCTGTTGTTGGCCGTCAAAATCGAGCGCGTACTGCGCAACAAAAATGCCGAGGCGAGTTATGCGCTGCGTTTGCGCAGCAAATTCCCGACATCGCCCGAGGCCGGACAGTTACAGACCTTGTCGGGGGCGAGGAAGCAGTAGCCCATGGAAAACGTAAAACCTGAAAATCCCGAAACCGGTACGCTACGAAGCGGCCCGGGACACTTGTTGCAGCAGACACGTCTGGATTTGCGCCTGGCGCCGGAGGATGTGGCGCAGATTCTGCACCTGTCGTCGAAACAGATCATCGCGCTCGAAAATGACGACTACAAATCCCTGTCCGGGCCGACTTACGTCCGCGGCTATTTGCGCAGCTATGCACAATTGCTCGGACTGTCGCCGGAAAAAGTGGTTGAGGCCTACAACAGCCTGACGATTGCTCCCAGGCCGATCGCGCTGCCGCAATCCGCGCCGCCGCAGCAAATCACGAGCAGCGACCGTATCGTCAAGGCCGCGACCCTGGGCGTTGCGGCGATCCTGCTTGCGCTGGTTTATCTGTGGTGGCAAAGCGCGGATGAGTCGCTGGACCAGGTTGCTCTGGCTCCAGAGGCGGCAGAGACGCTTGCGGATCATGGTTTGGGTCCGAATGTCACGGACGACACCGACACCGCTCCTGCGACCGCGCCGGCCGGTTTGCCTGGCAACGGTACCGACATGGAATCCGCGCTGCCGGCCGGTCCCGCTGTAGCCCCGACCCGGAGTGCCGCCACGCCGGCGCCATTGCCCAACGGTCAGCTGGCGGTGTCCGGCATGACGCTCAATGTGGCCCCGCCGGAAACGCCCAAGCTGGCCACTACGGCGCCGGTGCCGGTCGAGCGCGTCACGACACGCACGCGACAGGCAGCGGACATCCCTCCCGGCGTTCCGCGGGCGCGCATGGTGTTGCATGCCATTCAGGAGTCCTGGGCGGATATTCGTGATGCCCGCGACAACCGGCTGTTGTACGAAAACGTTCCGGCGGGACGACGTATCAGCATCGAAGGCGTGGCGCCGTTCAGCGTTTTTGTCGGCAATGCCGACGGGGTGCGGGTAGAATTCAACGGACAAGACTATGACGTCAGCCGGCACAAGCGCGGCCAGGTGGCGCGCTTTACGCTCGGCGAGGAAACGGCGGTGAACAACTGATGTTCAGTGAAAATCCCATCAAGCGGCGCCACAGCCGGCGCATCATGGTTGGCCGCGTCGCGGTCGGCGGCGATGCGCCGGTCAGCGTGCAGAGCATGACCAACACCGAGACCACCGATGTGGCCGCGACGGTGGCCCAGATCCAGGCGCTGGAAAACGCCGGCGCCGATATCGTGCGCGTGTCGATTCCGACGCTGGAGGCCGCCGAGGCCTTCGGCCGGATCAAACAGCAGGTTGCCATCCCGCTGGTGACAGACATCCACTTCGACTACAAGATCGCGCTGCGCGTGGCCGAACTGGGCGCCGACTGCCTGCGCATCAACCCCGGGAATATCGGACGCGAGGACCGCGTGCGCGCCGTGGTGGATGCGGCACGCGATCGCGGCATTCCGATCCGCATCGGCGTGAACGCCGGTTCGCTGGAAAAGGAGTTGCAGAAAAAATACGGCGAGCCCACGCCGGAGGCGCTGGTGGAATCGGCGTTGCGTCATATTGAAATGCTTAACAAACTCGACTTTCAGGATTTCAAGGTGAGCGTCAAGGCCTCGGACGTGTTCATGGCCGTGGCCGCCTACCGGCAACTGGCGACGCAGATCGAACAGCCGCTGCATCTCGGCATCACGGAGGCGGGCGGTTTCCGCTCCGGCGCGGTCAAGTCCGCCATCGGTCTCGGCATGCTGCTGGCGGAAGGCATTGGCGACACCATCCGCGTGTCGCTCGCGGCCGATCCGGTGGAAGAGGTGCGGGTGGGGTTCGATATCCTGAAGGCGCTGCACATCCGCAGCAAGGGCATCAATCTCATCGCCTGTCCTTCCTGCTCGCGCCAGGAGTTCGATGTCATCGCCACGGTGAATGCGCTGGAGCAACGCATCGAGGACATCAAGGAACCGCTCGACGTCGCCGTCATCGGTTGCTGCGTGAACGGGCCCGGCGAGGCCAAGGCGGCGCAGATCGGGCTGGCGGGCGGCAGCCCGAACCTGCTTTATATCAACGGCAAGCCCGATCACAAGCTCGGCAATGAACATCTGGTGGACGAGATCGAGCGCGTGATCCGCGCGGAATTGCAGCGGCGCCGCGACCAGGGCGAAACCGCGCCGGACAAGAAAGTTTTCCCCATCAAGCAGACCGGTTGAGGGCACCCCATTGAGCAAGGCCATACAGGCCGTACGGGGCATGAATGACCTGCTTCCCGACGCGGTGGAGCGCTGGCAGCAAATCGAGACCGCCGCGCGCGATGTGCTGCACGCCTACGGTTACCGCGAAATCCGCCTGCCCATCGTCGAGAAATCCGAGCTGTTCGCGCGCTCCATCGGCAGCCAGACCGACATCGTCGAGAAGGAGATGTACAGCTTCGAGGACCGCAATGGTGAGAACCTCACCCTGCGGCCCGAGGGTACGGCCGGCTGCGTGCGCGCCGGCATCGAGAACGGCTTCCTGCACAACCAGATCCAGCGCCTGTGGTACGCCGGCCCGATGTTCCGTCACGAACGGCCACAGAAGGGCCGTTACCGGCAGTTTCATCAGATCGGCGTCGAGGCCTTCGGCATCGAGACGCCGGATCTCGACGCCGAGATCATATTGATGTGCGCGCGCCTGTGGCGCGCGCTCGGGCTCGAAGGCCTGACCCTGGAGCTCAATTCGCTGGGCACGCCGGAATCACGCTCCGCCTATCGCGATGCGCTGACGCGTTATCTGTCGGCACGGCGCGACCAGCTCGATGAGGACAGCCTGCGGCGGCTGGAAAAGAACCCGTTGCGCATACTCGACAGCAAGAATCCCGCGATGCGCGAGGTCATTGCCGGGGCGCCAAGCCTGCACGATCATCTGGATGAGGCATCGCGCGCCCATTTCGCGCATGTCGGCGAATATCTCCGCGACTCGGGCGTGAGCTACACCGTCAACCCGCGTCTGGTGCGCGGTCTCGACTATTACACCCGCACTGTGTTCGAATGGACTACCGACCGGCTCGGCGCGCAATCGGCTGTCTGCGCCGGCGGCCGCTATGACGGGCTGGTGGAGCAACTGGGCGGGAAGCCAACCCCGGCTGCCGGTTTTGCCATTGGCCTGGAACGGCTGGCCGAGTTGCTGGCCTTGCAGGGTGATGCGCCTCAGGTTGTCCGAACGCACGGCTATCTTGTTCTGCTTGGCGAGGAGTCGGAAACACAGGGCATGCGGCTCGCCGAACGTCTGCGTAATGCGGGTCTGCGCATCGAATGCAATTGCGGCGGCGGCGGACTCAAGGCGCAGCTCAAACGCGCGGACCGCAGCGGGGCGCGCCATGCGCTGCTGCTCGGCGAGGAAGAGGTCCGTCAGGGATCGATCACGATCAAGGATTTGCGCGACGGCACCCAGCGCACGGTTACGCAGGACAAGTTGATCGATTTAATGAGTAATGAAAGATAATAATTTTGCCACAGAGATCACAGAGCACACAGAGATGGAAATAGAAATAGTTTTTACTCTGTGATCTCTGTGCACTCTGTGGCCGGTTTTTTAATTTAAGTTTTAAGGAATCTCGCGAGGGTAACGTCTTGGCTGCTTACGAAGAACAGGAGGATCTGGACCGGCTCAAAACCTGGTGGAAGAACTACGGCAATTCCGTGGTTTTCGGCATCGCGCTGGGCGCGGCGATACTGGTGGGTTTCCGCTACTGGACCCAGCACACGGAAGAGCAGCGGCACAGCGCCGCCGCCCTGTATGACCGGATGTTCCAGAATTTTCACGCCAAAAAATCCGCGGATACGCAGCAGCTGGGCGAATCGCTGATGAACGAGTATTCATCCACGCCTTATGCCGGCATGGCCGGCCTGCTGCTCGCCCGCCTGGATTTCGAGGCCGGCGACGCGGCCAAGGCGCGGGAACGCCTGCAATGGGTGCTGAAAAACGCCGACGATGCCGCGGTACAGCATGCCGCACGGCTGCGCCTGGCGCGCATCCATCTGGACGGCGGCGACCGGGAGGCGGCCCTGGCGCTGCTCGCTGTCAAGGATCGCGCGGGCTTCGAGGCGGAATACGAGGAGTTGAAGGGCGATGTACATGTCTCGCTGGGCCAGAGCGAGGCCGCGCGTGCGGCGTATCGCGAGGCGCTCAAGCATCTCCCTCCCGGGTCACCCTATGCCCCCGTACTTAATGTGAAGCTCGACGATCTGGGGCCGGAGCCGGCCCCATGAAACAGCTCGTTGCGGCCTTGTGTGCCCTCACCATGCTGTCCGCTTGCGGCGGCGGCAAGTCGGTGCGCGAGGAGCCTGCCGAACTCCAGGAGTTTGCCGCCCAGCTGCGGGTGAAGGAAATATGGACGGCGGACAGCGGCGCGAGCGCGGCCAAGCTGGCGGTGACTCTGTCGCCCGCGCTCGATGGCGACGTAATTTATACCTCCGACCCGAAGGGGAGGGTGCGTGCGTTTGCCGCGGACAGCGGTCGCCGCCTGTGGCAGGCGCGCGTGAAGCAACTGGTGACGGGGGCGACGGCCGCCGGCGACGGTCTGGTGGTGGTTGCCACCAAGAAAGGCGAGGTCATTGCGCTCGACCGGGCGGACGGACACCGGCTCTGGGCCAGCGGCATATCGAGCCAGGCCCTGGCGCCGCCGGCGATCGGCGCTGGCGTCGTGGTGGTGCAGTCGGTGGATGGCAAGCTCACCGCATTGTCGGCGGCGGACGGCAAGCGCCTGTGGCGCTACGAGCGCACCGAGCCGCCGCTCAGCCTGCACGGCACGGCCCGCCCCGTGATTGTCGCCGACGCGGTGCTGACCGGTTTCGCCAGCGGCAAGGTGGCCGCGGTTCATCTCCGGAGCGGCAAGCTCCTGTGGGAATTGCCGGTGGCACAACCGCAGGGGCGTAACGAGATCGAGCGCCTGGTGGATGTCGATGTTTCGCCGGTGGTGGTGCGCAACGTGCTGTATGCCGCCAGCTATCAGGGCAAGATCATCGCGTTGGACGCGCAGACCGGGCGAATCCTCTGGTCGCGCGACGTGTCCACTTTTTCCGGCATGGACGCGGATGCGAGCAATATTTATCTCACCGACGATCGCGGCAACGTCATGGCCTTCGACCAGCGCACCGGTGCCAGCGTGTGGAAACAGGAACAGCTGCGCGCGCGCCAGCTGAACGCTCCGCGCTACCTGGACGGGCTGGTGGCGGTCGGCGATTTCGAGGGATATGTTCACTGGTTGTCGAGCGATGACGGCCGTTTCGTCGCGCGTCACCGGGTCGGCAGCAAGGCCGTCCGGTCCCAGGCGCTGGCGGGACACGACACACTCTACGTCAGCAACCAGGCCGGCAATCTCGCCGCGCTGCGGCTTGAGAAGAACTAGGTAAGTTTTGTTTTGTTATTTTTAGCCACAGAGGCCACAGAGGGCACAGAGAAAAAAGAAAAACAATTATTCTCTGTGATCTCTGTGTTCTCTGTGGCCAGATTTCATATCACATGAAACCCGTCGTCGTTCTCATCGGCCGGCCCAATGTCGGCAAGTCCACACTGTTCAACCGGTTGACCCGCAGCCGCAGCGCGCTGGTGGCTGACGCGCCGGGGTTGACGCGTGACCGTCAGTACGGTGACGGTCGGATCGGCGATCGTCCCTATTTCGTCGTGGATACCGGCGGTGTCGTGACCGGCCTGGCCACGGCCAAGGATCGTGAGGACGTGACGTCCGGTGTCGCCACCCAGGTGCGTACCGCGCTGACGGAGGCCGACACCGTGATTTTTATCGTGGATGCGCTCGAGGGCATTCACCCGGTCGATCGCGTGCTGGCCGCGGATCTGCGCCGGCTGGGCAAGCCGGTGTGGCTCGCGGTGAACAAGACGGAAGGGCGCGACCCGGCCACGGTCACGGGGGAATTTTATGCCCTCGGATTTGGCGAACCGGCGGCCATCTCCGCCGCGCATGGCGAGGGAGTCGACGAACTGATCCGGCGCGTGCTGGAAAAATTGCCGGTTGCGGAGGAAATCGAGCCGGACCAAAATGTCCCGCGCATCGCCGTGATCGGCAAACCCAACGTGGGCAAGTCCACGCTGGTGAACGCCCTGCTGGGCGAGCAACGCGTGGTGGTATGCGATGAACCGGGCACCACGCGCGACAGCATTCACGTACCGCTCGAGCGCGCCGGCCGGCGCTATGTGCTCATTGACACCGCCGGGGTGCGCCGGCGCGCGCGTATCGACGATGCGCTGGAAAAATTCTCGGTGCTCAAGACGCTCCAGGCGATTGACCAGGCCAACGTGGCCATTCTCGTGATCGATGCGCAGGTAGGCGTGGCCGAACAGGATGCCTCGCTGGCCGGCTATGCGCTGGAGGCCGGCCGGGCGCTGGTGGTGGCGGTGAACAAATGGGACGCCGTAGAATCGTCCGATCGGGACTGGGCCAAGCGCGAACTGGAGCGCAAATTGCCGTTTCTGGATTTTGCCCGGATGCATTTCATTTCGGCGCGCGACGGGACCGGCGTGGGCGGGCTGTTTCGCTCGGTGGACGAGGCGCATGCCTCGGCCCAACGGGCGCTGGCGACCCCCAAGCTGAACCGTGTCCTGCAGGCGGCGGTGACGGCCACGCCACCGCCCCTGGTACGGGGACGGCGCGCCCGCCCCAAGTACGCCCACCAGGGCGGCAAGAACCCGCCGCGGGTGGTGATTCACGGCAATCAGGTGGATTCACTGTCCAAATCCTACCGCCGTTATCTCGCCAACACCTTTCGCAAGGCATTTCACCTGATCGGCACGCCGGTGCTCATCGAGTGCCGCCAGGAGGAGAACCCGTATGAGGGCAAAAAGACCGGCGGAAACCGGGGCGGACGCCGCCCCAAGCGCCGCCGCCCGTGAAATTCACGTGATCTATACTAAAAACGTAACTGGAATACAGAGAAAACTACACACATGCCGTTGCAGAAGACGGGGTTCCTGAGTCACCGGCACGGCGGGATTGTCACGTGAGCGCGTTTCACAAGAGTTCCCTCCGGGCGGGTTTCCGGCTGGTGGAATACACGATTGAATCGGTTCTAGGCCATGGCGGCTTCGGAATCACTTACCTTGCGCATGACACGGCGCTGGGCGCGCAGGTGGCCATCAAGGAATACCTGCCACACGAGATCGCCAATCGCGACGGCAAAACCCAGGTGATGCCGAACCCCGATCGCGACGCCGTGCGCGATTACCAGACCGGCCTGAAAAACTTCGTCAAGGAAGCGCGGGCGCTGGCGAAATTCAAGCATCCCAACATTGTCCGCGTGCTGCGTTTTCTCGAGGCCAACGGCACCGCCTACGTGGTCATGGAGTACGAGGCAGGGCAGAGTCTCGCGGATTATCTCAAGCGTAGCGGCCAGCGCCTCGACGAGCAGATGTTGCTGCGTGTTTTCATCCCGATCCTGAACGGCCTGCACGCGGTGCACCAGGCCGAGATGCTGCATCTCGACATCAAGCCGGAAAACATTTACCTGCGCAAGGATGGCAGCCCGATGCTGATCGACTTCGGCTCGGCGCGCCAGGGCACGGCGCACATGCACAAGATCGCGCTGACCCATGGTTACGCCCCGATGGAGCAGTATCCGGACAAGGGTACGCCGGGACCGTGGACTGACGTCTATGCGATCGGCGCCTCCATGTACCGTTGCGTCACCGGCAAGAAACCGGACGAGGCGCTGGATCGTTATGAAGCGGTGTTGAAGTACCAGGTCGATCCGCTAGCGCCGGCAATAAAGGCCGGGGGCAATTCCTATCAGCGCAATATTCTGGAATGCATCGACTGGGCCATGCAGATCTATCCCCGCGACCGGCCGCAGTCGGCGCGCGAACTCCAGGATGCCCTCATGGGGAGAGGCGGCCGTTCGCGCTCCAACAGTGTCAGCCAGCCCGCGACATTCAAGCGGCCAACCTCTACCGCTGTCTACCGCCGACCGCCTGCCGTGGCGCGCCACTCCAAAAAGGATTCCAGTTCCGCCGCCGTCGGCTGGTTGGCGGCGGGCCTGATGGTTGCCAGCCTGACCGTGGCGGGCTTGGTGTACTGGTCGGATATCAAGGTTCAGCTGGATATGTTTGACGGCCAGCCGGCCAGGGCAACAAAAGCCCCCGGTGTCACGGATAGACCTGCCGCAAGCCCGGCGGCCCGCGAGATTCCTGCGCCGACAACCGTTACCCGTCCGGTATCGACGTCTGTCGCGGTTCCGGCGCTGAAACCGGTGGCCTATGCCATGACTTTCCCCTCGGTACCGGCAAAAACGATTACCGAACATCAGGACTGGGTGCAGTCCGTGGCGTTCGCGCCGGATGGGAAATGGTTTGCCTCGGCCGGTCTCGACAAGACCATCCGGCTCTGGGTCACGGCCACGGGCACGCCGCTGGGGACGTTGCGCCAGAGTTATGCCGTGAACGCCATCACCATTGCTTCCACTGGCAAGTGGCTGGCATCCGCCGGCGATGACAGTACCGTGAGGCTGTGGGAGGCAAAATCGGGGACGCCGCGCGGCGCGTTCAGCGGTCCCGGTTACGCGGTTTATGCCGTGGCGTTTTCCCCGGACGGGAAACTCCTGGCGGCCGCGGGCAAGGACCGGCTGGTGTTCGTGTGGGACGTGAATGACGGTCGGCGCGTGCAAACGCTGGAAGGGCACACGGGCGATATCTATTCTCTGGCCTTCTCGCCGGACGGCAAGTCGCTCGCCGCCGCCGGTGCGGACAAGACCATTCTCGTCTGGAACGTGACCAACGGCCTGGAATCGATGCGCATGGCCGGTCACAAGGACAAGATACTGGCGCTGGCCTGGTCGCCGAACGGAAAATGGCTGGCCTCCGGCGATGCCGGTCAGACGATACGTCTGTGGGATGCCGGCACCGGCACGTATTTAAGGACCATGACAGACAATCAGGCAGTTCTGGCGCTGGCCTTCTCGCCGGACAGCCGGTGGCTGGCAGCGGGCCTCGCGAGCAAAGCCATTCAGATGTTCGATGCCGGTGATGGCGCGGTGATGCAGACGCTGGTCGGGCACCAGGATCACGTCCAGTCCCTGGCATTTTCGCCGGATGGATCAATGCTGGTCTCCGGCAGCCGCGACAAGACGCTGCGGCTGTGGAAGGCCAAATAAGAGTTTTTTGCCACAGAGATCACAGAGAACACAGAGGCAAACAAAACAAAGGAGTTTTTACTCTGTGTCCTCTGTGATCTCTGTGGCAAAAATTTTAATTCTTGCTTGGATATCCTGAATTCTGCCCATTGCTGTTGTTCTGAAAGTCATCGGGCAGGAACAACGCCGGGTCGACGCGGCTGTTGTTGAGGCTCACGGTCCAGTGCAAATGCGGGCCGGTGACGCGCCCGGTCATGCCGATCTCGCCGATTTTCTCGCCTGTGTTTACGCGCGCGCCGGGCGTGACCGTGACGCGGCTCAGATGGTTGAACATGCTGATCAGCCCCTGCCCGTGGTCGATGAAAACGGTCTTGCCGTTGAAGAAATATTCGCCGGTGTTTGCCACGGTTCCCGCGAGCGGCGCTGTCACGGGCGCGCCGACGGGTCCGGCGATATCGATGCCGCTGTGCGGCTGGCGCGGCTGGTCGTTGAAGTAGCGCCGCAAGCCGAACACGCTGCTGAGGCGCCCGCGCGCCGGCGGCGCGAAGCGCAGCGATGTCAGCGGCCGCTCCGTCCAGGTGGCGAATACCTTGCGAATGATCTCCGTCTCGCGCGCGATGCGCGCCAGATCCTCGGCGGAAGGTTCGACCATGCGCCGTTCCTTGACGGTCAAACGCTGCTCGGCGTAATCCTTGGGTTGCACGGTGAAGCCAATGACACGCCGCTGGCCATCGGGATCGCCGACCTGCACCGTCTGCGTGCCGGGGCCGACGGACAGTGGCAGGCCGACCACGGCTTGCCACTGTCCGGCGTGCGGCATGACCAGCACGCGCTGGTTGTCGTAATACACCTCGGGAGCGGGTTCGGTCTCGGCCGCCACGGGCACGACGACGATGCCGCCGGGCACCGGGCTTTCGCGCGGTAGCGACCGCCCGGCTGTGGTGTTGTTGCGATTAATACTGATGAGTCGGGCGGTCTCTCCCTCACCCTCATTCCGACCGAAATGGAGATTCTCGCTGACTTCCCCTCTCCCTCCGGGAGAGGGCAAAGGGTGAGGGGGATAACCCCTCATCCCCATCCCTTCTCCCGCAAGGGGAGAAGGGAGCGAGCCGTGGCGTGCTGGCGCGCGCACCTCTTTATTTTTGGAGCCGTAGCGGCCTTCGGCCGCAGTTTCATTGATCGGCTGCGCCTGAACCGGTGCGCCGAGCAGCACGGCCAGCAGCGGCCAGACTCTAATCCTCATGGGATTTTTCCACCAGACAGTCCAGCCGGCCGCGTGCCAGCCGCGCCCGCACGCGCTCGCCTGGCCTGATTTTGCCGGCATCCGTCACGATAGCGCCGGTATCCGGGCGTTGCACGATGGCGTAGCCGCGTTCCAGCGTGGCCAGCGGACTCAGGGTATGCAGGTTTTGCATGAGTTGTTGCAGGCGTGATTCGGCCAGTTCCCGCCGGCGTTTCATGCCGCTGACGAGCCGCGAATACAAGTGACCGTTGTTCAGCATCAGTGCCTGTATTCGGGGTCGCGGCGAATGCTGGAGCAGGCGCGCCGTCAGGGCCTGCAACTCCGAACGCGCCTGGCGCTGGCTCGCGGTCTGTGCCAGGTATAGCCGCTGGACCAGCGACTTGAGGTTTTGCTGCAGCAGTGCAATCCGGTTGCGCGGGTGCACCAGGCGCGCACCCAGCCAGTCGAGATGCTGTTGCCGGCTGCGCAGGCGCCCCTGCATGGCCGTGGTCAGGCGCACCTCGAAGCGTGCAAACTGCGCCAGCCATTCCTGCTGGTCCGGGCTCAGCATTTCCGCGGCGGCCGTGGGCGTCGGCGCGCGCGCATCGGCAACCATGTCGGCGATGGTGAAATCGGTTTCGTGCCCGACGCCGCTGACGAGCGGAATCGGGCAGGCATGAATGGCGCGCACCACGATTTCCTCGTTGAAGGCCCACAGGTCTTCGAGCGAGCCGCCGCCGCGCGCCAGGATCAGGGCGTCGCAATCGCCGCGCTTGCCAGCCAGCCGGATGGCACCGGCAATTTTTTCCGCCGCGCCTTCGCCCTGTACTGGCACCGGAAACACCAGTACGGCGATTCCCGGGAAGCGACGGCGCAAGGTCGTCAGGATGTCATGCAGCACCGCGCCCGAAGGGGAGGTGATGATGCCGAGACGCCGCGGGAGTTTGGGCAGGGGCTTCTTGTGCGCGACGTCGAACAGGCCTTCTTGCGACAGTCGCTGCTTGAGCGCATCGAAGGCACGTCGCAGGGCACCTTCGCCGGCCTCTTCCAGGTATTCGATAATGAGTTGATAGTCGCCGCGTCCCTCGTACAGGCTGACGCGGGCGCGCGCCAGCACATGCATTCCGTCCTTGAGCGCCAGGCCGAGCAGGCGTTGATGCTGGCGGAAGAAGGCGCACCGTACCTGTGCCTGGGTATCCTTGAGCGAGAAGTAGACATGGCCCGAGGCGGGACGGGAAAGATTGGAAATCTCGCCCTCGATCCAGATCGGTGGAAATGCCCCCTCCAGCACCGCCTTGGCCTCGCGGTTCAGGCGCGAGACCGTGTAGACATCGCGCAAGGGTGTGGTGGCGGGAGCAGGCTGTTCCATTCCCTGAAACATAACCTCATTCATGGAATATACAAAGCGCGGACGAAACCGGTCCGGATGGGGCAGGGCGCAAAAAAGCCGGGCAGGAGGCCCGGCTTTCGGTTACGGCGAATGGTTTGCTAGAAACGAACGCTGGGGTTGGCGTTGTCCTTCGCCTGCTGTTGCGCCATTTTGGCCTCGGACAGGGCTTTCTTCGCGAGCTTCATGGCCTTGTTGTACTCGCTTTCGCGCGTGGCCTTGTCCGTGGCGGCAGTGGCGGCGCCCATGGCTTCTTTGGATTCCGTCAGGAACTTCTCGGTATTGTTCCACAGGAAGCCGCTCTTGCTGGCCAGCTTGATTTCGTTTTCCGCCTCCGTGACCAGCTGCTTGTATTCATTCTGGTCGATGCCGCTGGCGCAGCCGACGAATGTCAGGGTTATTGCACACAAAATAAGCGTTTGTTTCATCCTTATTCCTCCTGTGTCTGACGGTGTCCAGTGATTGCGGCGGCATGAATCAACGGCGTATTCGTGCCGGACTGGTGATAGACGCTGCCACGGTAAAATACATTCCCGGCAAGGTCAACTGGAACACCACCAGCGTCACAGGGGGTTTTCGGCCGCCGGGAATAGGAGCGCGGCGCCTGCCGTCGTCCCCGTTTACGGGCACGGCGCAGATAACTATAATGCGCCATGCGAATTGCCCAGGAAGCCCTCACCTTTGACGATGTCCTGCTGCTTCCTGCCCATTCGAGCGTCCTGCCCAAGGACGTGGACCTGAAAACCTCCCTCACGCGCACCATCAGTCTCAATATCCCGCTGCTGTCCGCGGCCATGGACACCGTGACCGAGGCGCGCGCGGCGATCTGCCTGGCCCAGGAAGGGGGGCTCGGCATTATCCACAAGAATCTCACGCCGGCACGCCAGGCGGAGGAAGTCCGCCGGGTCAAGAAATTCGAGGCCGGCATCATCAGCAACCCGATCACTGTGACGCCCGACACCACCATCCGCAAGGTGCTGGATCTGACGCGCGCGCAGCATATTTCCGGCGTGCCGGTGACGCAGGGCGACAAGCTGGTCGGTATCGTGACCAGCCGCGACCTGCGCTTCGAGACGCGTTACGACGAGCCGGTATCGCGCATCATGACGCCGCAAGACAAGCTGGTGACGGTCAAGGAAGGCGCGGGGCGCGACGAAATCCTGAAGCTGCTGCATCAGCACCGCATTGAAAAAATCCTCGTGGTGGACGACAAGTTCGGCCTGAAGGGCCTCATCACGGTCAAGGACATCCAGAAATCCACTGAATATCCACGTTCGGCCAAGGACCCCAAGGGCCGCCTGCTTGCCGGCGCCGCCGTCGGCGTTGGCGCGGGCACCGAGGAGCGCGTGGAAATGCTGGTCGACGCCGAGGTGGACGTGATTGTGGTGGACACCGCGCACGGCCATTCGCAGGGCGTGCTCGACCGGGTGCGCTGGGTCAAGAAACATCACCCGGATATGCAAGTGATCGGCGGCAACATCGCCACCGCCGAGGCGGCCAAGGCCCTGCGCGATGCCGGCGCGGACGGCGTCAAGGTCGGCATCGGTCCCGGTTCCATCTGCACCACGCGCATGGTGGCCGGCGTCGGCGTGCCGCAACTCACCGCGATCGCCAATGTCGTGGAGGCGCTGAAAGGCTCTCATATTCCTGTGATTGCCGACGGCGGCATCCGTTATTCCGGCGATATCGCCAAGGCGCTGGCGGCCGGGGCACACACGATCATGGTCGGCAGCCTGCTGGCCGGCACCGACGAATCGCCCGGACAGGTCGAGATCTATCAGGGCCGTTCCTACAAGTCGTATCGCGGCATGGGTTCGCTCGGGGCCATGGGCGAGGGCTCGAGCGACCGTTACTTCCAGGAACATGCCAAGGGCGACAAGCTGGTGCCGGAAGGCGTCGAAGGCCGCGTGCCGTACAAAGGGCCGATGATCAACATCATTCACCAGCTCATGGGCGGCCTGCGTTCCAGCATGGGCTATACCGGCAGCGCCAACATCGAGGCGATGCGCACCAAGACGCAGTTCGTGCGCATCACCAGCGCCGGCATCCGCGAGTCGCACGTGCACGACGTGATGGTGACCAAGGAAGCGCCGAATTACCAAAGAGAGTAAGAGTATCAGCGACTTCGTGTACAGAGTTCAGAGTACAAAGTACAAAGTTCCGTGCCCGATCTGCCATCAACCCTGAACTCTAAACTCTAAACTCTGTACTTTGAACTCCAAACCCGTGACCGATCCGCATTCGCAAAGAATCCTCATCCTCGACTTCGGTTCCCAGACCACGCAGCTGATCGCGCGCCGCGTGCGCGAGGCCGGCGTGTATTGCGAGTTGTACTCCTATGACACGCCGGTCGAGGAAATCCGGAAATTCGCCCCGCGCGGCATCATTCTTTCCGGCGGCCCGGAATCGGTGACGGCAGAGGAAACCCCGCGTGCTCCAGGGGAAATTTTCGACATGAAAATTCCCATCCTCGGGATCTGCTACGGCCAGCAGACCATGGCGGCTCAGCTGGGCGGAGTAGTCGAGGCCGGCGACAAGCGCGAATTCGGTTATGCGCGGGTGCGCATGCACGGGCATTCGAAGCTTTTCCACGATTTGCGCGACGAGAAAGAAGACTCCGGCGCGGAATGGCTGCATGTGTGGATGAGTCACGGTGACCGTGTTACCAGGCTGCCCGCGGGTTTCAAGGTCATCGCGGAAACACCCACCGCGCCTTTTGCCGGCATTGCCGATGAGGCGCGCGGATTCTATGGTATCCAGTTTCACCCTGAAGTGACGCACACCACCCAGGGCCGGGCCATCCTGCAACGCTTCGTGCACGACATCTGCGGCTGCGGTTCGTTGTGGACGCCGGGCCACATCACCGAGAGCATGGTCCAGTCGGTGCGCGCCCAGGTCGGCCAGGACGAAGTCATCCTGGGCTTGTCCGGCGGCGTCGATTCTTCCGTGGTCGCGGCGCTGTTGCACCGCGCCATCGGCAAGCAGCTGACCTGCATTTTCGTGGACAACGGCCTGTTGCGTCTGAACGAAGGCGACCAGGTGATGGAAACCTTCGCGCGCCACATGGGGGTAAAGGTCATCCGCGTGGACGCCCAGGACCGGTTTCTCTCGGCGCTCAAGGGTG
>Ga0105101_10000121_pt1 | contig 29672 bp, 29 predicted proteins | sample PPLLak21cMay2015_2_FD_87037 | JGI IMG/M metagenome (GOLD analysis project Ga0105101, IMG submission 87037) | Freshwater sediment microbial communities from Prairie Pothole Lake near Jamestown, North Dakota, USA - PPLs Lake P8 Core (1) Depth... | ecosystem: Environmental > Aquatic > Freshwater >... | reverse complement strand
CGCCAACGCAGCCGGCAGCGACGGCATGCTTTAGGTGGTTCCGGCGCTTGCACTCGTCGTCCAATTCGCTATCGTCCCAACCTATTTCAGAAATGGCAATCTTCATGCCAAACGACCCACTAGTACAAATGCCTAAGGACTGGTGTTATAGCAGCAGCCTGCCCACCAGTAAAGCGGTCAAGGTTATCGTGATGTTATCGATATCTTTGAGAGGCAGTGACTCAACCAGGGTTGCTGCCAGCGAGATCCAGAGGAGTGGGATGAGATAGCTGCTGATATTGGTCTGAAAGATCCCTGCAGACACGAAAAGCGCCAGGATAGCAGCAGAAAAAAACCAGCCTCCGATCAGCATTCCCAGGGAACCGATCCAGGATTTGCCCCGATTCCACGGCAGTTTGGATTTACCAAAGCGCCTTCCTAGCACGTCTGCAAGTCCATCCCCGCCGCACATCAGCATCAGAGCTACGATGCCAGCCGGTGTGTCGTACCAATACAACACGGTGATCAATACAAATACGATGCCATAGTACAGCGGACCACGCAGAATTTCCCGCCGGTCGCCGGTGCGCGACATGGCCTGTACGGCGGATTGGTCTTTGATCACACCTGTACCAACCAGAGCAAATTGGGCGGTGATCGATAAAGGAATTAGCGCTGCTAAATAGCGCGCTGAGAGCGTGTTCTGAAATAACAGCCAGCAGGCTACGAAGATCGGCCCGGTGCCAATATGGATAATTTTTCGACTGAGGGACGAGCTGATCCAACCTTTATGGGCGGCGAAATCGTTTACTCGCAGCCAGATCAGAGCCAGGGTCAGGGTGACCGCAAAAGCCAGCAGATTACTGGGTAGCATCCCACCAATTGTACTTTACCAGTCACAATCTTGGCAGGTAGATACTCCGGCATGCTTGCCCACCCGCTTGTACATGGTGACATTCGTGAAAGGCTCGCCGAGCAAGCCATCATGGATTGCCCACGAACGCATACGAATGCTGCTGGCGGCTTCCGGCTGGCGGAATGGATTTGAGCCATCCATCTGGGAAATCAAATCGCCATCTGGCATAAAGCCTGCCTGGATGCGCTCCATCAGCCGCCGGCCTTTCTGGTATGTAAAGCCGTAGTGCTCAAAAAGCAAAGCAGTATGATAGTACAAGGGTTCAGCGAAGAACATATCATGACCCAGGCTGGAGACAAACACTTCGAATGCCGAGATCGCTTGTCCAAGCATGCGTAACCCCCGCCGGATTTGTCCAGGGGCTAACCCATAGCGCATGGCCGCAAGCTCAGCATCCAGATTCCGTCTGCTTGTACCAAAGTGGGTGGGGGTACTATCTGGTAGGCGGTCGACATCGAAGCGCGGCGATGACGGATCATTAAGAATATATAGGAGGATATGCACCAGCCCGTTGAATGTGCCGGACATATGTCCATATAAGATCGGGTCAGGGAAATTCGCCTGATGGAAGAGCTTCATCTCCACCGTCGAGCTTCCAGGCGGGCACTCCAGGTGGAGAAGGTCCGTCCCATTGTCATCCAGATAATCCTCACGTAAGTTGAACCTGTCAACCAGCGCTTGTGGGATCAGACGAGCATATATCTTGCGTTTCTCTTCTGGAGATCGTTGATTGATGCTGCCGACGCTGGAATCCATTATTGGTGTAGGCTGCATAAATTCACCTTTATTATTCTCGTCGGTGGGCTTGGCGTTCGATTTCCCGCTCTGCGTCGCGCTTGGCAATTGTTTCTCGTTTGTCGTACTGTTTCTTTCCCCTGGCAACCGCGATCTCGACTTTTGCGATCCCATCTTTGATATAAACTTTGGTTGGGATTATCGTTACCCCTTTTTTACGAACTTCATTCCACAAGCGGCGGATCTCGGCGCGGTGCAGCAGCAGCTTGCGTGGGCGGCGCGGCTCATGGTTGAAAGATCCTGAATGGTCATAAGGAGCGACATGGGCATCCATCAACCAGGCCTGCTGCCCATCAATTTGCACGTATGCTTCTGCCAGGCTGATCTGGCCCGCGCGAATAGACTTGATTTCACTGCCCAGAAGGGCAATGCCGGCCTCGTACCGTTCCAGTAAAAAATATTCGTGGGATGCTTTGCGGTTTGTTGCAACTACTTTATTTTCCATACATTTGTGCAATCATTTTAACATAACCGTTGACGCATCGCGAGATACTTTATTTTCCAAACATCTCAGTTAACACAGGATTGATCTGACCCCAATCGGGCAGCAAGACGCTGGCGCCTTGATCAGTCGTAAAAGGGGTAACCATTTCACGTTGAATGAAACGGCTGTCTATGCCACCTGGACCAGCACGTAGGAGGGCCAACGCTAGACGAGGCCACTGCCAGGTGGGGATATCAGTATCTATTGAACGCAGTAAGGCGACCAGGACCGCTGGCGATCGCCACAGTTTTTGCGGGCTGATCATTTGCTTCAGGGCCGACTTCAACAGTAATTGTCCTTGTTCCATACGGAAGAAATCATCCGCCCCCATGCGTGAGCGAGCAAAAGCCAGAGCTTTATTACCCGTTAGATGGTGCTGCCCCACCGTGTAGCCCGCAATTGGCTCTGCTAATACAATGTCCACTCCGCCCATGGCATCGACCACATCTTTAACGCTCTCAAAGCGTACCCGCAAATAGTAATCCACGTCCACCCCGAAGTTATGGCGAATGGTTTCTATTGCCTTATATGGCCCAGCTCCGACTTGTTGTCCCTCGGCAAAGAAGTGAGCAGTATTGATGCGATTCTCACCAAATCCGGGGATAGTCACCCACAGGTCGCGCGGGATAGATAGCATGGCGACCGTTGGCTTAAGGGGGTTAACACTAGCCAAGATAATTGTATCGCTGCGTCCAAGGTAATTCCAGGATTCGGAGTAGTCTACTCCCAACAGGAGCAAGTTTGTAGTCCAGGGGAACAGCAAGTAAAGTGCGAAGATCACGCCCACCCCTGCCAGTCCGAGGACAAGAAAGCAACAGCCCCCGCGAGTGTATCCTGCCCGACGTCGAGGACGCATCCATCGTGGCGGAGGGGCAGATTTTGGGGTGGATGGTCGGGTATCCGACTGGATCACCTGGGTTTCTGCCCAGGGATCGGTAGGTTGTTTACCCTTTGAATATAAAGATTGGTAATTTATTGAAAAATCAGTCATATATCTCATTTGCTACTGAGTAAGAGATCTGCGGCAGCTTGGGCTGTGAGGTCTGGACTGCTGCCCTGATCTTGGGCGTTTACCTCGATATCAGGTTCGACTCCTTTGTCCTGCGATCCCGCGTCCATACCGGGAATCCACCATTGAGCTGCGGTGACATGCAGGCTCGAGCCATCTTTTAAGTCGAAGACTAGTTGAATGGTATTTTTCCCGTAGGTAGGTCTGCCAACGAGCTTGGCGCGCCTATTTGCTTTGATCGCTCCAGCGATGATCTCCGCCGCGCTGGCAGTATTCTCGTTCACCAGGACCGCCAGGGGCAGATCAATAAAAAGGCCAGGTTTCTCCACGCGGAAAGTCTCAACCGGTTCCCCACGGAATTGCTGGTCGATGACTACCCCGTCTGCGAGGAACAATCGGGCAGTATCCACGCCGGCAGTCAATAAACCACCGTAATTGTCACGCAAATCAAGGATGTACGCCTCTGCGCCGCGGCTCTCCAGGTCTTTCACTGCTGTCTCGATCTCATCCGGTGTGCTGGCAGCAATGACATTGATCTCGATCACGCCCAGAGTAGAAGCGTCTGGATCGATGTGCCAGGTGACCGATGGAAGCGGGATCTCGGCACGTTTGATGCTGAGAACAAGCGGCTGATAGTCTGGCGCTCTGGCAACAGTAATTTTAACCAACTCTCCAACCGGACCTCTCAGGGCTGCCTGGACTTCTTCGTCTGTGGTCGAATTCGTGATGGTTAGATCCATCACTTCCAGAAGCCGGTCGTTTTCTAACACGCCAGCTTCCTGGGCCGGACTATCCGGCAGGGGATAGAGCACCACGTGACCTTCACCATCTCTGCCAAGGCGCACACCAATCCCTCCAAAGCTGCCCTGCAGTGTATTGCTCTCCAGTTCATGCTGTACAGGTTCGGTGAAGATTGTGTAGGGATCATCATATGCCTGCACCATCCCTTTGATCATCCCATATTCGAGGGCCTTTGTATCCGGCGCTTCTTGCAAGCCGTGATCCAGGAGGATCTGATAAGCTTGCTCCAAGATAGGCCAGTTTTGGCTCGAGGCTGCCTGCACGGATTTCACCAGGTAACCACCAGCAAAACCTGCTGCCAGACATACGATGGCTAGCAGCGTAATCACATAGGCTTGTTTGAATTCATTCATTGGATTAATTCCATTGAGCGTCTACTGGATTTGCAGACAGGTATCTTATCATAAATACTTCGCTTATTGACTACCCCTGAATCGTCGGGATTCACGCCCGTCTGGATAGCTGGTCTGAGAGAAGCAGATCCTATAGTAGTCTGGTAACCTTAAAGTTTCGAAATTTTAAGCAAATCTTCATTGACTCGCCGCGTTTTTTTCTGTATAGTATAAATGCTTGAAGGGAGTTGTTTTATAAGACTTCCGGAAAGCCAGGGAGCCCCAAGAAATTGGCTGTATTCCCACCGACGCCGAAGCTTGAACTGGTTTTTTTGGTCATCTCCACTGGAGAGCGAACCGAACGCGGACCCACTTAGGGGTTTCAAAATCCAGGGAAAGCAGAAGCCTTCTCAAAGCAAAGATACTTTGTTGATAAGCAGGTAAGTCTTTTCGCAGGTGGAAAAGGCCCAGAGGCAAATCAATAAGGTGGAGCAGAGAGAAGACCGAAGAAACGGGTGATCGCCACCAGAGCCAAATGATGAATGCGGCACTGAGCTGGCAGCCCACTACCGGACGGTAAAGGGAGGCCAAAAGGTTACTCGGGGCCCCTGTTTTTTAATACTTGTGGTTTGAGCAGGCCGACAAAGGGTAAATTCCGGTATCTTTCGCGATGATCCAGACCGTAACCGACAACGAACCGGTCGGGCAAATCGAATCCGGTGTATTTACATTTAAAGTCGATCAAACGCAGCTTGTTTTTACTAAAAAGGGTACAAACCTCCAGGCTGGCTGGATCGCGCATCCTCAGTATTTTCAGCAGATAGTTCAGGGTGAGGCCGGTATCGACCATGTCTTCGATGAACAAAACGTCCCGCCCGGCGATCGGGGTTTCCAGATCCTTTACCAGTCGTACCAGACCCTTATCTCTGGCTTCGCTCGAATAGCTGGCAACTGCCATGAAATCGACCTCGACCGGGATATGTATAGCGCGCAGCAAATCTGCCATAAAGAACAGCACCCCTTTGAGCACTCCTACCAGGATTGGATTGCGACCGGCGTAGTCGGCAGATATCTGCTCCCCTAGCTGCTTTACACGGTCCTGGATTTGTCCTGATGTAAGCAATACTTCAGAGATGTCTTCTGCCAGTTCTGGATTGGCCGCGAATTGTATCTCGGTCATGGTGTGCTCTGCTGAGTTTCATCATGCTGTGCTGCATCGCCCGCAAATGCCTCCGCCTCTTGGTCGAGCCCGTACTTCACCATCAGGTCACGCATTTCTCGACGCTTGAACAGCTTGATGTTGATCTCTGGGTACAGCGCTTGCATGCGGCGTATCTTTCGATTCTTCTTTGTGGTAAGCCCGGACCGCAAAGTAGTGAGCTCGATATATAGATCCTGTTGGGGTAGATAGAAATCAGGCGAGAAAGCCTCCAGGATTCTAATCTGATCATCCCATTCCAGCGGAAAGGTGCGCGGCTCATATTGCCACTCGATCCCGTAGTAGTCAAGGATGCGGGCAAAAGCAGCTTCCACCGGGTGTGAGAAGTTGGGACGCTGTCCGTTTGATGAGTTTTGGGGTGTAGTGTCAGCCGGTATGTAATTCGTTACGGACATAAGCTCCCGGGTTGATGCATTGGGAATGTGCGTGGTAAATCAAGCTGTCTGTTTGTTCGGGGGAAAGCCGGGCGTTGTTAATAATCAGGGCGATCAACTCAGGATTATTCCAGCCAGCATGATAATATCGCCGCAGATAATTACGCCGAGAGCGGTCGCTGGCTTCGATCTGTGCGCGCGCCGCCACCAGAGAAACATTCTTTTGTGATGCAATTCGCTCAGCTCGTAGTGCAGCGGGGGCGATAACCTTTATGTGCAGGACTTCCGGGTATTTCTTCAAGATAATCTGTCCCGCTCTGCCAATAATGATCACATTCCCGCGCGATGCCAATTCCTCCATAATTGCATGCATTGCTTGATGATAGGCACGCTGGGCTTTAGGACTGGGCCGGACATCCAGCAATCCCAGATCGTCGATGGTCGCCAGTGCAACCTCAGGCACGCCGGCGCGTAAAGCAGCCTGGTTTACCAAATCTCTGCTCACCACATCAAAATTCAGGCGCTGAGCAACCGCCTGAGCCACCTCATCCCCCATGCTGCCTAACTGACGAGATATTGTGATGGCGGTCATAAAAAAATTATAGCACAAGAGATCGGGAGATCATCAGAATGTGGTTGGCGTTGCAAACCATCCACTTATAATGAAGCAGTATTTGGACACTCACACGGGTCATCCGCCTATTTTTTTATTCTCCGTCATGCTTTCTGCTTGGAACTTCTCTTAGTGGTTATATCGCTTTTCGGCCCCGGTTGGGCGAGCACCTGGGCGATGGGGCGCAGCGACAGCCACCACTGCTCTTTAGGTCGGTGATTCTCCATATCTGCCATACGGGGAAAGTCTTCTAGATTGTGAAATTTCAGTTCAGGACCTTGCAGCCCAATAAACGCGCAGGCTGTCGAATTCACCTCTGCCTGGCTGATCAAGTATTCGATGCAGTTGGTTGCCAGCCGGGTTGCCTGGATGCGGTCAAATGGAGATGGTGAACCTCCTTGTTGCAGGTGACCCAGGATCGACTGCCGTACATCGAAGAGATCTTTACCCTCTTCTTCAAATAGTGCGCACATAAATGGCGTGGAGTAGACTTCGTTTGCGCTCTCGTTGCGAATCATTAATCCCAGCCGTTTCCCACCCCGAAATCCTTTGACGAGCTTTTCTACATCCGTCATCAAATCGCGCAAGGTGACGCCCTCTTCGTGGATGTACACTCGCTCAGCGCCGGTCGCCAGCCCGCTCATCAAAGCGAGATATCCGCACATGCGTCCCATTACCTCGACGACAAAGACTCGCCGCATCGCTACGGCGGAGTCCTTGATCTTATCGACTGCTTCCACGATGTTGTTCAGAGCCGTATCCGCACCGACGCTTAACTCGGAGCCAGGCAGATGGTTGTTAATACTGGCAGGCAGCAAGACCATGGGGATATTGAAAGCCGGGAAGTTGTTGCGTTCGTTCAGCATTTTGTATGCCGAACTGTAGGCTTCCCAGCCGCCAATAATAATTAATCCGTCGATTTTATGCTTTTCGATAGAGCGTGCCATGCCGTACAGATCGCTGCCCATTGGAACATGGCGGTTTGTCCCCAACTCCGAACCGCCCATTGGCGCCCAGCCATTGACGCTCATCCAGTTCATCTCGAAAATGTCCCCCTCGATCAAGCCGCGGAATCCATTGCGAATCCCGAGTATCGTATGGCCTTTATCAAGTCCAATACGAACTGCAGCGCGCACAGCGGTGTTGAAGCCTGGCGCAGGAGATCCGGAGTGCATGACTGCCAACCGCAAGCGTTTTTGATCCGGCTGGGACAGGTGGGGAAGGGCACGCAACATGGTTTTAAGCGTGGAAAAAGCCACTTTGAAACTGGCGCCACGCAGCTCCATTGCCCGCTCGTAGTCTTTCTCTGCAATGGCTTTGGATACCTCGCGGGTTTTTTCCACGCAGTCCATCAGCGGTACCTGGGTAATTCTATTGCCGCTCATGCCTATCAGCTGGGATTCGCTCGGTGGCGGATCAGCTAACAATGTTTCGACGGCTGCATGTCCTAATAATGTACCCAGATTGCGGTCGAAGGCGCTGGGCATTCCACCGCGCTGCACATGACCCAGCACGGTAACACGCACTTCCTCCCCCATACAGTCTTCCAGGAGTTTAGCCACATGGGTGCTGCCGATGGAGTTTCCGTGCCTGTCACGAGCCCCTTCAGCGATGATGACGATTGTATCGCGCCGTCCAGCCTTTCGGCCGGCTTTCATCCGCTCGCACATCAAATCTCCCCAGTTGTCGACATCCGGTGGGCTCTCTGGGATAAGCACCCAGTCTGCCCCGGTTGCCAGGCCTCCCATCAGCGCCAGATAGCCACAATTGCGACCCATTACTTTAACGACGAATGTCCGCTGGTGGCTGGCCGCCGTGCTGGTTATTGCATCGACTGCCTCAGTAATCCGGTGCAGGGCGCTGTCAGCACCTATGGTCATGTCAGTCCCGAACATATCGTTATCGATCGATCCGACCAGGCCGGCGATATACAGGTTGGGGTGCTCCTTGGCAAGTCGTTGACTGATCTCGCCATCGGATGCCAGCTCATCCAACAATCCAGGCCATTCCTGACGGAATATGTTAGCGCCGGTCAGACTGCCGTCGCCTCCAATGACCACCAGCCGATCTATACCTCGCTCCACCAGATTCCGAGCGGCTTTCTTGCGCCCGCTGCGGGTTAAAAATTCCTCACTGCGGGCTGTCCCAATCACTGTGCCGCTGCGGTGCAGGATTCCCCCTACGGAATTCCAGGTCATCTCACGGATAAAATTCCCTCCGTCGATCATCCCCTTATAGCCTTCATATATAGCATAGACAGCCACACCTCGATCCAGAGCAGTCCGAACCACAGCACGTGTGGCAGCATTCATGCCCTGGGCGTCTCCACCACTGGTTAATACCGCGATACATCGGTTGCCGGGTGTGGTCATAGATGTTCCCTCCGTTTTATGGCATAATTTAGATCCATAAGATTATACCAACTCTGCTATTTCTACTCTTTCATATGATATCGACTGGGGACCGGTTTATGTTGATTGTACACGTATTCATCCATGTAAAACCCGAATTTCAGGATGCATTTATCCAGACAACGGTCGAGAATGCCACTCACAGCCTGACTGAGCCCGGCATAGCGCGTTTTGATCTGATCCAGCAGATTGATGACCCGCACAAATTCGTGCTGGTGGAAGTCTATCGGGACGAGCATGCTCCCGCGCAACATAAGGAGACGGCTCATTACATTCGCTGGCGAGATCGTGTAGCGGAGATGATGGTCGAACCCAGGGTGAGTATTAAGTTCGTCAATGTCTTTCCGTGAGTAATTTTGCTGGATTGAACATGAACATGAACTTTGAATTTGCTACCGCCAGCCGTATTATCTTTGGACCTGGCTCTCTGGCCAGGGTTGGCTCTATAGTAGCCGATCTTGGCCAGAGAGCATTGGTCGTCACCGGGCAAGATACTGCCAGAGCGAGTAAGCTGGTTGATCAGCTCCAGGCGAGTGACATCCATGTTCATTTATTTCCGGTAGATGGAGAACCGGAAATCGAGACAGTAAGGATGGGTGTGGAGGTGGCGCGCCAGCATCATTGCCAATTGGTAGTCAGTTTCGGAGGCGGGAGCGCGATGGATGCTGCTAAAGCTGTCTCTGCCCTGGCGACCAACCCGGGCGATATCTATGATTACCTAGAGGTAGTGGGGAAAGGTATATCCCTGACTGTACAGCCGCTGCCTTGTGTGGCAATACCGACTACTTCTGGAACCGGCTCTGAAGTGACCCGCAATGCAGTCTTGTGGGCACGTGCGCAGACTGTCAAGGTGAGCTTGCGCAGCGCAATGATGCTGCCCAGTCTGGCGCTGGTAGATCCGGAGCTGACCCTCGATTTGCCCCGCGAGCTGACTGCCCGCACTGGCATGGATGCGTTATCCCAGCTGATCGAACCATATGTATCCAGCCGGGCGACTCCGATGACCGATGCGATCTGCTGCGAGGGCATTCGCCGCGTCGCTGCTTCATTGAGAACTGCCTGTACCGATGGCAGCAACCTGGCTGCCCGGCAGGATATGAGCCTGGCGAGCCTGTTTAGTGGGTTGGCGCTGGCTAATGCTGGGCTGGGTGCGGTGCATGGATTCGCGGCTGTGATCGGCGGTATGTACGGTGCCCCGCATGGTTCTGTGTGTGCGCGCTTGCTGCCCGAGGTGATAGAAGTCAATTTGCGGGCGTTGAGCGAACGTGAGCCCGCCAGCCCTGCTATCCTCCGCTATCGTCACGTGGCCCAGCTTCTGACAGGCAACCAGGCTGCCAGCGAACAAGACGGCGCTGTTTGGGTGCGTGAATTGTGCAAAGAGTTGGATTTCCCGGACCTCAACCAATTCGGCATGCAGTTGGAGCATATTCCAGAGGTCGTGGAAAAAGCTCAAAAAGCCAGCAGTATGAAGCCTAATCCGATTCTGTTATCCTTTGAAGAATTGAGTGAGATCATGGTCCGAGCTTTATAGACCGGTAATTTGATGAGGTTGGAGCGGGTTTTAGTAATAATACAGCATCTACCATCACCCATCCTGATCGTAATTACATCTCCCAGGGCTATTGACGGAAAGCGCCCAGGCGGATAAAATACAGACCGCGTTGATCCTGTCGCCTCACGCGAGGCGGTTTTTTTTGTCGGAGGGCTACCATGCCGGAAATTGAAATGAACGAAGAATATCTTGCTCCTGAGGGGAATGCGAAAACCGAGGAGGAGCCCGAGATTGCAGCTGAGATCGTAAATCTATCCCAGACAAGCGTGGAAAACATCCACGCCGATCTGGTGCGGATGGCAAACAGCGCTGCTGCAAACGTCAATGCCAGGGAAATGGAAATCCACCAAAGCGCTCTCGGGCAGGTCCGGGCTGAAAAACTGACCCTGGATCAAGGTTTGGTTGGCTTTGTGGATACCGACCAGGCTGATTTGAGCACTGGCATTGCAGGAATAATACAAGCAAACCAGGTGGGCGTTACCGGCTCGAATATCGGATTTCTTACAGCTGCCTCCGCCGAAATACAGAACAGCCGGGCTGGACTGGTCGTGGCAGGCGAAGTAAAGGCTGAATCCCTGCGCACCGGTTTGCTATTAGCCCGCAACGTCGAAGGTAATGTGGAGACATTCCTGGATACTCCAAGAGCTGCACTGGCAGGATTAACCGCTGGTGTTGCGGCGGGTTTGGTTGTCCTGGTCACCAATTTACTGCTTCGGCGGAGGAGATAAACAAGTGTCATCCGGCTGAGGTCTACCGATGTGGATTTTTCAGCCGATAATCTATCATCAACCGGTTGCCGCCGGGAGGCAGCAGCAGGACATATACTTGAGGGGCGAAGGTAACCGGTGGGATGATCCCCATGTCGGTGAGAGGCGCCCCGAGGAAGGATAAAATGGAAGAACTTGTTTTACAGGCAAAACGCAGAGATGTAATCGGCAAGCAGGTCCGGGCACTGCGCCGGCAGGGACTCATACCGGCTGTAATCTACGGGCATCGTATCCAGCCGATTAACATCAGCCTGGATGCTCGCGATACGTCTCGCTTGCTGGCGGGCGTTACATCCTCCCATCTGATTACAATCAAGTTGGGCGATGAACAACACACCACTTTAGTGCGCGAAAAGCAACGCCATCCCGTCCAGGGTAATCTCATCCATGTGGATTTCTTGGCGGTTTCCATGACGGAAAAGCTGCGCGCCGATGTGGTGATTATTTTGGATGGAGATGCACCAGCTGTCAAGGATTACGACGGTGTTCTGGTCACTGGCATCGAAAAAATAGAAGTCGAGTGTTTGCCGGGCGATTTGCCCGAGCGCATCGTGGTAGATATCTCTTCGCTTACAGAAATCGGCAGCGCGATCTATGTCCGCGATATCCAACTCCCGTCTGTGGTGGAAAATCTCAGCGATGCAAACGAGATGGTTGTGCTGGTTACTGCTCCAGTGGCGGAAGAAGTAGAAGAAGCTGAGGTGGTCGAGGAAGCGGCTGAAGAACCAGAAGTCATCGAAAAGGGCAAGAAAGAGGAAGAAGAGTTTTAAGCATTTCGCTAATTTACAGCAGCCCGTGGAGATCGATCATTCACGGGCTGCGTTTTTTATTCCTCTGAGTTATTCAAGATACTTATCAGACCCAAAGTGAAACGTGCGCTGGCACCCCAAAGGATTTCGCCTTCATAGGGTTTGAAATAGACCACTGAAACCGGCTTATAAGGTCGCGGCAGGTGCCGATCCTGGATCGTATAGTTGGATGGATCCGCCAACCAGTCTAGCGGGACCGTAAAAACCCGGCTGACCTCGTCAGGCGCTAATTGGAACTCATAAGGCCAGGGTATTACTCCAACAACCGGCGTCACACGGTAGCTGCTGATGGTGACAAAGTCATTTAACTGCCCAAGGATACGAACGTCCTCTGGTAATACCCCAATCTCCTCTCTGGTTTCACGCAAGGCAGTACTGATCGCATCGGTGTCCTCTGGATGTGATCCCCCTCCTGGGAAAGCCACCTGCCCGCTGTGCAAATCCTCGGAATGTTCCGCCCGCCGGATGAGCAGCATATGCCATCCATCGGGTTTATTCAGTAAGGGGATGAGCACTGCCGCAGCGCGCAGCGGTTCTTTTAATACTCCGGGAGGATAGGGTCCATCGGTCGGCACAACCGAGCCTTTGGCCAACTGTTTGGCAATATGCTCTTCTGTAAGGTGCAGGTATCTTGAGCTCACGGTGTGTTATGGATCGCAGACATATTCTAGCGGCTATCTCAAAAACAGGTAGATATTTCACATAACCTAATTGAAATGACATCTATTCTGAGATATTATCTTCGACCAGTGCTGGTTGGACATCGAGATCGGAGACCATTGGACGGGCGAAAATCAAATACCCGGTATGGGCGATCATCCTGTCGGTTGGGCGAAGGCGGTCGTAGTTGGGTTTGTAATGGCGGAGCAGGATCTCGCATACCTCGGTGAAAGCGAAATTATTGTTATGCAGCACTGGCAGTAAGCGCTCCACCTGGTTTGTAGTCGGCAAGATGCAGCCGAAGAAACCGCCCGGTTTCAAGGCGGCGCGCACCTGAGCTATGTAGCCGTGTGGGTTGGGCAGGTCGAGGAAGACTGCGTCCGCATTCGTTTCATCGAATCCATCACGGATATCTTGAAGTTTCAGGGTCACTCTCTCCGAAAGGTCAAGGCGCTGCAGGTTTTTACGAGCCAGCTTCTGCATCTCTTCTCGGATCTCGTATGAGATGACATGACCTGCCGGTCCTACATTCCACGCCAGAGCAATGGTCAATGCACCCGAGCCAGTACCGGCTTCGATCACTTGTTGGCCTGGCCCGATGCCCATCATGATCAACACATAGCCGATATCTTTGGGGTACATGATCTGTGTGTTGCGCTTGGTTTCCATCAACAGATCACCCAAACCGGGCTGCAGGAGCCAGAAAATGCTCCCCTGGTGGCTGGAGACCTGGCTGCCCCATGATCGACCGATCAGGTCGTCAAACCGAACAACGCCGCGGTGGGTCTGCAGTTCCCCGCCAGGTTCCAGCCGCACAAAATATATCTTATTACTGGGACTGACCAATTGGGCCAAATCACCTTCCTGTGCGACTGCAGCGTCAGGCAGACTCATGCCAGCCACTTCTTGAAGTAATCAGTGATGGCGTTGTAGCAGGCAACCCGATTTTCGAATTTGAGCACATCGTGGCCCTCGTTCTCGAACATGAGATAGTCTACCTGTTTTCCGAGTTTACGAAGGTTTTCGACCACATCGCGCGATTCACGTTCGACAACCCTTGGATCGTTCTTGCCCTGGATGACCAGCAGAGGGCATTGGAGCTGTTCGAGATAGGTGCTAGGAGACATCTCTTTGAGATGCAGGCGGTCAGTTTCGTCACCAGGATCCCCGACCGAGATTTTGAAATAGGGTTTCCATGTCTCCGGGATGCGCTCCATAAAGGTGACAAGATCATACGGTCCAAACATATCCACCGCTGCAGACCAAAGCTCGGGATGCCGACCGGCTTGCATCAAGGTCATGTAACCCCCGTAGGATCGTCCCACAATGCCTGCCCGCCTGACATCCAGACGTGGATCATTTGGCAGCACCTGTGTCATCGCATGGACGTGATCCAGGCGATCTTTGCCGCCCCAGTCCCGGTCGACTTGCTTGGTGTAATCAAGACCATAGCCCGTGCTGCCGCGCACATTCGACACGAAAACGGCAAAGCCATTCAATGTGAGGAACTGGATCAGGGGCATTGAGAACCAGGCAAAGTCCGGTCTTTCCTGGCCTTGCGGGCCTCCATGGATGTAGTAAACCAAGGGTCGCGGTCCCTGGAAGCCGAGCACAGGCGCCGGCAGGTACAAACGAGCGGAAACCCTGGTGCCATCAAACGATATAAATGGAGCATCTTCTCCTGGTGACAGCCATTCGGTGGGTATGCCCAATATGCGCTCGTTGGTGTGCCTTATTATTATGGATCGGGATTCACCTTCGACGGTATAGATTTGAGTCGGTGATGTGGCTGTCGAAAATGCTAGGATAAACCGGTCGCCCGGCTTATCATATGTTACTGCTTCCAATACTCCGTTCGATATCAAGCCATCGCCACATATGACGGATATAACGCTCATACATTGAGATGTCTCGTCATATTCGGCTTCATACAGCCAGGTACAGCCATCGATGTTGTATTGAAGGAGATAGCGGTTCTCTCTTAAGTGTTCCAGAGATTCAAATTCTCCGAGTCCTTTGTGGGGTAAATTATCGATGCTCACCGATTTGACTTCGCTAGGGTCTTTCAGGTCAAGATATCCCAAACCCAGTGTATCGCTGAACAGCGCTGTGCCTACTAGTAGTCTTGTATCCTCTTTGGTAAATGATGGAGTGAAGAATGCATTCAAGGGCACCTGTTGATCCGGCTGACGCATTTCCAGGGGCACGCCATAGAGTAGGCTTTTGCTTGGGGCGCCTCGCTCCCAGAGGTACAGGACATTATCCCCGATCGTATAGTCGTCTCGCAGCACTACCTTTGTATGATTTGCATTTGCTTCAAGGGCTGCAAATCCCCACTGGCTTTCGCCCAGCTTGACCAGCTCCCCGGTATTTAAATTGCCCTGGAAAGCTACAACTACCTGTTGTGTGTGCGATTCTGCCCCTAAATAGACTATGTTGCGATCTGGGTCACACTTGGATAGAAATACCCGGTAGTCTGATAGCTGGTCTCCGAATGCCCGCTCTGGGAATCCGCCATCGATGGGGATTAACATCGGCTGGTAGTTTTCGTCCCCATCATGATCGATCATTACCAGGATCTTTTTCATGCCTGGGAAAACGTAGAAAGATTTACCTCCAATCAGGTGAGGATTTTGCAGCGCGATCTGAGGCGGTAAAAGCGGCTCGGGTACGCTGCCTCCGTAATCCATGGCGTACAGGCTGATATGCCCGCTTAAATTGCTGAGGAAATAAATACGATTTCCTACCAATTGTGGGCGCAAGAATAAACGAGCTGAGAGCATCGATTCGATCTGGATCATTGTTAATATTCTCCCAAACAGGATTGTGTCTTCAGCATTACCTGATCACCATGAATCCAAATACTCGTTGGAAATGCTGATCGACTTGAGCACACTATCTTACCATGAAGATCAAAACCGATCTCGTGCGCATTGGGATTCATCCGGTAAATGGTCAATTTCTCTCAGCAAGATGCCGGGAACTATTTCGACCACCATAGAAACCCTTGACGTTTTAACTTGGCGCTGATAATATTGCTCCCTGTAACGGTGGCACGTGTGTTCTGTCGGGAAGTCGTACGAATCCGGTCTGGACAGATGCGCTTTCTGTTTAGGCCTTTTTTGTTACTCGGCACTACCGGTGATATACGACAATGCAAGGACTACGTGAACGCCCAACCCTTTTATATACTTTGTAAGGAGAAAGAAAGATGAGTGAACGGATTTCTGGCACAGTAAAGTGGTTCAATGCCAGCAAGGGCTATGGGTTCATTGAACGCCAGGGCGGCCCGGATGTGTTTGTCCACTTTTCGGCGATCCAATCGGATGGCTACCGCACGCTCCGCGAGGGGCAAGCGGTGGAATTCACCATCGAGCAGGGTCCGAAAGGCCTCCAGGCTGCAAATGTCGTAGTCGCCAATTAATTAAATATCACTACCTAACAACCGCCACCGGCTAAAGATACCGGTGGCGGCTTTTATTTCCGGGATACCTCTACCAGGCTCAGCCAATAGCCAACGAACAGAAAGAGGGCGCTGAAGACGGTCGCCATTCCCAGCCTGAGTTGCCCCAGGCTACCGAAGGTCCAGCCAAGCTGGACTGCCAGGAAATGCCCCAGCCAGAATCCAGCCCATCCCAATACCAGGTATAAGAGCAAGCGCCATATGCTCCCGCCGCGCCAGAGGTGAAAAGCCGCTCCATACAGGGTTGAGATCAGCAGTCCCAACAACAGGGTTGGTAGTGTCATATAATGCCTCCCCCCAAACAGATGTCATCGTCGTAGATCACTGCAGCCTGTCCGGGTGTGATATCGCGAAGAGGTTCTTCGGAATGGATTTGTATCTTGTTAGCGCTCAAGGGATTGACCTGTGCCCAGGCATCCCGGGCTTTATAGCGGATTTTTACCTGCGCTCGAAATGGTCCAGGCGGTGGTTCTCCACGCACCCAATTGGCCTTCTCGACCATTAATTCTGATGAGCCAAGCTCATCCTCAGTTCCAACAATCAGGGTGTTCTGAGGGATATTTTTCTCCAGGACATATAAGGGCTGGGTGTGAGCAATGCCCAGACCTTTTCGCTGACCTATCGTATAGAAAGGGAGTCCCCGGTGCTCGCCGAGTCTCTCTCCTGAGCGCGTCTGGATCATGCCAGGTGAAGCGATGCCCGGTGAGTTTCGCAGCAGGAACTCCCGGTAGTCATCGCCTGCCAGAAAGCACAAATCCTGGCTGTCGGGGCGACTGGCGACAGCCAGGCCCAGACTCTCCGCCAACTGGCGTACCTGTGGCTTGGTAAAGTCGCCGATCGGAAAGAGGGCGTGCTCAAGCTGTGCCTGCGTGAGCACGTGCAAGACATAGGATTGGTCTTTCTGGCGGTCAACAGCCCGCAGCAGCTGGATTCTCCCATCCGTATCGTTGCTGAGACGCACATAGTGACCGGTTACCAGGTAATCCGCTCCGAGCGCCAGGGCATGGTTGAGCAGATATTCCCAACGGATATATCGATTACAGGCCAGGCAAGGGTTGGGAGTTATCCCTTGCGCATAGCCTTCGATGAAGTAGCCTACCACGATCTCTCGGAAGATTTGCTGAGCATCAATGGCATAAAATGGGATACCTAACCGGGCCGCAACCCGGCGAGCCTGTGCCATGGCATCCGGCGTACAGCAACGATTGGAGTCAGCTTTGCCTGGCTCGCTCCATAATCTCAACATCATCCCGATCACATCGTAGCCTTGCTGCTTAAGTAAGGCAGCCGCGACCGAGCTATCGACCCCGCCGCTCATCGCTACCACAACCCTGCTCCGAGATGGCATGCGCATCACCTCATTGAACGGAGCTGCTGGATTAATTTCGGGAGAACCACGACAAAACTCTCCACTGCACCTTGGGTTGATTCACTTCCCAGCGTAACACGCAGCGAACCCAACCCCCAATCCCTGGTATAGCCTAGTGCAGTCAAGACTTCCGATGGCTCGGGGCTGCCAGTTTTACAAGCTGACCCTGATGAGCAGGCAAAGCCTTCTACATCTAATAACATTAATAAGGCATTGCCATCGACATGATGAAACACAAAACTGGCGTGGTTCGGTAAGCGGGATTGTTGGTGACCGGTTAATCTCGCTTCCGGTATAACCTGCAAAATGTGCGCAATGATGAAATCACGCAAGGGGAGTAAATGAGCATGCCGCGTCTGGCGTTCTTGCTGTGCGAGCAGTAGAGCTTCTGCCATTCCAACGATATAGGGTATGTTTGACGTCCCGGCGCGATAACCAAATTCTTGCCCTCCACCGGTTTGGACTGGAAGAAGCCTTGTGCTGTTACGCACATACAGCGCGCCCACACCCTTGGGACCATAAAATTTATGTGCGCCAATCGAAAGCAGGTCAACTTGCAGGTGATCTACATCCAACGGTAGATAAGCGGCAGCCTGGACCGCATCCGTGTGAAAAGGGACGCCTCGGTCACGACAAATTTCACCGATTTCCCGGATGGGATTCAGCGTACCGATCTCGTTGTTGGCATAGATAACCGAGACCACAGCCGTATCCGGTCTCAGGTGCTGGGCTACCTGTGTGGGTGATACTTGCCCGGTCTCGTCAACAGGCAGGTATTCCAATTCGAATCCGTACACTTCAGCAAGCTGTTCAGCCGTGCGCGAGACAGCATGGTGTTCGACCGGACTGATCAGGATGTGCTTTGCGTCTCGAGACTGCCGGGCTGCCAGTGCCGCGCCTCGCAGCGCAAGATTATCACTTTCCGAGCCGCAGGAGGTGAAAATCACTTCACTTGGATTGCAAAACAGACACCTGGCGATGATTTCTCGAGCGTTCTCCATGGCTGCTTCGGCCTGCTGACCGAAAGTGTGGATAGAAGACGGATTACCGAAGTACTCGGAGAAATAGGGCAGCATTACCTCGAGCACTCGCCGGTCGACGGGGGTGGTAGCCGCGTAATCGAGGTAGATCTTATCAGCGCTCATAGGCAGGATTATAACGTAACCGGAAGGATAACTTCATGCGATCCAGGGGGGTTATAAGGCTAATTGTCCCAGGAAATAGGGCATCATAACGCGCCACCAGGGCCAATCATGGTTGACATCGCTCCCCCAGATGTCAATTTTATGGGGTATCCCTTTTTCGTCCAAAATATGCATCAAGGCATAGGCGTCCGCCAGCATAGCATCTTCCCACGCCCCTTGCCCGGCGCATATGATAATTGTGCTTTGCCGGTAGAGATCCAGGTACCAGGGATCTGTCAGATTGGGCAGGTAGAAGAGAGGGCAGTTGAAGTACACATTATCGTCAACATAATCGTCGATGAACATTCGCAGTTGAAACAGCCCGCTCAGCGCGATGGTAGTATCAAAAACGTCTGGGTGGCGGAAGAAAAAATTACCTGCATGGTATGCGCCCATGCTGACACCAGTGGCGATCAATTTTTGGCTGCTTCCGGCACAATGATGCTGGATAAATGGGACAACCTCCCGAGTGATGTAGCGGTCATAATCTTCATGGCGGCGGGCACGATCCGCTGGGTGGGCAATCCAATTTGCCCACGATTCGTTATCCAGGCTGTCTATTGTGTAGACTTTGATCTTGCCTGCTTCAATATAGCTGCTGATGGCATCGATCATGTGGAAATCTTCATATTCGTAGAAACGCCCTCCCTGAGCCGGGAATACCAGCATGGGCTTTCCGCTCCATCCATAGACCTTGAGCTCCATATCGTGACTGATGTTTTGGCTGTACCATTTATGGTATTCTGCCTGCATGCTTCACCTGTCAGCCTTCTTATGGATGTAATCAGCCATTGCATAGATTTCCTGCAGATCTGGAGAGCGCACCAGATAACCGTAATCTCCCAATGCAGCGCTGAAGATGCCGCTGATGGATTCGTGAAAGACCAGCCCACTCCCCAGATAGGCAATGATCTGTTCATGAGAGTGCTTATAGCTGCGGTTGAATTTTCTGCTCACATAACAGCAGTGATATTTCCGGGTGTACGTGGATGTGAAATGATTGTGCACAATGATGTTAGCCCATTCGCGATATATGTCGATATCATTGGCAAAATTGAACATATCGGTGGTCATACCACCCGGTGGGCGAATGTTGACTTCCAGTGCTACGATCCGACCCGTGGTATCGCGGAAGAATTCGAAGTGAAAGAAACGTTCACGGACATTGAAAGCTTTCAAAGTCCGGCGTCCAGCGTCTTCCAGATCAGCTGGGATGTCGCGTAACGAGTAATAATAGATATCGGCGTCCTCGTTCACTGTCTCCATAATTCCCAAACTGTACTGGTGAGATGTGTAAAATACTGCTTTGCCATCACGGTCGCATAATCCATCGAAAGTGCAAATGATACCCGGGATAAATTCTTCAATGATGTAATCAACCGGCGGCTTCTGTTCGAAAAATCCTTCCAGCTCGGCGTCAGTATAGATTTTATACGTTTTGGCTGCACCTACACCGATATCAGGTTTGGCAACAACCGGGTAACCGGTGTCTTTGACCAGCCGCTTTGCATCGCGCAGGTTGTGCACCACTTTGCCCTGCGCTACTGGGATGCCGGCCTTGATAAATGTTTGCTTCATCAAGGATTTTCTCTTTACTCTACCAATTTCCACTGCAGTAAGCCCAGGGATGTTGAAATCTGTTCGTAAGCGTGCTTCAGTTTCTAGCCAGTGTTCGTTAAGCGAGTCGATCCGATCAATTTTTCCATAGCGGTGAGTGAAGAGACCCAAAGCGCGCAACAGCTCGTCGTAACGATGCATGTCGTTAACACGGTAATACTCCGTGAGGGCTGACTTGAGCTCATTCTTCAACGAGTCATAGGGCTCGTCAGCAAGTCCTAGTACAGTAACACCGAGCTGGTTGAGGTGATAGCAGAATTGGTAGTAGTTGGGAGGGAAATGGGGCGAAAGGTAGACGAAGTTCATCAAATCTCTCCTTGATAGGCGAATAGCTACAATTTATACGCTAACTCGCTGAAATACGCAACCACCAACCTTATCTAGGCATGCGTAATTAAGATATCTTAAGTCCCCGTTCGTCTATCCAAAATCCCCTGATATAATACGTTTGTTATACTTCTCACTTACATGGAGGCTTGATGTCCCAGCTTATTAAGTTTGGAACAGACGGCTGGCGAGGGCGGATTGCGGAGGATTATACCTTTGATAACGTCCGCCGCTGTACCCAAGGATTTGCAGATTATCTCATCGCACAGGGACACCAGGATGAATGGGTGATCGTTGGCTTTGACAAACGATTCTCATCTGAGCATTTCGGCACTGCAGCAGCTGAAGTGCTGGCAGGGAACGGCTTGAGGGTATACCTCACCGAAGAAGCTACCCCTACCCCAGTAATCTCTTATTCAGTCGTCAGCAAAGGGGCAGTGGGAGCAGTTAACATTACTGCCTCCCACAATCCCCCTACAGATAATGGTTTTAAAGTACGCAATGAATTCGGAGGCGCTATCGACCCTGCCGGGTTGGTGGAAATCGAGAATCGCATCCCGGCGTCCATTGAGTCGATCAAACGGATGGCATTCTCGGAAGCTGTAGACAAATCTCAGATCGTTGTTTTTGATGCTGCTCCAGACTATATCGAACAAATTAAACGGTTAGTGAATTTGGACCCGTTAAAAGGAGCTGGTCTGGATATTTTAATAGATCCAATGTGGGGGAATGGATCTGGATGGTTCCCACGCCTGCTGGGAGGCGGAAAGACGCGCGTCAGCGAGATCCACAATATCCGCAATCCAATCTATCCCGAGATGAGCCGTCCGGAGCCGATACCGCCCAATGTGGATGCCGGCTTGAGGGCAACTCTCGAGAGGAAAGCCGACGTGCTCATCATCACCGACGGCGATGCAGACCGGGTCGGGATTGGTGATGAGAAGGGCCAGTTCATTGACCAGCTGCGAGTCTATGCCTTGATGGCATACTACCTCTTGGAAGTGAGGGGTATGCGTGGTCCGATTGTCAAATCTCTCTCGACCACGACCATGCTCAATAAGCTTGGCAAGATATACAATGTCCCGGTCATCGATACGGGGGTCGGCTTCAAATATATAGCGCCGAAGATGCTTGAAACCGATGCCATGATTGGCGGCGAAGAATCGGGAGGCTACGCCTTCCATGGGCATGTCCCTGAGCGAGATGGCATCCTGGCAGGATTGTATTTTCTGGATATGATGGTCAAACTCAACAAGAAGCCCTCTGAGCTTCTCGAAACCTTGTTTTCCAAGGTTGGCGCTCACTATTATGATCGTATCGATGCCGCCTTCAGCGGTGATCGGAAGGCACGTGAGAATAAAATATTAACGGAAAATCCATCGACTTTCGGAGGTCTGGCTGTAACCGGTCTGGATACAACCGATGGATATAAATTTTCCTTAGAGGATGGTGGCTGGTTGTTGATCCGATTTTCGGGCACAGAACCGATAATCAGAGTATATACGGAGACCACCTACGAGGATCGCGTCCAGGCAATTCTTGACGATGGATTGCGTTTAGCAGGTATAAAATAGCTTGTGCTCCCTGGTCGACACTCACTGCCATCTGGACTTTAACTTATTCGATTCGGACCGGGAAGATGTGCTGCAGCGTGCCCAGGAAGCGGGAATGGTCAGGATCCTCAATCCCGGTATCGACCTGCCCTCGAGCGAAGCTGCCCTCAGCCTGGCAGACCAATATCCACTGGTATATGCAGCTATTGGCGTACACCCGAATGATGCGCTTACCTGGAACGCTGCCTCCCTGGCGGAGCTCCGACGCCTGGCGCAGCATCCAAAAGTTGTAGCCATTGGGGAGATCGGATTAGATTACTACCGTCAGCACGCCCCCCAGGATCTTCAGATGCGTATCTTCGAGGAGCAGCTGCAGCTGGCAGGGGAACTGGGGCTTCCGGTGGTTATCCATAACAGGGAAGCGACCGCTGATTTGTTGCCGATCTTGAATAGGTGGGCGGCGGATCTGGATCGCGATGGCTCGCAGTTGGTGAAACACCCTGGAGTGTTGCATTCCAATTCTGCCAGCCTGGCTGCAGCTCGAGAGGCGATAAGTCTGGGTTTCATGATCGGTTTTAGCGGACCGATCACTTTCCAAAAGGCAAACGAGCTGCGCCAGACCGCGGTTGGTATTCCCCTCCAATCGATACTGGTCGAAACCGATGCACCCTTCCTGACACCGGAACCCTACCGCGGGCGGCGCAACGAGCCAGCATATGTTTACTACGTCGTGGAAAAGCTCGCCGAAATCCATTCTATCCCTTATAATGCAACGGCTGATATCACCGAGGCCAATGCGAAAACCTTATTTTCATGGTGAGAACTTCATTGATCCAGGTTAATTTCTTCCATTCGATCCGGGACCGATTACAGCAGGTGGAGCAAGTCATGCGTTCGCAGGCTGAACGCCACCATCCTGATCTTGGATCTGCTCTAGAACACCTGCTGTCTTCTGGAGGTAAGCGAATTCGCCCAGCCGTGGCTCTCCTTACCGGAGGAATGTTAGGTGGCGATGCGGATCGATTGGTCACCTTAGGAGCAGCAATTGAGCTGCTGCATACAGCTACCCTTGTGCACGATGATCTGATCGACGGTGCGCTGCTTCGGCGAGGCATCGCGACTTTGAATTCCCAATGGTCGCCGGCAGCAACTGTTCTAACTGGAGATTTTATTTTTGCTCGTGCAGCCAAGCTGGCAGCGGAAACGGACTCTCTCTCGGTAATGCGCCTGTTCGCTGAGACCCTGGCGACGATTGTCAGCGGTGAGCTTACCCAGATGTTTACTAGCCGGGGGTTGGTCAGCATGCAGGATTACCTCCAGCGCATCTACGCCAAAACAGCTTCGATGTTCGAGCTGGCTACAGCCGCGGCTGCGATGCTAAGCCCGGTAAACGAAACAGTCGTCGAGCAAGTGCGCCAGTTTGGTTATGACATCGGGATGGCTTTCCAGATCGTAGATGATGTTTTAGACTTTACCGGCGAGCAGGCGACCGTGGGCAAACCGGTTGGTAGCGATTTACGCCAGGGATTGATCACGCTGCCGGCTTTGTACTATATCGAGGCAAATCCAACCGACCCGGATGTCACCTGGCTGCAAGAGGGCAATCTGTTTTCGGATGAACGTATGGATCGCCTTGTGGTTTCAATCCGTCACAGCGGTGTGATCGAAAGATCGCTCGACGAGGCCCGCCGTTACGTGGATTGCGCCTTGATCGGTTTGCAGAATCAACCCGATGGGGAACAGCGCCAGGCTCTCGAAGAACTGGGAAATTACATCGTCCGCCGTAGTATGTGAAATTCTGACCTTGACGCTATTTACCTGTAATGGTATAGTACCGCCCAATATGAGCAGACCACTCATCACCATCGCGCTGACAGACATGGATACTACTAATCCCTCACAAAGAGCGGGGCGCGTGTGCGGGTGGCTGCTGGCTTGATAGCAGCCAGAGGACATTCCTAATCGCTGAACACGCCTCGGAAATCGGGGCGTTTTTTTTATCCTTGTGGAGGTTAATCAACATGATTGTTCCCCATGACCAACCTATCTTTGCCGTCCCAGAGACGTCGCTCATCCCGGTGAGCGACCACCTGTCGAAGATGGAACCAATCCCGCCTTCGAAGATGTTCCTGATAAACAAATCTTTAAAGACTTACCTGGGTAAAAATCCGGGAAACGAGGTCTTCGATGCTTCCCAGGGAGATGGTGGTGCCAGCCTGCCGGGAGTCCCCCGACGGATTCTGGAGAGAGCTTTAGAGCTTCAAATCGCTCATGGGAGCTCTTATGATATGCCCTACGGCAGTGATGATTACCGCCGTATAGTAATCGAGCAGTATTGGAAGCTGGATGCTAATCTTGCCTATTCGCCTGTTAATGTGCTGGCTGCCGTGGGTGGGCGCGATGCGCTCGTGAAAGCGTATCAGGCGATGTTGGCTTTGGGTCACGGTCGCCAGGGTGATGCTCTGATCGTGTCGCGTGTGCCCTGGATTTCCTATAACTGGGGTCCTTATGGGATTGGAGCAAACGTCTTATATGCACCTGGGCGTCCCGAAGAAGGCTGGGCTTACAGCGAGGATGGCTTGCGTGCCTGTGTTGAGTACGCATCCCGCAGCGGGCGAAAGATCGCTGGTCTGGTGATTACCTGCCCGGACAATCCGACAGGATTGACTATCAGCCTGGAGCGGCAGGTCGCCCTGGCAAAAACCGCATTAAGCATCGGGGTTGCTTTTGTTCTATTTGATTGGATGTACCACTACGTCACCGATGAACAACCCATGGATTTGAACCGCGTTCTGGGATTGTTCGATCCGGACGAGCGCAAGCGGCTTATCTTCCTGGATGGTCTGACCAAAAGTTTGGGTGCGTCTAACATACGCAACTGTCACTTAATCGCCTCCGAAGAGGTGGTCAAATTCATCGTTGCTCGCGCTTCACACTCTGTAATCCCTTCATATTACTCCTTGGCAGTCGCTATGGCTGCCTACGAGATAGGCTATGCTGAAGCCTGTCGCTCCATCGTAGAACCTACCAATGCCAGCCGAAAAGTCCTGCGTGATTTGCTTGACCGGAACGGGTTCACTTATATTCTTGGGAAAGGTTATTATGCGTTTATCAATGTCGGTCGATGGATAAAGGTGCGAGGTTGGGTGGATAGCGAGCCGATGGGGCAGTATCTGGCAGAAGAGCATGGCGTGGCAGTTGTACCGGGAGCATTCTTCTCAGCGTATGGCGGCGATTGGATCCGCTTTTCGTACGCCACGCCGCCAGAACGTACGCGCGGCGCACTTCTCCGGTTAGTCGATGGTCTGGCAGCCCTGAACATAGGATCAGGTTAATTGTCGAGATGTCCTATGTATGATCCCCATCATTTTGCGGAAAAATACCACCTCGCCTTGGAAGCCGCTGAAAAAGAAAAACCAGGCAGCGGGCTGTGTGGATTTGAGCTGGAGTGGAACCTGCTTGATTCTCAGTTTCGTCCTCTTCTCAGGGTAGGGTCGGGTCCGAGCCAACAGTCATTCGTGGATTATTTACGCTCCGAATCGCTGTCTGCCTGGGTGCGGGATTACAGCCAGCTCGAAGTATTCCATTGGATGATCGAGTGGGCAACCAGGCCATATTATCATCCACGCGGCGCCGTCTATGAGGGTTGGCTGATGGAAGGCGTGCTGCTGAATGCACTCAGCAAAGCAGGACGGCAGTTTGGCGAACAGCTCTACAGCTGGCACGGCAACCTGCTCTACAGCACGACTGTGGATCACGGATCGATACCCGGCTCCTGGCACCTTGCGAAGCGCCGCTATTTGGAACGGTGTGTTGATCTATTCGGGGAGGGGTTGGCGACAGCTGGCACCCATACCAACCTGTCCTTGCCTGATCCCCTGGTCGCCTGGGATTTTATGCATTTATCCCCATCCGAGCGGGGAGACACACAGCTGGATGAGTATAAGAGCCAATTCTATATTACCGCTACCCGCCTGATGCGGGCTTTTGCAGCATTGTTTATCGCCACCAGTGCTGCCACACCGCTCCAGGCGCAAGCGCACGGCGATGAGAAGTTCGTGGTTCTTACCGAGTACGACGGAGTGCGTAATCTCACCTTTCCCAATCCTGAGGATATCGACCTGCCCGACCTGTATCGTTCTTATCAAGATTATCTGCAGATATCCTATGATCTAATCCGGCGCGGCGTGCGCTTCGGCAACAACAACTGGACTCCGGTGCGGGCGCGGTCATTCGCAGAACCAGTAGAGCGTTTGATCGCTGTGACCAGCGAACAGTTGAAAGATATCTATGCTCACGGGCTATACTCTTTGGGAAGCACTACCTCGGTGGAGGAAATGGCAGCTCAGATCGAGCGCCAGAATTTGCTGGCGCGGATCAACCTGCCGATGTCACGCGTCGAGGTCCGCACCGATGATGGCGGACATCCACTGGATGTGGATGTTGCCAATCTTACCCTTAAACATCTGCTGCTCCTCAGGTTTTATGCAGACGCTGAGTTTGGGCGTGCATTTCGCTACGATCGCGAGGATATCGACAGGGCGCGCCGAAACGAGGATGTAGCTGCTCGCTGCGGTTTGCGCGGCGAGATCGAGAATCCATTCACCGGCAAGCCTGTCAAGATGCGGGAATTCCTGAAATGGACGCTGGATGAGCTGAAGCCCCTGGCGGAAGCGATAAATCTGTGGGAAGACCTGACCCCGATGGTAGAAATGGCTGGGGGCGGCTGCAATACGGCTGAAAAAATGCGCAACCGGCTGCGAGATGAGTTCGATGTAAAAGATGTCGTGCCGCTGGATGTACTGCGTACTCTGGCAGAGGAGCGCCAGGGCCTGGTTCAAGAGCAGGTGGGCCTGATTGCGGAGCAATACTACGGGATGGGGGCAGAAGCTGCAAAGTTTGGTGAGTTTCTTCAGCGCGCTCGCGATGACGCACATGGCGATCCCCAGGTGCCAATTCGTTTTCGCCCACGACCCGAGTCTCTTGTCGATGTGAATTATGCGGATAAAACCAGCGAAATCCTGGCGTTGGCTCAGGAATTGATACGCATCCCATCGGTGACTGCCTGCCCACAGGAACGCCTGGCTGAAGTTCACCGGGCGGCGACCTGGATATTTGACTATGTGCGCAACCGCGGCCTGGAGGTGCAGTATTATTTTCAGGACAAGTACCCCGCCCTGTTGGTCGGTTTTCCCGGGCAGATGTACGCGCCGGTGATGCTGTCCGGTCATTTCGACGTCGTGCCGCCGGAGCCGGATGACAGCCAGTTCGAACCGCGTATCGAGGGTGATTATCTATGGGGGCGGGGGGCGGCTGATATGAAGACAGTGGTAGCCACTTACCTGGTGTGGATGAAAGACTGTTTGAAAAAAGGCTTCCCGTATCCCCAGGTCAATCTGCTGCTGGTTGGCAATGAGGAGAATGGAGAGATCGAGGCGATGGGAACGCCCCACCTGCTGAATCTATTGTGTGAAGAATACGATTATCAGCCATACTTCTTCATCGCTGGTGAGCGGACCGGTGAGAAGGGGAATGAGCTGTGGGGAGAGATATGCACCCAGAACAGGGGAGTGATGCGTTTTAGTGTAATTGGGCGCGGCCAGCGCGGCCACAGCGGAGCTGGCGGCTTGCAGTCAGACCTTACTGAGCGTATGCTGGTTGCCAGGGCGGCTCTCACCAATGTTCTCAGCCGCCACCTGACGCTGAGCAGTCCGGATGGCTGGCAGTCTCAGGTGAAATTTCCATTCGTACAGGTCGGCACCCCGGGTATATATAACATCATGGCTGATTATGGCCTCCTCGGGGTCGAGGTGAGACCCATTCCGCAAGATGATGTTCAAGCCCTGCGCGATGAGATAAGTGCATACTGCGTATCGCAAAACCTGGAATTGGAGCTGTCTGTCATGGAGAACGGCATTGCCTGCAGTGAAGAGAACCCTTACCTGCTTAAGCTGTTGGACGCAGTTCGTAGTGCCGCAGGCAGCATGCCAACGATTGGCCGCAAGCTGGCAGGCACCAGCGCCAGATTTGCTCCGCATGGGCAGGGCATTGTGTGGGGTCAGTGCGGCATCGGACCGCATGCCCAATCGGAACGGCATTATATCCCCAGCATTGCTCCATATTATCGTGCACTCACCGAATTTGGACGGCGGTTAGATGGAAGCGCTTAAGGGTTTCTTGATCGGTTTATCGATTGCCGCGCCCGTCGGCCCAATCGGGATATTGTGCATTCGCCGCACGATCTCTGAGGGTCGTCTGGTGGGCTTGCTCACGGGACTGGGTGCTGCCAGCGCGGATGCGGTCTATGGATCGCTGGCAGCCTTTGGATTAACCATCGTGACCGGCTTCCTGGTTTCACAGCAAGATTGGCTGCGCGCTGCCGGCGGGATCTTTCTGTGCTATCTCGGAGTGAAGACCATGCTATCCAGACCGTCGGAGGAGCTGGCGCATGCTGGCGGCAAGGGGCTGTTGGGAGCTTACCTGTCTACGTTCTTCCTTACGCTCACAAACCCGCTAACAATCCTGTCTTTTGCAGCTATCTTCGCCGGCCTGGGGCTTGGAAGCCAGGGTTACAGCTTGATTTCAGCAGTCTTACTCGTCGTAGGCGTTTTCCTCGGATCGGCAGTCTGGTGGCTGTTCTTGAGCGGGATGGTGAACCTGTTTCGTTCTCGGTTTGACTTGCGCGCGCTTATCTGGGTGAATCGCATCTCGGGCGTGATTATCCTGGGTTTCGGTCTGGCGGCTTTAATCTCCTCCTTTGTTTTATTAACCTCATAAGGTAGGCGATTAACAGATCGCGGTAGCCTGGTTTATAGTTATATTGCAGAGTGTTGGCAAGGAGATCTTATATGGTTTCACGGAATGGAAAAACTTTGGTCATGAAGTTCGGGGGCACGTCGGTTGCGGACCCTGGCGCATTCAACCAGGTGTGCCGCATCGTTAAAGGGGCCAGGGAAGAGTGGCCTCGGCTGGTTGTAATCACCTCGGCTATGACAGGGGTTACTGACCTGCTGCTCAAGTGCGCAGAACAGGCAGTCATTGGGCAAACCGGGTTCTGCCTGGAGGCGGCGAGTAAGCTGCGCACCCAGCATTTCGCGGTTGCCACGGAGCTGCTGGATGATCCGGCGCGCATCGCCCAGGTCAAGCAGGAGATTGGGCACCTGGTCACCGACCTGACCAACCTGTGCCAGGCGATCGCTGTGCTGGGTGAATCTACCCCACGTGCCCTAGATTCGGTCTCCTCGATGGGTGAGCGCATGAGCGTACGTCTGCTGGCAGCTGCGCTTGAAGCCCAGGGTGTTCCGGCCCAGTTTGTCGAAGCAAGCCAGCTGATCGTAACCGATCACCAGTTCCAGTCGGCGCACCCCATCATGGATCATACTATTGAACGGGCGCGTTCAGTGCTGGAGCCTGTGATTGCCAGCGGCAGGGTGCCGGT
>Ga0105101_10000120_pt1 | contig 30010 bp, 30 predicted proteins | sample PPLLak21cMay2015_2_FD_87037 | JGI IMG/M metagenome (GOLD analysis project Ga0105101, IMG submission 87037) | Freshwater sediment microbial communities from Prairie Pothole Lake near Jamestown, North Dakota, USA - PPLs Lake P8 Core (1) Depth... | ecosystem: Environmental > Aquatic > Freshwater >... | reverse complement strand
TTTCGGATTTCGATATTCGGATTTGGAATTTCCTCATCCATTTGGTTTCAGCCCCATTCCATCCGGGCAGAACCTAACATGCCACAAAAAGAGATAGGCATAGATTGCAAGTTTTCTCCTCCAACGTTTGACTGCAAAGAAGGTGACCAGAGAAGCCACCATCACAGACAGTAATTCAAATATCAATCTTATCAGCAGTCCAACGAGGAGGATGAACCATTGTAAATTCCCCTTATTCTTTTTAAAAAAATGGTAGCGCGAGCGAAAATATTCTACCCTAGCTCTCTTCTTTTCTTTCTCGGCGCTTTTCCCTTGAAAATGATAGACTTCGGCGTCGGGGACGTGGTAGATCCCCCAGCCGGCCCTCTTCATCCGATAGCACCAATCCGTTTCTTCGAGGAAGAGAAAATAATCTTCATCCAATAAACCGACCTGATCGATCGCACCCCGCCTCACCATCATGCAGGCACCGATCACCGAATCGACGTCAACGGGTTCAGAATAGTCTCTTTCCTTTCCCGGAAACTTTTCCGGAATTAACCATCTCAGGAGGCTCTTATTGAGAAGCTCGGTCGCCAAAGAAGGAAAATTGGCGATGGAATTCTGCTTAGATCCATTTGAGTTCAAGAGCTGTACTCCTGAGATTCCGGCTTTGGGATGAGCATCCATAAATGACGCCAACCGTCCAATCGCCCCAGGCTTTACCTGGGTGTCCGGATTCAAAAGAAGCACGTATCTCCCGGAGGCCTTTTGAAGTCCTTGGTTCACGGCTCTTCCAAATCCAAGGTTTTTCTCGTTTTGGATCAGATGGACCCACGGAAATGCCTTCTTCATTTCACTCCCGCTTCCATCGTGAGAGCCATTGTCCACCACAATGACTTCCTGGCTCATCCTCCGTTCATTTTCAAGAACCGACCGGACACAGGAAAGCAGAAATTCCTTCGTATTCCAACTCACAATGATGATCGATAAGTCGATCAAGTCTTAATGGCCTCCAAATACATTAGATCTCCAGATCCCGTTTCACCCACCACTCAACAAACAGGGGAGCCAGACGCTTCACAAAAATGATTTTCATCGCCTATGCCACTCTCTCTCCCACAATGATCAGCGTATTGCCTCCCATGATAATTTCGTTCTTTATCGTTTCATCCAACCGATACTGTTCTCGTCTTTTCTTGGAAGCCATGCGCCCGCAGAGCCGAATCAACCAGACAAGAGGCAACAGCCACACCATTTTGGATTTTCTTCGATCCTTTTCAAGACGGAGGACGCGGAACCCGTGCCACTCCATAATAAATTTCAACAATGGATAGCCCAGGGGACTGATATGGGCCATGGACAGGTCTCCTTTCCAAAGATCTTTGATCACTTCATGAGAAGGAATTTTAGAAAAAGTCCCCGTAAAAAGAAAGCGAAGTCTCCTCTCAATATTCAGGAAGTTAGGCGTCGAGAGGAACAATTTTCCACCTCTTTTCAAAACCCTCTGAAACTCACGGATGGCATTGGAAGGGCTTTCTGTATGCTCAATCCCATCCAGGCACACGAGGTAATCAAACGTCGTATCCGGATAGGGCAGCGTTTGGTTAAGGTCACCCAGCTCTATTTTCAGGTCGGGAACAGAAAAGTAAGAGGGATTGATATCACAACAGGAGACCTCAAACCCCATCTTTTTTAGCCCGGCTGCCAAAATCCCCGTACCCGTGGGCACATCCAGGACTTTCCCTCTGGGATCCTTCTCCATCATCTGCAGAATTTTGGCGTGGGCCTCATTTCTCGCAAAAGGAACGGCTCCATAAGTCCATTCGATATGCGGGATATTCCGATCAACCATCGCCATTTTTCCTCCCTGTCAGATATCCCGTATGATTTGGGCTCTTTCTTCAAATGGAGAGCCCCCCACTCTAAAGGGTCTTTCGTTTTAAAAGGAATTCTAAATCGTCCCTCAACAATTTTGAAAACGCATCACTGCCTTTTTCGTTTAAATGAATCCAATCTGAAAACAGACTGGGGTCCGTATTGATGTTCGTCAACCTTTTCGTGTCATAATCCAGGAAAAGAATTTTCCTGTCCTCCGCAATTTTATTCAAAAGTTGCATACTCTCTAAGATATTGGCGTCACGACGCGAGGGGAAATACCCCGGTATCTGAACGAAGATCGTTTGTATTCTATTTTTTTCAAACTCATCCAGTAATTCTCCAAAAGCTCCTATTTGGGCACTACTATTCTTGGGTTTGACATTCCTCTCTCTCTCAAGCCCTCCTCGTCTCTCATAAGGAATGAAACCATTGTAGTATCTCGATAAGGGGTGAACCTCCCGGTGCTTCCCCAACAATCGATCGGGTAATTGTTTTCTCTCTCGTATTAGGGCAAACCGGTTTAGAATGAGAGTCTTAAATTCATTTAAGTTGCTGACTTCATTAAATAACATGTCATGCGGGAAATATTTGCTATCATGTTCGAATGCCCTTCTAAGCAGGCTTTCGTCAAACATACCCCAGTGGACCCCGTAGATCACATAGAGAGGTCTTGGATAATTGGGCTGAAATATTTTTCTATACCACTTTAAATTGAAAGCAGGACCGGCTCCATTCAGCGAGAAATTAAAAACTCTTAAGTGATCCGTCTCGAGATATCTTGGGTTGATGCCATGCGTTGCGTGGGAGGCTCCCAGGATAATCATATTGGCGTTTACCTTGGGATGGAAAGCCTCGCGATACTGCAACGGGTAATGAGGGTTTAACTCCCGATCCAGCCAGGAGTTCATGAGAACGAGGATCAAGGCGAGGGCGGCAAAAAACAGCAGCTTTTTCCTTAAACGAGTTCTCATCCTCTGTCCTCACTAAAATTGGAAATAAATAAAGGCGTGATCATTATATTCTCCAAGAAAGATGAGAAATAAAATGACGACGTAATACATGACCCACCGAAACAGCAGAGGTTTTCCAGAGAACATCTGTCTCATGTTCCGGAGAGGCTCCACCCCCTCCACCAACTCCATTAACCCAATCGAAACCAAAACAAAAATCAATTCATGCCGGTCCAAACCCAAATTGTACAAGCTTTTAAAGGACATCTTGATCCCCTCCGGGCTTCCTAACCCTGTTCCCAGATGGGTGAACACATAAAACGCGTCTGAAAGACTTTTTGACCTGAAAACAACGAGCGTAAAGCAAAAGAGCAAAAACGTGAAGGCAATCTGAAACCCTTGATGAAGAGTTGGAATTCGCTTTAACCTTAGCCGCCGCACCCATTTCTCCCGGAGGTTCTTGGTCCAGTCGGAGACAATCAGGTGACATCCGCACAAAGATCCCCACAGAACGTAACCCCAGCCTGCTCCGTGCCATAATCCGCTCAGGGTGAATGTAAATAAAATATTGAAATAATATCTCCATTTGCCAACACGGTTCCCTCCGAGCGGAATGTAGACGTAGTCCCGGAACCAGGAAATGAGCGACATGTGCCACCTTCTCCAGAATTCGGCGGACGAAGGAGCATGGAATGGTCTATTAAAATTGTCTCTCAGGCGGAACCCCATGACCTGAGCCGCGCCGATGGCAATATCGGAATAGCCGGAAAAATCGCAATAAACCTGAATGCCGAAGAAGAGGGCTCCTGCAATCAGCGGCACTCCGGTATACTGAGTGGGGTCGCTATAAACCTGGTTGACGACAATTCCCAGCTTATCGGCAATGACCACTTTCTTGATAAATCCCCAGACCATCAGTTTTAATCCGTCCATGCCCCTCTGATCGTCATACGTATGTTTTTCATAAAATTGGGGGAGGAGGTTCTGAGGTCGTTCAATGGGGCCGGCCACCAGCTGGGGATAGAACATCACATAAAGGGCATAGATGCCGAAATGTTTTTCCGCCTTAAAGTTTCCCCGGTAAACTTCGATCACATAGCTCAGGCTCTGGAAAGTATGAAACGATAATCCGATCGGTAAAATCAGTGAGAGGACCTCAATGGGATAATTCCAATGAAAAAATTGGGCCACCCGCGCGAGATTAGAATTGAAAAAATTGAAATATTTGAAGACGACAAGAACAGCACAGGTGGAAAGAACGCTGATGACAAGGAGGACCTTTCTTTTTCTCCCCTCTGTCTTTTCAATCAAAAGCCCTGCTGTGAAATCGATTGCGATCGTCAAAGCCAGGACAAGAATATATACGGGGATAAATGCCATATAGAAGACACAGCTCGCCGAAAGAAGAAAGAACCAGCGATACCGATGGGGAATCAAGAAATAGAGAACGGTCACCGTAGGGAAGAAGATGAGAAAGGAGAATGAATTAAAGAGCATGATGAATCTTTCTCCTTCCCTCTGCCACTTGATTTAGAATTGAAAACAGCCGGGGAGCACACGCCTGAAAGGTATACTTTTCGATAACTCTCTTTCTCCCCTCCCGACCCATCTGCTCCCGCAACTCAGAATTTTCAATCAAGAGGGAAAGTTTTTCCTCCCACTCATCGGGCGTCGTGGCATAAAACCCATTCGCTCCATCTTCAACCAGATCTCGGTTGACCCCAACCGGTGTGCAAACCACCGCCACCCCTACCCCTTGGTACTGAATGATCTTGAGGCCACACTTTCCCCAGGACCATGGATCATCGACAAGAGGCATCAGCCCGACATCAAACCCTTGAAGATCAGCCACCTCATCTTCTGAGCTCCAATTTTTCTTAATCACCTTCATCCGGTCGCAATCGAAAAAGGTATCGCAGACAATCTTCAGATCTACGTAGGGATATCTTCCTCCTATCCTTTCGAAGATAGGCTTCATCTTTTCCAAATAATGGATGGAGCCATGATCCCCGATCCATCCGAGGGTGACTCTTTCCTGTTGAACCGGATAAGCTTTCAAATGATATCTTTCCTCATCGATGGCCGAGGGGATCACCTCAACATTGGCCGTAATGGGCAACACCTCGCTCTTTAAGAATTCATTCCCGGCGATGATAAAGTCGGAATTCTTGATCATCTGGACAAAACGTCTTTTCCGGGTTGAAGAAAGCGGGTCTTTGGCTTTTGAGTTTCGATACATGACCGAATCGTCGAAATCATAGATGATCCGTTTCGCCCTTTTCCTCAGCAATTCGAGCCGGGGTTGGTTGAACCTTTTCCTCTGAAGAAAAACAATATCGAATCGGGAAAGATTCTTGAAGAATTGGAAATTCTCTTTCAGGGTCCGGGGATAGAGGCTGACCGTGGCTTCCACCCCTTTCGATTTCAAAAAAGGAAGAAATTGAAGCACGCGATACCGACTGGCCGCCACCTCCCACCCCTGAATGAGGAAAAGAACTTTCATCAGATGTCCATCCCTAATGAAAATCTATCTATTCGCCCCTCCCTTGACGGGAGGGGAGGTTATTCTTAAGTAGGTATTGAAGAACATGAAAAACTTTTTTTGAGGTGACTGCCAGGGAATACCCCTGTTCGACGGTCTCTATTCCCTTCAATCCCATCTGACTTCTGAGATCCGGATTCTGAATAAGGGTGGATAAGCAGTCTGTCCACTCCTGGTGGCTGGTCGCCCAGAAACCATTCTCCCCGTTTTGGATGATGTCCGAGTTGATTCCTACGGGAGTGCAAACTACGGGAATCCCGACGCTGAGATATTGGACGATCTTCAACCCGCATTTCCCTTTTGACCACAGATCATCGTTGAGGGGCATGAGCCCTATGTCAAAGGAAACCAGGTCTTCATTCTCATCTTCCAATCTCCAAAGTTTCTTGATGACGGGGAGATGGGGGAAATCACAAAAATCATTGCTCACGATCTTCAACTTGACCTGGGGGAATCTCTGCCCAAGGATCTCGAAGACGGGCTCCAATTTTTTAAGATACCTTAAATTCCCTTTGGTTCCGATCCATCCTAAGATGATTTCATGGCGGTTAGAGATCTTCTTTTTTTGTGGATACAGGCTCGTATCGATGCAGGTAGGGATGACGAAGACCTTCTTCTGCCGATCCACCTTGAGGACTTGATTCTTTAGAAACTGGTTTCCGACGGTAACAACATCGCTTCCTTTCACCATCCACCTGAATTTCAGCCATCTCGATAAAGAATGTGGGCGAGGAGAGCTCGAAGATCGGTACATGACGGCATCATCGAGGTCAAACAGAATCTTTGAGGACTTTTTTCGTATCCAATAGAATTCGAAAGGATGCAACAGCCTTCTTTGAATGCAGACCACATCAAAGGAGGGGAGTTGTCGATAAGTCATGAGCCGTTCCGACCATGACCTGGCATGGGGTTGCCACTTCGGTTCCATTCCGTGGTCCCTGAGATAGGGGAAATATTGCTCCACCCGAAACCGGTGGCCCTGATCACTCGAATGGGTCAGGAAAATGACTTTCATCCTCTTTCACCTAGGCCTCACCCATCTCCCCACGCCCCTTTTTTCTACAGGGGGCAAGGGGAGTCATCCATTTTCCTTCTTCTCCGCGATCACCAAAATCGATTTGGCAAAGTCAATGCCCAGATACCGGTGGAGGGGAGCCATGACGTATATCCGGAAGAGATAGCGGTGAAAAGCGTCGCTGTAGGTTCGATACATCGCCTTGATTTGGAAACCCTGGGCAAGGAGCAGACCGCCTAGCTCATCGTAACAATAGGCGACTTTATGCGTCGCATCCCTCCAATACCGGCTTGGATTGAAGACATTAGGAGTGCTCAGGATCAATCGGCCTCCATCCGTGAGGAGATCATAGATCTTCCTGATCAGTGGGGCCCCTTCTTCAAGGCTTAGATGTTCGATGACCTCAAAAAGAAAAACAACATCAAAATGCTCTCGAACCTCCTCCAGACTGTAGAAGTCATGAAACTGTTCCCGGTCAATATCCATGCTCTTATAAACCACTTTTGGAAAGTGGCGTTTCAACCGTTCCTGAAGATTTCGGTTCGAGGCCCCGATGTCCAGAACTTTCTCCCCATCCTGTATTGTTTTCAGCATCAGAGGAAATCGCTTCCGAAGGATCTTCAGATCCCAGATCTCGCGGTAGCGGTTGTGAATTTCATCCCGGTATTCAAAAAGCTTGCTCCAAGACACCCCTTCATCCATTCACCTTCACCCATTCCTTCCGATCAAAATCATATTGTTTTACCACCTTGGCCGGCGAACCCACCGCGACCGAATAGGACGGAATATCCTTATTTACCACGGAGAGGGCGCCGATGATACAGTGCTTGCCAATCGTAACGTTTGGCATGATACAGGCCCCGTAAGCGATCCAGGAATCCGCTCCGATATGGACGAAACCGACCTCCACCTTCTGTTCTTTACTGGGGCGGCTGACATCCCCGGGTTTCCGTGAGTTATCAATAATCATGACGTTAGGCGAAACTCCCACGTGCTCCTCGATGACAATCCGGTTACAGGCACTGATGATGCAGCCTTCTGAGATGATGACATCATCGCCGATAAAAAGAAGAATTTCTTTCGACCTCTTATCCTCCGGATGGAGGTTGATGCTGGTGTTCCTCTTAATCCTCACATGATCCCCCAGTTGCACGAACCTTGGCCGATTGATCACCACTCCGCCTTCGATGTAAACATCCTTCCCATAGCCCCCGAAGAGGAAACGATTTTTGATATTAGCAACTGGATACCAAAATGATTTCTTCTTCATCCAGAAGTCCCCCCTCCCAACAGACTTTTTCTGAAGACACCATCCATCTCTCTCCAGTTTCTTTCGAGAGAATAAGATTCTGCCAGATGGCGAGCGGCGATCGAAGCCTTCTCCAGCTTCTCACGGTTCAGAAAGAAAGAAATCTTTTCTACCAAGGTCTGGTCATCGCGGGGGTCAGAAATGACAAAACCCTCCTGGCCTTGGGTCACGATCCCACTCGCACCATTTGAAGCTGTGGTAACGACGGGCAGGCCGCTGGCCAAAGCTTCTAATACTGTAAGTGAACAGGCATCATAAAAGGTCGGGTGGACAAGAAGGTCCGACGCACCATAATATCTTTCGGGCTCATGAGTCGCCCCCGCAAAAATCACTTCTTCGAAAATCCCCATTCCCCTCGCCAGACTTAAATAAGAATCTTGACGATCCCTCCCAAGAACGAGTAGTTTGAACGGAGGAGAATTCTTTCTCTTGATCTTAGCTAGTGCCTTGATCAAAAAAGCCAGTCCCTTCATCCGAAAGTTGTTTGAGACAAAGAGAATAATGAATTCATCCCCAATGCCATGCCTCCTCCTGACCTCCTCCCGATATTGACGATTGCGAGGGTGAAACCGTTCAATATCCACTCCATTATAAACGACTTGGATCCTTTCCTCAGGGACCCTATACCAGCGCATCATGTCCTGCTTCACCATATCGGAGATGGCGATGACCGTCCGGAGGGGCTTCGCACGATAAGGGGCGTCCTCCACCCAACCGCTCACCCATTGTTTGGGGCTGAAGACCCTCCCCAAGAATTTTATCATCCACACGATGGGATTCTTATAAGCCCCGAGGCTCCGCCAAAACCACGCCCAATGCACCCCTCCGTGGGGTTGGAGAACATCCGCTTTCAGCGTATTTCCCACTCCGAAGGTGATGTCGTAATTCCCATTCTCGATCTCTTTCGTCGCCCGGATTGCAAAAGAGAGGAGTCGCAGGCTTTTTGGGAATGGGATCGTATTAATGGCATGGTGATGGAACCTGGGATCTTCCTCGCCAAATTTCTCTGCAAAGACATGGACCTCATAGCCCTCACCCGCCAGCCGGGCGCATAAATCAACCAAGTATCTTTCGGCTCCCCCCTTCTCCTTCGAGAAGTCCCGAAGACCTATCGCAAACCTGATTTTTTTCATACTGCTAACAAATGATTCGCTGTCACCCGTTACATTCGTTCTTAAAGAAGGATTGAATCCCTTCTACCACTTCTTCCATCTCATATTTCTTTATCTCCGGAAAAAAGGGAAGGGAGAGAATTTTTCGAGACCACTGGCTTGTTAAGGGGAGGTCCTTCCTCCCATATCTCAACTCCTGATAAGCTTTCTGAAAAGGAATCGGGACGGGATAATGAATGAGTGTCTCGATCCCTCTCTTTTTCAAAAATGCTTGCAGGGAGTCCCTTTTATTTGTCTTGATGGTGTAGAGGTGATAGACATGCCGAACTCCCATCTTTTCCGAAGGACAGACGACTTCCAAAGAAGACAGCCCCTCCGTGTAGGTTTTCGCTTTTCTCCTTCTCTCCTCATTCCACTGATCCAAATATCGCAATTTGACCCGGAGGAGTGCCGCCTGGACCTCGTCCAACCGGCTGTTATGCCCCTTCAGGATATGTTGATATTTCTTTTTCTCTCCATAACATCGAAGGAGTCTGAGATTCGTGTCATATTTTTTGTAATTCGTCACCACCATCCCGCCATCCCCGTATCCTCCCAAATTCTTGGTCGGATAAAAACTAAAACACCCCATCGCCCCGAAAGAGCCGACTTTCTTATTTCCGTATTTTGCCCCGTGGGCCTGGCAAGCATCCTCTACAACGATGGGACCATAACGATCTGCAATTTCCATAATCGAATCCATCTCCGCCGGATGACCATAAAGGTGAACAGGGAGAATGGCTTTGATTTTTCGGATGCTGCCCTTTCCACTTTGACGTTTTAAGAGAAGTTCCAGGCGATCGGGATCCATGGTGTAAGTTTTTGGATCGATATCGACGAAAAGGGGTTTTGCCCCTGTGAAGGAAACGGCGAGGGCTGTTGCCACAAAAGAATTGGCCACCGTGACCACCTGATCTCCCTCTCCGATGCCGGCTGCTTTTAAGGCCAGATAAAGGGCATCGGTCCCGCAGCCCACTCCGACCCCATACCGAACCCCACAATAATGGGAAAATTCCTCCTCAAAAGCAGAAACTTCCTCTCCGAGAATGAAGTGGCCTTTTTCATAGACCCTTTGGGTCGCCGAAAGGATTTCGCCTTTGATTCCTTTATACTGCCTGGTTAAATCAAAAAAAGGAACCATCTTCACCTCAATTGTGGATTTCAAAATTCGGATTGCGGAATTCGTCTTTCATCCCGCAATCTACATTCCGCAATCCGAATTACCAGTATTCCTTCTTATACTTCCTGTAGAATTCGATCGTCCTTCGGAGCCCTTCCTCCAACCCGATCTTCGGCTCCCAGCCCACCCTGCCCTTGATCTTAGAGATATTGGTATAATAATCCCCCGGCTCGACTTCCTTCCGCTCCTGGGTAAATTCGGTAAAGGTTGCCTTACCGGTTCCGGCAGTCTTTACAATCATCTTCGCCAGATCGATGAAGTTGATGGGAATCCCGGTTCCCACATTGAATACCTCTCCGTAGGCCTGGGGACAGGTCGACACCTTTAAAAAACAATCGACTAAATCATCCACATAAAGAAAATCTCTCAATATCCGGCCGTCCCCAAAAACAGGAATGGGTTCATCATCGATGGCTTTGCGGATAAACCAATTGACGACGCCATATTCATCATGGGCCATCTGATGCCGGGGGCCATAGGTGTTCGTAATCCGTAAACAGGCTCCCTGAATTTTGTGAACATCGTGATAAACCAGAACCATCTTCTCGGCCGATAGATTGGTCACGGCATAAATTCCCTTGGGATTCGTGGGATGATCTTCTCCCACCGGCAACGTCACACTGGAACCGTATTCCCCCCGTGTCCCGGCAAAAATGATCTTCACCTCCCGATTATATTTTCGGCAGGATTCGAGGAGGACCAATGTTCCCCGACAATTAATGTCCAGATCTTGAATCGGATCCCGGATACTATCCACATGATTCACCTGCCCGGCGAGATGAAAAATAATCTCCTGCCCTTTCACCAGATAATCCATGGAATGAGCATCCCTCACATCACTGAAGTTGATATGGATGCGATCGACAAACTCTTTCACATTGAAGAGGTTTCCTCCCAAGCGGGGTATCATGTTATCCACGATCGTCACTTTTGCCCCTAACGCGATCAGCTTGGCCGACAGATTGGATCCGACAAAACCCAATCCCCCTGTGACCAAGATTTTCCTCCCCCTGAAAACCTCTTGATCAGGAGTCATTTTCTTTCTCCTTCGTGGAAATTCTCAACTCCCACAATTTGGCGTATTTGATGAAAACATAGTACATGGTTGAGATGATGATGATGAAGCCTGGCAACCCATCCCGAAATCCTGACTTAAAAAAATACTCTTTGATGAATCGAAATAGAGGGTGGCAAAAAAGTCTGAAGAAGCTAAACTTCTCTCCGCTCTGGAAGAGATCTTCTGCCGCGATCTGAGAATACTTATCGATCGTCTGAATTTGGTCTGAAATATTTCCATAGGTATAATGGTGATACTGATTTCTTAAAACACCCACCTTCCCATCCACCACCAACTTGGCATGAAGCCCCCCTTCCCATCTCCCCTTCTCCCTTCGATAAAGCCGAATCTCACCATCCGGATACCATCCCCCGTATCGAATCCATCTTCCCAGGTAATACGTACGCCGATAAGCAAAATATCCGTCCAGATCTTTCCCCTCCCCATATAGCTCCATCCGAATCTCTTCAGCTAATTCCGGAGGAATTTCTTCATCGGCATCCACAAACATGATCCAGCCTTGAGTGGTAAGATCGGCGGCATACTGATACTGATCGCGATGTCCCGTCCACTTCCTCTGAAATATCTTATCGGCATATTGTTTAGAGATTTCGTAGGTCCCGTCCTGGCTGAAGGAGTCAACGACCACCAGCTCCTGAGCCCATGAGAGGCTCTTCAAGCACCGTTCAATCGTCCTGCGGTTGTTCGTAGTGAGGACATAGACAGAGACTGGAATCTTTTCCATCATTCATCATCCAGTTTACCATTCATGGTTCATTGTTCACCGCGTATGATTCATCGTTTGTAAATCAGCTCTCCCAATTTTCTATCAACAATCTCCTCGACTTCATCCACCGTGATCCGTTCCATGCACTGATGCTCTGTGGGGCAAATCCTCTTCCAACAAGGACTGCAAGGAACATCCTTTCGAACGACCACGTGACCCTCTCCCCAAGGACCTGTGGTCAGAGGAGGTGTTGACCCAAAAAGAGCGACGACAGGGGTGCCGATCGCAGCGGCGACATGCATTGTCCCGGTATCGTTGGTGATAAGGAGAGTACAACGTTCCAGAAGTGCCGCCAGTTGCAGTAAACCGGTTTTCCCGGCCAAATCGATTCCTTTTACTCCTAAATGGCGTAGGATCTCGTAGATGATCGGACGCTCTCCTTCCTTCCCGAACAGGAGGATCTTCGTTTCCCATTTATTCGCAAGCCTCTTTCCCAATTCTCCAAATCGATCTGGATTCCAGCACTTGGCCAAACCATAAGTCGCTCCAGCATTCATACCGATCAGTGGCTTTCCCTCCGGGATTCCCAGGTCTTTCAACGTTCGATCCGCCCACTTTCGATCTTCCTCTCTCAGAAATATCCGAGGAGAAGGAGGATGTTCACTCTTTCCAAACGGCTCAATCAGTTTCAGATAATAATCGACTCGGTGGCCCTGAAGGACCTCTTGGGTTCGGCGAATTCCATGGGTCAGAAAAAGCGAACGCCACCCATCTCGATAACCGATTCGAATTGGGATTCGAGCCAGAAAAATATGGAGAGCAGAGCGGAAAGATCGGGGGAGGATGACGGCCAGATCGAAATTCCTCTCCTTCAAGGATTGGCTGAGGTTTAAATCTTCCCAAATAGACCCGATCCCTCCCTTCTTTTGAAAGGGGATGATCTCATCCACGGAGGGAAACGTTTTCCATAAATCGACAAGATAGCTCGGAACCAGGACCGCTAAGTGGGATTTAGGGAAGAAAGTCTTCAGTTGTTGAACCGCAGGATAACTGAGCACGGTATCTCCCACCCAGTTTACCCCCCGGACCAAGATACGGCTGATCCCGCCAGCGGCGGGGCTAAGATCACGCTTCAAAACATCGCTCCTTCGTTAGGTTAGAAATAGTATGCCATGGAGCCCACAAAATCAACAATAAAACATCCTCAGCCCGTCAGTCCCAATATGTTCTTGGCTGCTTTAAAAACCTCATCGGCTGAGATCGCTTGAATACACAAAAGTTCTCTGCACGAATATTCATGACACGGATTACAACCCACTTCTTTTCTTACTTTGATGTGATTTCCCATAGGTTCGTTTTCAATTGGGTCTGTCGGTCCGTAAATGACGACGGCAGGAATTCCCATCAAGGAGGCGATGTGCATGGGCCCCGTATCTCCACCGATATAAAGATCGCAATGTCGATAGACCTCTCCGAGCTGTGTCAAAGACTCTGTTTTTGGCCCTAAGAAAGAGAGCTCCTTCATCTCTTTTCGAATCCCTTCGACCCATTCGACTTCCTCGTGTCCCCAGGTAAAAAGAACGGTGGCTTTGAGTTCCCGGACCAACCGATCCGCCAATTGGGCATACAGATCAGGCATCCATCGTTTGAAAACCGCTTTGGCACTCGTTCCCGGATGGATCGCAATCAACGGTCTCCTGAAGGACTCCGACGAAGCTTTAAGAAATGATGCGACATATTCCCGATCCGCCGGAGGGATATGAAGGCTATATTTAAGTTGTTTTACTTCTAACTCCATTCCCTTGAGCAGCGCAAGATTCCTTTCAAACCGGCTGATCCTCTCTTTGGGCAGTTTCACCTTCACGTTCGAAAATAAGAAGTTCCCTTCCTTGGTCGATCTCCAGTCATATCCGATTCTCTTGGGAGACCCTGAAAGGAAAGAGAGGAGACCGCTTTTTAGAATCCCATGGAAATCAAGCACAACATCAAACTTTCGCATTCGAAGATCTTGGACAAATCTCCGCATTTCCCCGATCGTCCCCCACATCCCCCTTAATGACTTCATCCCTTTGGTCCACCTTCTCCTTGGAAACAAAATCACTTCGTCAACCTCTGGTTGACTTTTTAGGAAGGCTTGAGAGGGTTCTTCAACGATCCAGGTGATTGAGGAGGAAGGAGCGTCTTCTTTTAATGCCTTTACTGCAGGCAGGGTTCGGATAACATCCCCCACTGCACTCAGCCTCAAAACCAAAATCTTTTGGGAATCCATTGCTGAAACATTACCCTATTAACCGTTAATTTTCAATAGCAAATACAAGAGCTTTGCGGGATAGCTCCTAAATTCAAAACGGAACCAAAATGCCCGCACGACCCCCTCTCCTTCGGAGGCTGTGTCACGATTGTGATTTGGGTAGATTAAATTGAGACCGGCAGTCAGGCTCGTCGGCTTTAGTTAGTAGCTTCACTTTTGCTTTTCAGGGTTGAAAGTCGAACGGGAGAGATCTGAAGCCGGGGCGAGGGCAAAGGCCCCGCTACGATTTACCTACATCTTTTACCCGTACGGATGTAATTCAAATAAGATCCAGGATCCTCCAAAAGTTGTTTTCTTTCATAGCACAGTACGGGTGTGAAGAACATAGGAAATCCCAAGTGTCTCCATCCCAAACTCATCAAATGCCTGAAAGACTTTTTCGCTCCCAGGGCTTGCTGCCCGGTTCCTGAAGACAATACACGAAACACAGGAAACCAGACGTGCTTCCATGTCCACGTTCTTGCACTGATGTAACTTGTGTTCTTATGGATTTCATGTTCAGAATAACTCCATACTGCACCCAGATGGAAAACTAAATCATCATAAACACTGCAAATGTAACCATAGTGCGCGTTACCCTTGTTAGATTCCTGCAAGGGATACCAAGAGAGTCCTTCCGAATAGGCCTTAAAAAGGTAGCCAGCCCCAGCATGAGGGATATGTTCAAATGTTTTACAAAAGTTCTTATATTTTTCGGATGAACGCTCGTCTTCTGGAATCAAAAATGTGGGTCGATATTTAAGATAAAAATCTCGTCGAAAGAAAAGGCATGCGGTATAAGCGCCATAGTAAGGCGCTGCGAACACATAAGACTCCGAGAGCTTTCCGGATAATTGTTCAACCCAATCCGAACGAACGGGAAAGGAATCCACATGCAAAATCGCAATATGGGTACACCCGTCTTCGATCGCCGTTTTTATTAGATGGTCCAGATAAAATCCGTGGTCCGGCCCATTCGGTAGATTGGTCGTCGGATATTCACGAATCTTAACCCTTTGATGGCGCTCCATTTTCACCCGAAACTGGGGCAAGAGTCCATTCGCAGTTGCGTAGATGGTGTAAGGAACTCTTGTATGCTTTTCGATCTGATCTAAATGGAGGTCAAGGAGTTTTTCATCTCTCTCATCGACCAGACAACGGTTAAGGATGCCCAACTTCATGATTTTTCTCCAACTGAACTCAGCCTCAAAACAAAAATCATTTGGTATTCCATTGTTGAAACGTTACCCTATTATCACTCAATTTTCAAAGGCAAATACAAACGGAATGAGGTTCCATTCTTCATTGGTGACAGTCCCGCCATGGCGTGGCCAGAATCGTTCCAAAATTTAACCCCGCCACAGGCGGGACTTCAGAACCTGCACCGGGGCAGAGCCGCGGGGCATCATTTCTAACGGGGCAAGACAAGGAGGAAGCAGGGGGTCTGTCTGTCGGTAGGCAGGGTAAGAGCGGGAGAGAGGGAGAAGATAGCAAGTGCCGTGTCGTCTTTTCTGGAATTTTTCCAACGAAAATAATATTATGGTTATTGATTATCACGTATATAATGGAACGAAGACTTCCATGACATTAGACCCTCGCTTGTATCCTCTCCCGCTGTTCGGGAGAGAGGCGAAAGTAATATAATCGTGTCAAATGAATACTCGAATTTTGTCTTTCCATCTCACTCTTAAGAAAAAGATAAGAACCGGGATAGCCATATTTGTTGCCGGGCTATTCAGTGCTGGCTTCCTCATCCCAGACAACGTCTCAATGGCCTTCCAAGAAAATGAAACTATAAAGAGACCTTCCTATGCCGGCTTCGCAGATATCCAGGCCGCAAAAAAATGCTTCATTATTGTTGGCGACACTCAGGGGACGAGTCACTGGGAGCTCTGGAGGGAGAGGAATGACAGGGAACGAAAGCTAATCATTGATGAAATCACTAAGCGCAAACCAGCTTTTGTGATCCATCTTGGTGACCTTACCGCTCGGGGAAGTTCGAAAAAACACTGGCAGCAATTCGACGATTTTCATAAGGGATTTCGCGAGGAAAGGATTCCTTGTTTTCCCGTCTTGGGAAATCATGAATTATACGGCGCTGACAAGAGTGCACTCGAGACCTACTTTAAACGGTTTCCCCATCTCGGTCAAAAGCGATGGTACAGCTTTCCCTGGAAGAATGTGGGGTTTATCCTGGTTGAATCAAACTTCTCCAGTCTAACCAAAGAACAAATCGAGGAACAATCCAAGTGGTATTTGAGCGAACTTGAGAAATTCGAAAAGAACACGGAGATTGATTTCATTATTGTCTGCTGCCACCAGCCTCCTTTCACCAACAGCCGGGTGGTCCGTCCAGGCAAGGAGGTTAAAGTCAACTTTGCCGGCCCTTTTCTTCAATTCCATAAAACTCAAATATTTTTCAGTGGACATAGTCATTCTTACGAACGGTTTCAGATGAAGGACAAATTCTTCATCGTCTCTGGGGGAGGAGGCGGACCGAGACATAAGGTGATGATCGATCCTCGAAAGCGACATCACCAAGACTTCTTCCCTGGCCCCGAACGTCGCTTTTTCCACTTCTGCGAGATAGAAAACCATCATGATACCCTTGCCTTCAGAGTCGTGCGCCTCGAATCCGATGGGACATTCACAGTCGTTGATCCATTCATCCTACAGAAAACCAGGAGATAAGAAAACTATCCGGTGAGGCAAACCAAGAACTTTCCAGGCAGGCTCTTTGTTTTACCATTTGAATCGACGCAGATGTGCTGGGTTTCTCCTTCGGCAATCACTTCCTCCCCCTGATCTTTACGAAGGACCTGATACCCAAAAGTGATCATTCGTTTTTTGGCATCCTTCAACCGAGTTCGCACAATGACTATCTCATCATATCGGGCAGAACTCCGATACCGGCAATGGACATCCGTCACCACGAGTTTATACCCCATCGCCTCCAAATCAGCATAGCGGAAACCCCTTTCTCGACACAACTCAGACCGCCCCACTTCAAACCACACCAGGTAGTTGGCATAGTAAGCCACTCCCATTTGGTCCGTTTCGGCATACCTGACTCGGATATCCACATCCACGACGTCTTCCGTCATCCGTAACTCCTTCCAATTTTTCTTCTATTTCTTCGCCCTTCTTTTCTAACAGGTTCGTCACTAAGGGTCTTAGGTATTTTGCTTGAACCCTTGAATCCTAGACCCCTCGAACTCACAATGCTCTTAAGTACTCCGGTCGAAGCAAATTCGCATCTTTCCTCAGAAGGACTTCCCGAATTCGCCGAAGGGCTTCTTCTTTCTGCTCTGGCATTTGAATTCGAAGAGGAAGATAGTTGGAGGCGTGGTTGGAAGCAAAAAAACAATGTGTGAATTGGCAATGTGTAATCATCGTTTCCAGCTCCTGGATCAGACCGAAGGGAGTGGGTAACACCAGTTTCCCCGTTTCGATCTCTTTCGCAATGGGAGTCCCGGGGACGATCATGAGAGAAAGGGCACCCACATAGTCCGGGTCCATCGCGGAAAGGACTTTTCCGGTCTCTGCAGCATGCCTTAAACTGCCCTCCACCCCCCCGATCCCCAAGATCACTGTCACGGAAAGAAGAATCCCGGATTCTTTTACCCTTTTACCGGCACGGATCAACTCATCCACGGTGGCATTTTTCTGGATGCGTTTCAAAACTTCTGGGTCCCCCGACTCCAACCCCAGATAGAGTATTCCCAACCCCAGGTCTTTCAGAGCTTTGAGTTCCTCCCCGTTCTTTCGAAGGACATCCTTTGCATTGGCGTAGATGCCTACCCTTTCAAGCCCCTTTAATCTCCCCTTGAGATAAGATAGGATTTGAAGCAGTCCTTTCATGGGAATGCTCAGGGCATCCCCGTCCGCCAAGAATACTCTTCGAATTTTATACGGACTCACTTCATCGACATCTGCTTTGATCTCTTCAAAACTCTTTATCCGGAAACGTTTCTCCTGATAAGCGCTGCAAAAGGTACATCGATTGTAAGAGCAACCTACCGTGACCTGAAGGATTAAGCTGTCTGCTTCGCTCGGGGGCCGGAAGATCATCCCCTCATATTTCATCTCGGGCTCTCCTTTCTCTTTGATGAGGGATCGAATCGATAAATGATCTCTCCTTCCTTGACCATCCCCAATTCCTTACGAGCGATCTCTTCGATATACCGCTTATCACTCTGCAACCGTTTCACTTCTTCCTTCAACTTTTGATTCTCTTCCTCCAATTGTAAATTTTTCCCCTTGATCCGGGCCACCTCCTTCCGGAGTCGAAAGAGATTGAAGATCCCCTTCTCCCCAAAAAAGGTGAGACTCCCAAGAATGAACAGGGAGATAAGAATTAAAATAAGAATACGCTTTTTTTTCATTCAACCATCGATGCTTCCGGGACCCTTTAATCGACAATGTCCAATGAACTTATTTTAGCCCAAAATTCCAAATCCCAAATCACAAATCCCAAATAAATTCCAATCACCGATTCCAAATTACCAAAACGATTGTGAGGAGTTTTGAATTTTGAACATTGGAGCTTATTTGTTATTTGGTGCTTGTATTTTGGTGCTTCGAGACACGGATCAGATGTAGTAACAATGCAAGCCTATTCTACTGTAGCCTAAATTTAATCGGGATGGTCCCGCTTTGGACAATCTGAGGTTGATCCTTGGACAAGGGAGCAAATCGCCACTGTTTCATGTATTGGATAGCAATCCTTTCCAACTCTGTATCCCCTTTGACAGAGGGGACAACCCGATCCACTGTCCCATTGGGCAATACCCAGAGTGTCAGTTCGATTTCCACCTCCACTTTCAATTTAGCTTGAGGAGGAGGAGGCTTTTCCAGGATCTTCCGACCGGCGAGCGCCCCCTTGATCCCCAGCCGAAGGTTTTCTTCCAGCGGTTTTCCCTGAACATTTCCTTCCTTGGCATTCAAAAGCCTCTGGATGACCTTCTCGGTCCCTTTATCCTTTGAAGAAACTGAATCCATTGCTTCCTTCAGAGAAGGAGTGGGAGCTTCTGGATAGAAAAGATCCTCCCTTTTTTTCAAATATTCTTTTAACTCTTGATCCATTTCTTTAAACTCCGATGAATTTTTCAGGGCTTTCATTTTCTCATCGACACCGGCCCCCTCCAATTTTTTGGGTCGAGGGTATTCCGGGGCAAGAGTCCTCCAATCTTCACGGGCACTGGCCTCCTCCATCTTCTTAAGAATGACTTCCTCTCGTATCCGTTTTTCTTCTGGAGGGGTCGCCCCCTTTCCCCATCCCAAGATCCTTTTACCCTCATGGGTCAGAACTCTCCATCCGTCCCTCACGCGAATCGGGAAGGAGGGGACGAAAATGGAAACCCAGGACAGAATCCCGATGAAGATCAGGACAAGGGCGACGAGAAGGAAGGGCCGCTTTCGGTTTTTCCCTGATTGTTTTTTCCTCAACGGAGGCCCCCCTGATCCAACTGGCCCAGCATTTTTCTGGCGACTTCTCTTCGATCTTCTTTCTTGCTCTTTTCCAACAACTTGTGGTAGATCTGTCTGGCCTCGGAGATTTTTTTCTCTTGCATATAGAGGGCCCCCAGCTTCAGAAGAGCTTCTTCCATCAAGTCGGAGTGTTGCGGATAGAGGTAAACTACCTTTGAAAACTGAACCAAGGCCGATTCTCTGTTTCCGGCCTCCAAATAGGCCTCCCCCAGCTTATACTGGGCTTGACTGGCCACTCTTTCTTCCGGACTTCGAACCGCCACAGAAAAGGCGGCGACGGCGTCCCCAAATTTCTTCTGGGTGAAGTACAGGGTTCCCAATCTCAACTGCCCTTCATACTGGATGTCCTCTCGAGGGAGACCGCCTGACAATTCTTTCAAAATCTTCTCCGCCTGGTCCATCTTCCCTAAACTCCGATATCCCTCCTCCATCCCCAGATAGACTCTCTTGGCAGATGGGTGTTGGGGATGATTCTTAATGACCCATTCGTACTGTTCGAGGGCTTTGGGGTAATTCTTCAGAAGGAGATAGAAACCTCCCAGTTCGACACGAGCGTCAACCCCGAGATGACTTTTGGGAGCATGATGAATCACCTGATTCATCTCTTCAATGGCTTCCGCCCATTTTCCATCCTTCGCATACAGAAGGGCAATACGGAACCGTGCTTCCTCCGCCAACTCGTTGTTAGGATAAAGACGGATGAGCTCTTGGTAGGTCTTTACTGCATTCTCTTTCATCCGCTCTTGTTGGTAGGTATCCCCCAACTGCATCAAGGCCTGAGCGGCAAGGGCATGTTGAGGGTACCGTTTCAAAAAAGTCTCTACCTGCGAAATGAAGGAATCATACTTCCTTTCCTGAAGGAGGCAGAGGAGGATTCCATAATCGCCCTCCGGCGCTTCCTTGGATTTGGGATAAGCTCTTACGACGTGGGAATAAGATTGGGCAGCTTGTGCATATCGTTTAAGGTTATAGTATCCATCTCCTATCTTCAGGAGTGCGGAAGGCACATAGGGGCTTTGCGGGTATTTTCGGGCAAGGCTTTGGAATTCTTCAATCGCCTCATGGAATTCTTTTTTCCGGAAATGAGACCATCCGATCCAGTACCGGGATTCATCCCCATAGGGGCTAAGGGGGTACGATTCCAAGAGCGTTCGAAATTGGCGAATCGCCTCATCAAACCGTTCCTCCCGATAGGCCACCCACCCAAGGAGGTAGTAAACCTTGTCTTGATCCCTGTTCTCCTCCGTCATGGAGGCCAATCGCATCAAATAGCTCTTGGCCTTCTGATATTCATTCTGATTCAAATAACACTGCCCCACCATCAAGAAGACCGAAGGGGTGGACCGATATTGCGGGAATTCGGCAAGGATCTTCAAGAAATACTGATTGGCCTCCTTCCACTCTCGCCTTTGAAAATGGTACCACCCCAGACTGTTCAGCGCCTTTGGATACAAGGTTGGATCTCTCTGCAATTTTTCCACATATCCAACCCCCTTGCGATAATCCTGTTTCGAAAGCGAAGCCTCGGCTAACCAATAAAACACTTCGTTTTTCTCCACCAAATTAGGAAAATCACTGAGGAGCCTCTCCCAGTAGTGAATCGCCACTTCATAATCCTTTAAGTAAAAATGAGCATAACCCAATTTTGAGTAGACAAGGGGTTCAAGACCTGCCCTCCCCTTCTCCTCCAATACTTGATGATAGGAAACGACGGCCCTTTTATAGTCTTTTTGACTGAACAGGCTTTCTCCCAGCATAAAATGGACCCACTCGTGGAGTTCACTTTCCGGATAGGTCCTGAGGAATTGATGAAAAATGCTTATGGTATTGGAGTATTCTTTTTTTCCAAAATAATATTGCCCGATGTCAAACAGGCATTGTTCCGCCCATGGGGAGGAAAGAAATTGAGATAGAAACCTCTGGTAGAGAAGAATGGCTCTCTCCACTTCATCGGTCCCCAAATAAGTCTTGACAATTCCCCAGAAGATCGGATCCGAAAGTCTTGTTCCGGGGTGGGTGAGAAGAATGTCCTCAAAGGTCTTTCTCCCCTCGGAATACTGCCCGAGAGAGACCAGACTCCAGGCCAACGCATAGTGAGAGCTCTCTTCCAGTGGATGCTTTGGATAACGCCTCCAGAAGTCTTTGAATTGGTCTGCCGCCTCTTTGAATCTTTTGAGCCGAAAGTAGCTGGCACCGGTCAAATATTCGGCTTCGGGTCTCCACTTCCCTCCCGGATACTTCCGAACAAGGGTCTCCATTTCCTGAAGCGTTTCGGCATATCGCCCAACCTGATAGAGGCAGTATCCGGACCAAAACAAGGAGGATTCCGCAATGGGATGGGTAGGAGTTTTTTCATAGACCCGGTGAAAAAATGGGTGCCCTTCTCCATAGGCACCCTGTTTGAGTCGGATCCATCCGCAGGAGTATGAGGCATAGGGATAGAATTCACTTCCAGGATATTTCTCAACCACCGTACGAAAATACGAAAATGCCCCATCGTCCTTTTCTTGGTGATATCTAGCTTCTCCCATCCAATAATAGGAGGACCCTGCCCACACACTCCGTGGGTAATCCTGAATCAGTTTTTGGAAAGCAGCGATGGCATCTTCGTAATCCCCTTTGAGATATCGATATCTTCCCTTTTCATAAAGAGCCTTGTCTCCCATCAAGGCTTTTGCCATCCCCGAAGTAAATCGACTTGAATAGGCACAACCAGGTTGCGTGGTGGAAGCGCTGATCTTCTTCGTCGGACCGATGGAATCTTCGCTCAAATCGAAGGAGTCCACACGGGGCTCTTCCTTGGCCCCTTGAACCAGGATCACGGGAAGGGGAACTTCTCTCTTCTCGACCCATTTCGTCTCCTCTTTTCCGAAGAAGGTAATTTCAGAAGGCCCGCTATAATCCTGTTGCCCCTCGCTTTGAAGGACGGGAAAAGAGAGGGTGATCGAAATCAGGAGACAGAAGCTCAAAACCTTAACGAATGAGTTAAACATAATCCAACCCTTTGTTAGAAAAGTATCAAACATATGGAAAAATTGTCAAGGATTGACAGGTTTTTTATAACTGTGATAGTTTGATGACCATGGTGAAAAATATGGCATTCACAATACCAGCTATTCTTATTCTTTCCTTGATGTTGACAGAATGCACCGATGGGAAAAGGGTTTCCGCTTCAAACCCGAGGGAGGATTTCAAAGCCATGCGTGAGAAGATGGTGGAAACTCAAATTAAGGCCAGAGGAGTGAAAGACCCTCGTGTCCTTGCTGCACTCCTCAAGGTTGAGCGACACCGATTTGTGCCTGAAAAATACTTGGACTCCGCATACTCCGATCAACCGCTTCCCATCGGAGAGGGCCAAACCATCTCCCAGCCCTATATCGTCGGTTTGATGACAGAACTCTTAGAGCTAAAAGGAAATGAGAAAGTTTTAGAGATCGGAACAGGTTCGGGATATCAAGCCGCCATTTTAGCGGAATTGGCCAAAGAGGTTTACACGATCGAGATCATCGAATCCCTTGCCTCCACGGCAGAAAAGAGACTTTCAGAACTGGGTTACCAAAACGTCAGGCTGAAGGCAGGGGATGGGTATTTGGGGTGGCCTGAGGCCGCACCCTTTGATGCCATCATCGTCACCGCCGCACCCGACCATATCCCGAAGCCCCTCATCGAGCAATTGAAGGAGGGCGGCCGGATGGTCGTGCCCGTGGGTACCCACACACAGGAGTTAAGGAAAATCGTCAAAAAGTCTGGGAGGATGGAGACAATCGACGTTATTCCTGTCCTTTTCGTCCCCATGACCGGCGAAGGCGTGAAACAGAAAAAATAACCTGTGAACTCAAAATAGAAATGAATGGTACCACTCTTCTCTTAATGACTGAAGCGCATTCATTCACGGACACTAACCCCTTTCTTTAGGGTCCCTTTCCATCTTTTTCTTTGTCCAGTACTCCAGCCTCCTTTTAATCTCCTTCTCAAGTCCCTGTTCGGTCGGGTGATAGTAGGTTCTTCCTCTGAGGTTCTCAGGAAGATATTCCTCTTCAACGAAATGGCCTGGATAATCATGGGGATATTTATATTCTTCCCCATAACCCAGATCTTTCATCAATGCGGTTGGAGCATTTCGAATATGAAACGGAACGGGCATGTTTTCGAGTTCCCGAACATCCTTTTGGACTCCCTGAAATGCCGTATAGAGAGCATTGGATTTAGGTGCTGTCGCCAGATAGACTGCGGCCTGGGCAAGGGCTAAATTCCCTTCCGGCAGACCGATAAAATGAAAGGCCTGCATGGCTGCAACCGCTACCTGCAAGGCCTGCGGATCTGCCATCCCAATATCCTCTGAGGCAAATCGGATCATCCGGCGAGCGATATAGAGCGGATCTTCCCCGGCCTCCAACATTCTCCCGAGCCAGTACAAGGCGGCGTCGGGATCGCTGCCCCTCAGGCTCTTATGTAAAGCTGAAATGATGTTATAATGCTCTTCCCCGGACTTGTCGTAAAGATAGGCTTTCCTTTCAAGAATCTCTCTTAGGTCCTCTTTTTTGATATGACGAATACCCTCTCCGTCGGGAGAAGTGGTCAGGACGAGCATTTCCAGCGTATTCAAGCCCGCCCTCGCATCTCCGTTGGCCAACTGGCAAATGCCTTTGATGACCTCCGGCTCGACCACTGCGTTATATTGTCCTAATCCTCTTTCTTTATTCATTAATCCACGATTCAAGATTAATTCAATCTCAACCTCTATCAAAGAATGGAGCGTAAAGACTTTTGTGCGGGAGAGTAACGGGGAAATCACTTCAAACGATGGATTTTCCGTGGTGGCTCCAATGAGAATAATCGTTCCTCTTTCTACGTGGGGAAGGAAAGCGTCCTGTTGAGCTTTGTTGAATCGATGGATCTCATCCACAAAGAGGACCGTACGCCTTTGACTATATTTCCGTTCCTCCTCTGCTTCCTGGATGACTTGTTTGATCTCTTTTACCCCGGAGAGAACAGCACTGAACGCGAGAAATTGAGCACCCGTGGTAGAAGCGATGATCATGGCTAAAGTGGTTTTGCCGGATCCCGGAGGTCCCCATAGAATCATCGAAGGAAGATGATCGGATTCGATCGCCTGCCGGAGAACCTTCCCCTGACCCAAGAGGTGGTCCTGACCAACAAATTCATCCAAGGTCTGAGGCCTCATCCGATCAGCAAGAGGCGCCTCTCTCCTAAAAACTTCTTTTCCCTTCTTCCCAAAAAGCTCTGCCTGCTTCTTCATTGTGCTCTGATCAAATTCGCCATTTTAAGACGGTTCTTGTGTATTATTATCTCCTTATCTCCCCATCTCCCTACTTCCCTATCTCCCTATTTTGTATCCATCTCCCGGATGGCTTGAACCATCTCCTCATGAATCAATCCATTCGAGGCCAGGATTTCTTGAGAATAAATATTGAAGGGTCGGCCTTGAAGGTCGGTGACCTTTCCTCCTGCTTCGGTAATCAATAGGCTGGCTGCCGCCACATCCCACGCATGGAGCTTAAATTCCCAGAATCCGTCGAAACGCCCTGCTGCCAGGTAAGAAAGATCGACGGCTGCCGAGCCCGGTCTCCGAAGGGCAAAACTCCTGGTGATAAACTGATGGAAATAGCCCAGATAGAAATCGGCATGTTTATGAACATCATAAGGAAAGCCGGTGCATAAAAGACTTTTGCTCAATCGATCGGCCCGGGAGACCATCGTCCTTTCCCCATTGAGAAAGGCCCCCTTGCCTTTTTCCGCATGAAAGAGCTCATTGAGGGGTGGGACATAAACCACCCCCATCTCAACCTCCCCTTCCACTTCGAGCCCGATGGAGACACAGAAACAGGGAAACCCGTGAAAATAGTTTGTCGTCCCATCCAGGGGGTCGATAATCCATTTCAATGAAGATCCTTTCCCTTCAAAAGGGCTCTCTTCCGTCAAAATATCATGGTCCGGGAAAACACCCGATATCATTTCTACGATGGCTCGTTCACAAAGCCGGTCCACTTCCGTCACTGGATTGAATTCTTCTTTGTACTGCACCGGATGGGAATGGCCAAAATGGAGCATCTGGATTCTGCCCGCCTCTTTGGCCGCAGCGATGGCTATTCGGAGATGGCGATCATCCTTTTTCATATACTTCCTTCTCATCAATCCCAAACGGGTTGAGTGACATGGTTTCGGTGCGGCGGCATTGATTGTCGACGAAATGGGTTCTCATCCGCCCTCACTCAATGAGGGCGCTACCACAATGATTCAATTTGACAACCCATCTTTGAAAACTATATGATACCCATGAAATCAAGTCAATCCTTCGACTCCCCGGCATAGGTGCCAGGGCTTGCTGAGCCTGCCTGCCGGTAGGCAGGGATTGACCCTGCCCTTCGACGGACTCAGGGCCTTGAGCTTGTCGGGAGGCTTGTCGATGGAAGCGGCGTTTTACGTCCCCGCCCTGAAAGGCGGGGCTTCGTACCGGCGAACGGGTCAACGAAAAAAGAGATGAAATTCGAAACCTACGGAAACTGTTTTGTCTGCGGAGAAAACAATCCGAACGGGTTGCGATTGAGTTTTGAGATCGACAAGCAGAAGCAAACCCTCAAAACAACGTTTAAAGCCAGCCCGACTTTTCAAGGCTGGGATAACATCGTCCACGGAGGAATTATCAGCACGTTATTAGACGAGGCGATGGCGAAACTGGTCTACGAATTAGGTTATCGGGCGGTCACGGCCTCCTTAGAGGTCAAGTTCAAGAAGCCTGCCCCGATCCTCGAGCCATTGACCGTCTATGGAGAGATTACAGAAGTCAGTAGAAGATTGGTCAGGGCAAAGGCTCACGTGGCCAAAGGGGATGGAACGATTCTCGCAACAGGGAACTCCACCTTTCTTAGACAAACCCTATGATGATGACCCCGGAGTTTTAGCACTTCTCTCGTACATCCATCGGGCATAATCTGCGTCAAACCCAATTCGTCCTAATAAGGCTCGATCTCTTAGCAGTTCTCCCATCGAAAGGTCTTCTATCTTTCTCCCTTCGAAAAGGAGAACTGCTCTCTCGCAGAGATCAAACGCTACGGCTAGGTGATGGGTGACGATGACTTTGGTTTGAGGAATGGCTCGGATTCGTTCGATGAGCAAGCGGCTCCCGGCAGGGTCGAGGTTATCCGTGGGCTCATCAAGGGCCAGGATTTCTGAGTCCATGGACAATACGGTGGCCAAGGCAACCCTTTTCTTTTCCCCCTCGCTCAGGTGGTGGGCTGATCTTGCTTCAAACCCTCTCAGCCCCATCATCTCAAGGGCCTTCTGAACGCGCTGCCGAATCTCTTTTTCATCCAGCCCCATATTGAGAGGACCGAAAGCCACGTCATCAAAGACCGTGGGACAGAAGAGTTGATCCTCCGGGCTTTGGAAGACGAGACCTACCTTTTTCCGAATCTCTTTCAAGTTATTCTTTTCGATAGGAATCCCCAAAATCATCACCTTTCCCTTTCCCATCAGGGTTCCATTCAGATGGTAGAGGAGAGTCGACTTCCCCGCTCCATTTGGGCCAAGGATGGCGACGGACTCATGTGGAGAGACCTCTAAATGGATGTCCCTTAAGGCAGGTGTCCCGTCTGGGTAATCATAAGAGAGGTGGTCAATTTGGATCACCTTATCGATTTTCATCCTCCATCGCCCATCCAGCCTTTCGCCTGCGCGAAGCCCCGTCCTGCGGGATGAAGGCAAGGGTTTCAAGTTTAAGCTTTAACATCTTTGTTTCGGGTTGGTCCGAGGCGGACGCTTCGCCTGACATTCGAATTTCGAATTTATCCTGCAAGATAGATCCTCAGAAAAAGGAGAAAAGGAGTAAGAGAGAGAAAGAGCACCTCTCGCAGCCCGAGCCTTCTCACCTTTGTTTCAGGCATGGTTCCGTGATAACCTCTGGAAAGCATCGCCATGTAAACCCTCTCCCCTCGGTGAAAGCTTCTCAAAAAGAGCGTTCCGATCATGTGTCCAATCACTTTCGTTTGCCAAAACCATCTCCCCCCGAAACTTCTCGAATCTCTGGCCCGCTTCATCCGGTGCATTTCATCGATGAGGATAAAGGAGTAACGGTACATAAAAGAGGTGAGCATTGTAAAAATTCTTGGGGAACCCAGCTTCTCCATGCCTCTGATCAATTGGGGAAAGGAAGTCGTGGAAGAGAGCAGGATCACGGAAAAAACTCCCAGACAGGATTTGATGACCACATTCCATAGAATCCATAGACCACTCCGGGATATGGAAAGGCCTCCCAGACCTAAATTGTATCCTCCACCCAGAGCATCTGTTTTCATGAATGGAATCGAAAGGGCAACGACAAAGAGAAACGGAAGGACGACCAGAACTTTCCTGAGTAAATGGCCCAAAGGAAGTCGTGCTAAAACAGCGATGCCGAGGAGACCCAAAGCCAAAAGGCTGAGGAGAAGAAAAGAAGTTGGAGGAGAACTGACTCCAATCAAGATAAACGTGAAGAAGACAATGATCTTTGCCCTGGCATCCAGGCGGTGAATAGGGCTCTCTGTTTGGCTGTGGTGATCCAAAAAGGCATGTCTCATCAGGTAGCCGTGTCTTCCTTTTTCTCAATCAGTCTTGAAAAGTTGAGGCCCAATATCTTTTCACGGTCCTGCTGCGAGAGGCCGGATCCTTCCAATTCGTGATAGTACCGTCGGGGTGAAATCAGCGGAAAGTCAGTCCCGAAAAAGATCTTCTCTACTCCCACGATCTCTCTGGCGATGGCGTAAATCTTCTTCGAGTAGAGAAAAGGCGAAGCCGCCGTGTCGTAATAGACGTTGGCCATCGCGTTTGCCACCTCTGGCATCAACTCATAGAAGGGAAAGCCACCTCCCCAGTGCGCTAAGATGATCGGAAGGCCTGGGAAAGAGAGGATCATCTCATAAAAACGTTCCAGAGGCGTTCTTCCCTTTCCGGGGTAGGAATGGCCGATCGTCTCGTTGGTATGGAAGAGAAGAGGAATCCCGTGTCTCTCCATCTGGGTGAGGGTCGGCTTCATCGACCGAATGTCCTGAGAAGTCATTTCATCGCGGTAAAAAGCGATCTCTCCCACCCCTTGGGCCCCGCCTTTTACGGCCTGGTCCAATTCTTTCTCTGACCAATCCGGATTTGAAAAGAGAAGTGAAACAAAAACAATCAATCGGTTTGGATAACGTGAGGCAGACTCCATCAGATATTGGTTCTGAAAGGAACAGAGATCAGGGCGACTCCAGGGAAACCCACAAATGACAGAGCGGTCTATTCCGGATTCGTCCATCGAGGCAATCAGATCTTCCGCCCCCGCCATCTTCGCCTTTGGATGATCATAAATAAACGCAAACCCCTCATCCTTCTTGCAGAAGGCTTCCCGGTCTTTTCTGACTTCGTCTGGAAAGATGTGCGTATGGCAGTCAATGATCATCACTGGCTCGTTCCAAGCACCCAACGACCTCTCCCATACAGCCGCTGGATCACTTCAGGGCTTGCCTTTTGTGAAACCATAATGGCCGATGCATTTCCCGAGACTCCAATACTCATTGGCGCCCGGGCAGAAGACCATCGGGAGGGTCTTCGTGATATCGATTCGACCCTTCTCCTTTTGGATTTCTTCCTTGACATGGAGGGCAACGATCTCACCCAGAAAGAGATCGTGACTCCCTAAGGAGACCGTCTCTCTGACAATACACTCCATCTGGACAGGGCATTCATCGATCAAAGGAGGCTTTACCTTTTGGGCGGGCACCTGTTTCCATCCCACGGAAGCAAACTTATCCGTCTCCCTTCCCGAAAGAATGCCGCAGGCATCTACCTTTCTAACCATCTCTTCAGAAGGAAGATTGACCACAAATTCTTTGGATCGCCTCACACAGCCATGGGAGAAACGCCCCGGCCGAATGGAGATTCCGATCATGGGAGGTTCTGAATTGACCACTCCGACCCAGGCGAGGGTAATGATATTGGATTTCCCTGTTTCATCCACGGAGGTCACCAAAACGACCGGGGTAGGGAAAAGCAGGGTTGTCGGTGGAAGACTTTTTCGCCCCATCCTCTCCTCCTCTCTTGCGCCACTCGCAGTTACTGGAAAAGGCTTACATCCCCTTTCCCTTTTCGAATTACTTTGGGAGAATCGTCGCTGAGATCAATGATGCTCGAATGCTCGGCAACGATCATTCCTCCATCAATGACAAGGTCCAGTTGTTTTCCAAAGCGCTCTTCAATCTCGGCGGGATCATTGTATAGTCCCTCATCGGGTTTATAAACGCTGCTGCTGATAATCGGGTGGCCCAACTCCTTGACAAGGGCTAGACATATCTTATTGTCGGGAATTCTTATCCCCACCGTATTCTGTTTGGTCATCGCTATCTTTGGAACCAGCTTCGTTGCCTTCAGGATAAAGGTATAAGCCCCCGGAAGCAGGCGCTTCATCA
>Ga0105101_10000119_pt1 | contig 30020 bp, 22 predicted proteins | sample PPLLak21cMay2015_2_FD_87037 | JGI IMG/M metagenome (GOLD analysis project Ga0105101, IMG submission 87037) | Freshwater sediment microbial communities from Prairie Pothole Lake near Jamestown, North Dakota, USA - PPLs Lake P8 Core (1) Depth... | ecosystem: Environmental > Aquatic > Freshwater >... | reverse complement strand
TCACCATTAAGGCTTGAAATTCAGTTTCTTGTGAATAAATTCAATGAACATCAGATCGTTGAGGCAAAACGGTTTGCAGCCGTAACAGGGGCAAAACTGAGACTGAAGTCGATGCAGGTGATCGAAAGCCAGGATCCAGGCAGATGGATGCCCGCCGCGGACAAATTCAGAAGGTACACCGGCGCAAACGGAAACTTCAGGATAAGAAGCAGATTGCCTGACAGATGCATGCGTTTATGGTTCAACCCGGTAGTTACCTGGGATGGTAAAGTGATCCCCTGCTGTTTCGATAAGGATGCGGAATTTGTCATGGGAGACCTGAAGAATGAAAGTTTCCGGTCGATATGGAACGGCCCTGCCTACAAGGACTTCAGAAAAAAAATACTTTCAGGGAGGAATAAAATTGCTATCTGCACGAACTGTACCTCAGGATTAAACAGAAAAATCAAGCGTTAATTCCGGGAATTTCGTAAATTATGGAGATTTTATTTCCCATTTATGAAGGCATTTGGGAATATATCACTTATCCTGCCGGGGGTATTGCTTTTCTTAGTTTTAGGAGAAGCGGAAAGTCCGCAATCAAAAAATTCAAAGACCGGTACATCTTATGAAGGCGAAGTTTCTGTAGCAGGTATCTCGGAATCCGTTACTGTTTTCAGGGATGGAAGAGGCATGCCTCATATCTATGCCGGGAATGAGCATGACCTCTACGTTGCCGTCGGGTACATTTCAGCACAGGAAAGGCTCTGGCAGATGGATCTGATACGCCGGTCAACAACCGGACGCCTGTCTGAGATCTTTGGCAAATCATACATTCAGGCTGATCTGTTTATGAGAAGCCTTGACATCATATCCAAGGCAAAAGCTGTCCTCCGCGATGAGGATCCGGAAATCATTGATTGCCTCCAGGCCTTCGCTGACGGTGTTAATGCCTATATACGCTCAGGATGTGATAAGCTGCCCGCGGAGTTCAGGATACTTTCGTACAAACCTGATCCCTGGAAGCTGGAAGATATTGCCTGCATCATAGGGCTTATGGGATGGCAGCTCGGATCAATGAATCTTAAATCAGAGATCTTCCACTACCGGCTGGTAAATAAACTCGGGATTGAAAAGGCGATCCATCTCATACCTGACTGGAAAGCTAACGATGAGGTGGTCTATCCGGGATTTAAGATCGATGAATCTTTGCTTGGCGGAGCAGAATCGTTCATTAATTCAGCCGGAAAGATGGAATCACTTGGTATTTTACCTTTTTCCGCCAGCAATAACTGGGCAGTTTCCGGGACCAGGACAGAGTCGGGCAGCCCTGTGCTCTCAAACGACATGCACCTTACCTTCGGAGCCCCGGGAATATGGCTCCAGATGCACCAGGTAGTGCCCGGGAAGATAAATGTGACTGGTGCACTGATACCCGGAGAGCCTTTTATAATAGCCGGGCACAATGAAAAGATTGCCTGGGGGATGACCAATCTGATGGTCGATGGAATTGATCTGTTCAGGGAAACCACCAATCCGGAAAATTTCAACCAGTACCTGTTCAACGGGGAATGGAAGCAGATGGAGCTTCGGGAGGAGATAATCAGGATAAGGGGCGGAAGGCAGGATACCTCGGTTATCAGGTTTACACACAGGGGGCCTGTTATCTCAGGCTTCCAAAACGTGGATGATGCAGCACTGAGCATGAGATGGTCGGGGACCGACACGAGCGACGAGATAAAAGCGGTTTACCTTGTCAACAGGGCGGAAGGCTGGCAGGATTTCAGGAATGCTCTCAGTACATTCAGAACGATCAGCCAGAACTTTGTTTACGCCGATACTGATGGCAATATCGGACTGATGACGGGAGGAGGGATCCCGGTCAAAAAGCTCAACGGCAATATGGTCAGGGCAGGGGAGACCGATGAGTTTGACTGGAAAGGCTATATACCTTTCAACGAGCTTCCCTACAGCTTTAACCCTGAAAGAGGATATGTTTCCTCTGCAAATAACAAGACAGTGAGTGAAGATTATCCCTACTATATAAGCGCCGGGTATGTTGTACCGTACAGGATAAACAGGATCAGGCAGATGCTCGATTCGAAGGAGATCCATGGGATGGAGGATTTCAAAAGGATGATCCTTGACCAGCGTTCCGACATGGCCGCCATGATCATGCCTTTCATCCTTAAACTGAAAGGGCGGTCTGAAGATCTTACCATTGCAGAAAGAGCTGCGCTGGAAACTCTTTCAGACTGGGATTACGAAATGAAGCCCGACCTTATTGCTCCCTCCCTGTTTGAGTTTTTCAGGATAAGCCTCAGGAAGAACCTGCTTGCAGATGAGCTTGGCGATCTTTTCGGGCAGTTGTATTTCATTGATGGGGAGTACTTTATTTACAGGCTATTTAAGACCGGAGATACTGGATGGGTGGACAACGTTAATACAGAACCGGTTGAGACTCTTGACGAAATTGTTCTGCAGAGCTTTAAAGACGGTGTATCCGCCATAACTGATAAATACGGGCACAATACCGAAAAATGGGAGTGGGGAAAGATCCATACTATAACATTTGCGCATCCCCTGGGGAGTGTCAGGATTCTGGACAATATATTCCATCTCAATTCGGGTGAGTATAGTGTCGGAGGGAGTGATCATACTGTGAGCCCTTTCTTTTCATTTGAGCACGGGTTTAAAGTGGAACACGGAGCATCGGAGAGATTTATTTTCAATACTGCAGACTGGGATGAATCACTAACGGTACTGCCAACAGGAGAATCGGGGATCCCCGGAAGTGAGTTTTATCTCTCACAGGTAGATGCATATCTCGGAGGTAAGTTTTATAAGGATGCTTATTCAGAAAAAGCTGTAAAGGCAGCGGCAAAATATACGTTGAAACTGCTGGCAGAACACTGAGAATCTCAGACGGTCATCACGTCTTTTTCTTTCTGAGCCATCCCCTTGTCGACCTTTGCCACAAAATCACGGGTCATCTCCTGCACATTTTCCGTTGCATCGATCTCGAGATCTTCGGGAAGGCCTTCCTTCAGCATTCTTTTCAGTTCATCATTCGCCCATTTCCGTGCCAGACGGAGGCTTATTTTGGCATTTTCCCCTTCGTTTCGCACCTGTTTGACAAGCTGATGCCTACGCTCTTCGGTAAGCGGTGGCACGCTGATACGGATAACCTCGCCGTTGTTCATGGGAGTAAGCCCGATATTGGCTGCCATGATTGCTTTTTCGATTGTTCCGAGCATGTTTTTTTCCCATGGCTGGATAAGTATGGTCCTTGCATCAGGAGTGTTTATGTTCGAAACCTGAGCCAGGGGAGAGTTGACCCCGTAATAGTCGACCATTATTCCATCAAGCAGGACAGGAGTGGCTCTTCCTGCACGCAAATGAGCGAGTTCATGCTCCAGATGGTCCAGGGCTTTCTGCATTCTGTCCCTGGTCTCTTCAATAATAAGTTCTACTTCTTCGTTCATTTTGTATGGTTCCGGTTTGGTTAAGTAATATCTGCCGCAATCACATAAATCGGCCCTCAAAAGATCATAGGAAAACAAATATAGTAAAATTGAGTTAATTTCAAAGTTGTCCTCAGTTACAAATAAGAGTTCCCAGGGCAGCTCCTTTTGCAACCTTCATCAGGTTCCCGTTCCTGTTCATATTGAAAACCACTATCGGCATGTTGTTCTCCCTGCACATTGTAAAAGCTGTCGAATCCATTACTTTCAATCTCCTCTCAATCACTTCCTCGAAAGAGATGTTATCGAATTTCCGGGCTTCAGGATCCTTTTCCGGGTCGGATGTGTAAACACCGTCGACCCTTGTGCCCTTCATGAGCACATCTGCGCCGATCTCCACTGCCCTGAGCGCGGCTGCGGTATCGGTTGTAAAGAACGGATTTCCCGTACCGCCTGAAAGGATGCAGACAGTCTGGCTTTTAAGCGCTGCCACCACTTTATCCCTGTTGTAAAGCTCACCAACCGGTTCCATCCTTATCGATGTGAATACTTTTGCATTTCCTCCCAGTTTTTTTATTGAGCTTTCCAGGGCGAGACTGTTGATCACGGTGGCCAGCATTCCCATCTGATCGCCCCTGACGCGGTCGAAACCAGATCCGGTACCGCTCAGTCCCCGGAAAATATTACCTCCCCCTATGACGACTGCAACCTCGCAACCAAGATTTACAATATCTGAAATCTGTTTTGCAAATTCATCCAGAACCAGGGTGCTTATTCCGTTATTATTGTCGCCGGAAAGCGATTCACCGCTGAGCTTCAATAAGATCCTTGAATATTTCATGTTGGGAAATTAGTTTTAGGTGTTCCTTGATAAAAAGTACCTGCCAATTTAGTAATAAATTTTGGAAGTTGCCGGTTGCTGGTTGGTTGTAGCACATTACAAAAAAAAGGCGCCTTATGGCGCCTCAAATTATTGAATTATGAACTGAATGACTAAAGATTCAGAGTATAGCGTTTGAAAGCGGTTACCGTTAGTCCCTTATCTGCAGACTGAAGGAATTGTCTGATAGTCATTTTGTTGTCCTTGACAAAATCCTGGTTGAGGAGCGTACTCTCCTTGAAGAATTTACCAAGCTTACCCTGGGCAATTTTTTCAAGCATTTCCTCCGGTTTTCCGTCGCGCCTGGCCTGTTCTTTTCCGATCTCGATCTCCTGCGCAATAACTTTCTCCGGAACATCATCCTTGTCGATTGCAACAGGGCTCATAGCGGCAATCTGCATCGCGATATCCTTGTAAACATGAACATCGAGTCCGCTTTTTGAAAATCCTGCAATTGTTGCCAGCCGGTTGCCCGGGTGAATATATGCCTGAACGTGTGCGGCTTCAATCTTTTCATAATAAGCAAGTTCGAGCTTTTCGCCTATGATGCCCACATATTCAACAACCTTTTCACCAACAGTAGATTTTTCCATGGGCAAGGCTTTCAGGCCTGCAAGGTCTGCCGGTTTACTGGCGATAGCCAGATCGAGGATCTTATTTGCCAGTGATAAGAATTGTGCATTTTTGGCAACGAAATCGGTTTCACTGTTCAGGACCATCAATGCTCCGAACTTATTGTCGGCTGTTGTTTTTGCAAGTACAACCCCTTCGGTAGCGGATTTGTCAGCTCTTTTGCTTGCCACAAGCTGTCCCTTTTTTCTAATTATCTCAATTGCTTTGTCAAAGTCACCATTCGATTCTTCAAGAGCTTTTTTACAATCCATCATCCCGGCCAGGGTTACGCTCCTGAGTTTTGCCACATCTGAGGCAGTTATAGTTCCCATCGTAAAAACTTAATATGTTAATAAAGATAAAATCTAATTCTCTTCTTCCGTTTCATCGCTTCCTGAAACGACCTCGTCTTCCTCTTCAGTCTCGATTGCCACTGCTTCATCCTCAGGTTCAACTTCGACTTCCTCCTCTTCTTCAACTATTGCGGCGATTACCGAATCGGGAAGGTCTTTGGTCTCGAGTTCTTTTCTCATGAACTTCTTGTCCTTCTGCATCGGTTCCTTATCCTTTTCGAGTTTCCTTTCATTGAGTCCCTCTTCAATAGCCTGGCATAAAAGATCAACTATGAGTGTGATCGATTTTGAAGCGTCGTCGTTGGCAGGTATCGGGAATTCAATATCGGTAGGGTCTGAATTAGTGTCAACCATGGCAAACACCGGGATACCGAGCCTTTTGGCTTCTCTGACCGCAATATGTTCCTTGCAAACATCAACAATAAAAAGCGCCGAAGGGAGGCGTGTCAGGTCGATAATGCTACCCAGGTTTTTTTCCAGTTTTGCCCTCTGCCTCGTGACCTGAAGTCTTTCGCGTTTTGAAAGGTTGAGGAAAGTACCGTCAGTAGCCATTTTGTCGATGGACCCCATCTTTTTCACAGCCTTCCTGATTGTCGGGAAGTTGGTAAGCATACCACCGGGCCATCTTTCAACAACATAAGGCATATTAACCTTTTTAACACGCTCGGCCACAATCTCTTTTGCCTGTTTCTTGGTAGCAACAAAGAGTATTTTCTTTCCTGACCTTGCGATATGCTTCATAGCGGAAGCGGCTTCATCGAGTTTTGCGATGGTCTTGTTCAGGTCAATGATGTGAATACCGTTGCGCTCCATAAAAATGTAGGGAGCCATTGCGGGATTCCATTTTCTTTTCAGGTGTCCGAAATGAACACCGGCATCTAATAATTCTTCGAAATTTGTTCTTGGCATTTTTTGGTTCTTTAAGTTTACATTCTTTTCAATCAATTGCAGAGTAGTTCCGCCTTGCGGAAGTCTCTGTAATTTAGATACTAAACTTGCATCTATACTGACTGTACCGTAATGGTCTATCGTTTACTGAACTGGAATCTCTTCCTGGCTTTGGGCTGACCCGGCTTCTTCCTTTCAACCTCGCGGGGGTCGCGTGTCACAAAGCCGTTTGCTTTAAGCACCGATTTGTTTTCCGGGTCAACCTGGATGAGAGCCCTGGTGATGCCCAGACGGAGTGCTTCAGCCTGTCCTTTTACGCCGCCGCCGTCAAGATTGACACGGATATCGTATTTATCAACCGAATTCAGGGTAACAAGAGGCTGGGTGACAACATACTGTAATGTTTCCGCACCAAAGTACTCCTTATAGTCACGGTCGTTTACAGTTATTTTTCCCTTGCCGTCACTTAAAATTACCCTTGCAACAGCAGCTTTTCTTCTCCCAAGTGCATTAATTGGCTCCATATCTGTTTCTTAATGTTATAGTTCAATTTTTCTGGGTTTCTGGGCCTCATGAGGATGCGAGGGGCCTGCATAAACATGCATATTCTTAAAAATCGCCCTCCCAAGACGGCTCTTAGGCAGCATGCCTCTCACAGCATGTTCGACGAGACTAATGGGATTCTTTTTCAGCATCTCCTCAGCCGGAGTGAATCTCTGTCCGCCCGGATAACCGGTATGCCTTACATATAACTTGTCATGCATTTTTGTTCCCGACAGGTTAACTTTGTCGGCATTGATCACAACAACATTGTCGCCGCAATCGACATGAGGAGTAAAATTTGTTTTGGTTTTACCTCTCAGAGTTGAAGCTACCACTGTTGCAAGACGTCCAAGAATGGCGCCTTCTGCATCTATTATAACCCACTCCTTGTTTACAGTCTCATTATTTGCTGATACTGTTTTGTAACTTAAGGTGTTCACTTTATTTATTTTTTATAATTGAAACACTTGAACTAGATCTTAAACCCCTTAATTTGGGTCTGCAAAAATACAATATATTTCCTAATAAAAAAGAATATTGCGGAGAATTTAACTATCATAACTAAAACCGCCGTAATTTTGCCGGCAGTTTGGTAACCGGGCACTGGACCAATATTAAATGGTATGACTGAAGATGAAAGAATCCTGCGTGATTTATCCGGAATTGCTTTGAACGGGATGAAGGGAGACCGGCGTCCGATGACCGGAGGTAAGAGACTTGAAAGAGGTTTTTTCGAACGTGATGTGCTTGAGGTAGCGCCCTTGCTTTTATCGAAAGTACTTGCAATTAAGCCTGGTGATAATTGTATTACACGATTCCGGATTACCGAAACGGAAGCTTACAGGGGTGAGGAGGACCTGGCGTGCCATGCATCAAAAGGAAGGACACCGAGGACTGAAATAATGTACCATGAAGGGGGCAGGCTTTATGTTTACCTGGTTTATGGTATGTATTGGATGTTGAACGTGGTAACAGGCGAAGAAAACAATCCGCAGGCAGTTCTGATCAGGGGATTGGAGGATTGCACCGGGCCCGGACGGGTAACAAGGAGGCTGGGAATTGACAGGTCATATTACGGTGAGGACCTGACTTCCTCGGAAAGGATCTGGATCGAGGATTCAGAGATCATAACGGATTTTAAGACCGGCCCGAGAGTCGGGATCAACTATGCCGGGGAGTATTGGAAGTCGAGGCCCTGGCGGTATTTTATTTAAGATTTGCTATTTTAAAAAGTTTATCAAACCTTAAATGGAGGGTAACAGCATTGTCAAATCTTTTGAAATCGCTGTCATAGTACCCGTCAAAGCCAAAGTAAATTTCAAGGAAGCTTTCGGGGAGCAGAGTGATATTTAAAGAACAGGTAATGATCTTCCTGTCGGTTACTCTGACATATTCAAGATGGTCCGACACCGATGAGAAAATAAAATTTCCGTTAGGTGCATAAAAATCGTGCGAATCCCAGAAACCGGCCTCAAAAAGCGCTCCCCTGTACGCGTAAAAGAGCTTATACCATTGTCCGTATCCTGTTTCTATGCCGTTCGGTGAGTTTTTGGTCATCGACCTGCCAATAAAAGCCAGATACTCAACGCCTGCCATCCCATATTTTTCCTGGTCAATATCAATATTCAGCCTGACCCCCCCGGATAAATTCATCCAGGTCTCAACGCCCTGGGGATAATCGCTTATCTGACCTCCGAAATGCTTAAACTGCAGCTGAATCGGGATCTCAATCCCCAGGAATCCGTGAATCGGAGGGGAGGAATACCTGAATGATTCGCCGGCCGTAAAGACCTCCCTTTCCGTATCACCCCTGAAGATAAAGTTCTCCCAGCTCAGCCAGGTGTCATTGAATATCTGATCGCCCATAAACCTGAACTGAAGTCCGTCCTCAGAATTTGAACTATATAGTCTCTCTTTGTTGAAATGCGGATCGAACATCCGGTGCTCATCGCTGCCCGACAACGAACCAACTCTTAAAGAGCTCATTTCAGATAAGTTGAATGTTGTGGAAAAAAGAGGTTTCACCAGGGTGAATTTATTTGTACCTGAATAACTTAACAGGTGTGCCCCTGCTCTCAGCGTTACCCTGCCTGAAGGGCAGTAAACGAGTTCCGGCTGCACGAAATAGCCGATCAGGGTATAGCCTTCGATGATTGGGTTGGAATATTCGTTGTTTCTGATAAAATTAATATTCCTTAAATTCAGGTAGAGAGTCTCATTTGTAGCGGCTGAATCAGTCAGACCCTGACCCGCTGCGGAAAAGATCCCGGAGATTAAAAAAAGGAAGATTGCTGTTTTATATCCCATTGAACCCGCTCTTTAAGACAAATGTAACAAAATAAGTTTCAAGTTAAAATGAAGTTAAATAACAGGCTAAGTGTGCTCAGGTAATATTTTTTTACGTTCTTTGTTTGCTGATAAACAAAATCAGGAATTTATGAATTCACTATGGGGCAACTACCGCCGTCTCAACACTCTGACAGGCTGGACCCTTTTCGTTGTATCATCTATTGTTTACCTTCTGACTCTTGAGCCGACGGTAAGCTTCTGGGATTGCGGGGAGTTCATTCTTTCGGCATTCAGGCTCCAGGTTGGCCACCCTCCTGGAGCGCCACTCTTCCTGATGATCGGAAGAATAGCAACCTTCTTTGCTCTTGGCGATACATCGAAGGTAGCCCTTATGATGAATGCACTGTCGGCAATCTGCAGCGGACTTGCAATAATGTTCCTTTTCTGGACAATAACCCACCTGGTCAGAAAAGGATATGCCAACGGTACCGGAGTTGAACAAAAGAATATTTTCCCGGTAATTGGCAGCGGGATAATAGGTGCGCTTGCTTATACATTTTCCGATACATTCTGGTTTTCGGCAGTTGAAGGTGAACTATATGCCCTTTCATCACTTGTAACCGGACTGGTATTCTGGGCTATGCTGAAATGGGAAGAAGAAGCGGACCAATCATATTCAGGAAGATGGATAATACTTATAGCCTTCATCATGGGGCTCGGGCTTGGGATACACCGGCTAAATCTTCTTGTTTTCCCGGTCCTTGTCTTTGTTTTCTATTTCAAGAAATATGAAGCGACAACAAAAGGGGTGATCAAAACCCTGCTAATGTCTGTGGCCTTGTTGTACCTGATGGTTTTCATTCTGATCCCGGGCGTACCTAAGGCTGCCGGGTGGTTTGAACTTCTCTTTGTAAACGTGATCGGACTACCGTATAATACCGGACTGATACTGTTCGTGATCGGCCTGATCGCCCTGCTGGTCTTTGGGATAAGATATTCGATCAAAAGCAAAAGGGTGATACTCAATTACGTGATGACCGCAATAACTGTTATCATGATAGGGTATTCATCGTATGCGATGATAATGATCCGGTCGTCAGCCCAGCCGCCAATGAATCAGAATAATCCGTCCGATATCTTTTCACTGTCATATTATATTAATATGGAGCAGTACGGGAGTTCTCCAAAAGTTTACGGCAACTACTACAGCGCTCCGGTTATTAATGTTAAGAACGTAGTGGCAGGATACAATAAGATCGGGGGGAAATATAAGCCTTATTACAGACCTGAATATGAATACGATAAATCATTCATGACCATATTCCCGCGTCTTTACAGCTCTGATCCCGACCACGAAAATGCTTACAAATACTGGGGGAGAATTAAAGGCCACAGGTATACGGTAAGTTCGGCATCCGGAAAGGAAACTGTTATCTGTCCGACGTTCGGTGAAAACCTCAGGTATTTTTTCAAATACCAGACAGGTTTTATGTATTTAAGATACTTCATGTGGAACTTTGCGGGTCGGCAGAATGATATGCAGGGCGACGGCAACCCCATCCACGGGAACTGGATAAGCGGTATCAAATTCATTGATGAAGCCAGGCTTGGAGACTTTGACAGGCTGCCGGCAGAGCTTAAGGAGAATCCGGCACGGAATACCTATTTTTTCCTTCCGCTGCTGCTTGGAATTGCAGGCATATTATGGCATTATAAAAAGAGCAGGAGTGATTTCTGGCTTGTTTTCGCATTCTTTGCAATGACAGGCCTGGCGATTATTTTCTATCTCAATCAATATCCAAACCAGCCAAGGGAAAGGGATTATGCATATGCGGGATCGTTTTATGCATTTGCGGTCTGGATTGGACTGGGATTCATGTACGTTTATGAAAACCTTGGAAAGCTGCTTAAGGGAAAAGCGGCTGCGCCCGTTACTTTTATCCTCCTGCTTCTGGCAGTACCGGTGCTCCTGGCTTCTCAGAACTGGGACGATCACGACAGGTCGGGTCGTTATACGGCCAGGGACATAGGTGCCAACTATCTTAAATCGTGCGCCCCCAACAGTGTGCTCTTTACTTATGGCGACAATGATTCTTTTCCTGTATGGTATGTCCAGGATGTCGAACAGGTCAGACCTGATGTAAGGGTTGCAAACCTTAGTTATATCCAGGCAGGATGGTATATTGATATGATGAGGCAGAAGGCATTTGAATCGGACCCTCTTCCCCTGACCCTGCCTCGTGAAAAATATATGGAAGGATTAAGGGTACAGCTGCCTGTTGACAGCAGGATCGGGAAGCCTGTTGACCTGAGCCAGGTTGTTGATTTTGCAGGTCAGGACGACAGGAAATACATGGTCGACGTTACCGGCAGAGGTGATTTTATGAATTTTCTGCCGGCTAATAAATTTATAATCCCGGTAGACGCAGAAAAGGTGGTCGCAAACGGGACTGTAAAGGAGTACTATAAGGATAGTATAGTCTCGCCGATGATATGGGAATATACCGAAACAGATGCGTTCAAGGGCGATCTGGCAATTATGGACCTTCTGGCAACAAATAAGTGGGAGAGGCCCATCTATTTCTCGACAACGGTCCCTTCGAGCCAGTACAAGGGGCTTGAAAAGTATTTTGTTCAGGAAGGCATGGCTTACCACATTGTTCCGATAAAAACCAGGGTATCGGAGGAGGGAGAAATCGGGATGATCGATCCAGTTGTGATGTACGACAATATGATGAATAAATTTGAGTGGGGAAATGCTGCTGATCCTTCGGTCTATCTTGACGAAAATAACAGGAGGATGCTAAGCAACTTCAGAAGGATCTTCGGAACTCTCGGCAAGGCGCTGCTTGAAGCCGGTGATACTGTTAAAGCCGTTGAGGCGGTTCACAGGGGAATGGAGATTGTACCTGCCGCAAAGATGCCCGATGATTTCTTTTCGATAGGAATTGCTGAGGTGCTGATAATGGCAGGTCGCAGTGAAGAGGGGAATAAGATCCTGAACGACATTCTCGGATATGCCAGGAGCTATCTCGATTATGTGTCAGGTTTGGCTCCTGAATCGCGGTTTGGCCTTGATTACACCATTGGCATAAACATGCAGGCCCTGCTCGATATTTTCAATATGTCGGTTGCCCGGAAGCTCGATTCACTTACCAGGGCTGTCGAGCCTGACGTCAACAAATATTATAGCTTATTCTATTCAAACCGGTAACGCTTCATGCGGCATTTCAGGCCATTTGTTTTAACCAGGCTCCTTTTTCCGGGGGCTCTTTTCAGGATGAGGACAAATGAAAAGGAAATCTGCCTGACTTTTGACGATGGTCCTGATCCGGTTTCTACCCCACGGATCATTGAAATACTCGATGATCATAAGATCAGGTCGGTGTTTTTTTGCACAGGACCGGGAGCTGGTGAACATCCTGAACTAATGAGGCTTATCGTTTCGCACGGGCACGTAACAGGAAACCACGGATTCAGCCACATCAGGGGATTGAATACCTCCACCGGGAATTATCTTGAAGATGTATCACGGGCGTCGCTGGTCACTTCCTCCTGCCTTTTCAGACCGCCCTACGGAAGCCTTCGGCCGGCCCAGTTCAGAAGACTGAAAAAAACCTTTATCGTCATGTTCTGGGATCTGATGCCCTATGATTTTGACGGCGGGTTCGGAAGCGGAAGGTCACTTCAGGTGATGAAAAAGAAAACAAGACCGGGATCAATCATTGTTTTGCATGATAAAGCTTCTTCAACGGTGCTGTCATTTCTTGAAGAATACGTGGAATTTGCTGAAAGGGAAGGATATAAGTTTGTGATCCCCGGAGCGATCATGCAAGAAAAACAGAAGCTTCCTTAATAAGGCGCTTAAAGTTCCGGTCAACGTCGCTTTTATAATTGTTGCCAAATACCGGGAAGGGGTTTTCGTGGGTGTATGGATAAGGGAAATCCCAAACCTCAACTTTTTTGTCATTGTTCCTGACAATACCGTTCAGGGTTTTTAAGATACCTTCTGCCGGTATTACAGTATCCCTGAGAAGGGCAATTGACCTGATCTGTTCCTTCAGCTTCAGTAATATATTTTCACGAAAAGTTTTAAACCTGGCAAAATCGATCATTGAGCGGAATGCCATCCCGAGCTGGTTTGAACGTGTGAATTCGGATAAGTAAGTCTCCTTTGTGATCTCTTTCTCAAAATCGTCAAGATAAAAATTGTAGACCCTTTCAAATGCAAGGCTATCCATAATATATTTTGATGTTCCGCGCATGCTGCTGAATACTGATCCGCCGCACAGCATGAATAGCCGGGAATCGGCAAACAGGTTTTCCGGATTACCTAACATAAGGATCTGGGCAAGGAAGGCACCTATTGAATACGCGAATATATTCACCCCGCAGCCACCGGGGATTATTTCGTGATTTCCATCTCTCAGATCCGACATCAGTTTCACAATGTCGGATGCAGACTGGTAGCCCGAGCTGAAAAACCGCATTGGATCCTTTGTCAGCCTGTTGCTCAGGGCAAGATTCGCATAGCTCGACATTTTGACATCATTGTAATTGCTTCTCCGTTCGCTTAATGGTTGCATCATTGCCCTGGGATCGATCCATGAGCCGGGTGACCGGTTAATATGAAACGACAGAGGAAAAAGTATGACAAAGCTGCCGGTATTCTGCGACAGCCAGTAAGCCCATACGAGATATTTCTCCCAGCTGCGCTCATTCAGGCCATGAAGCAGGAGGATCACTTTCCTGCTGGCGCTGCCCGGTGGAATAAAGACGGGGTACGAAAAGGACATGTTTTCGCAGATTGAACCATCACTCACCGTTGAGAAGCACTCTTTCCCGAAATCGGAGCTGAAATTCAGATTGGAAATCCTGATATCGGATCCCGGGATGTTGATTTCACTCATTGCCGGATCAAAAACCGATTTTAGTTCATGATAGTTCTTTGTGTATTCGGGGTCCATAAAAGAGAATTTCTTCTTATACAAAGTAAGCAGGTACCTGCACGGCCGGCAAATTAAAGTGCCGGATCCGGGTCGACGCGGGGCGAAATCCAATATTGTGTGACGAAATTTTAAGATCAGGGACGAAATTTATTGAACAACACGGAACATAATTTTCCTGGCAGCCTGATCGCAGGAAAAATACTACCTTTGTATTTATCATTAGTTTAGCCGATGATAGACCTTCAAAAACCTGTTCCCAGCTACCTGAACGAAAAGCGTAATATCATAAGGCTAATTGTCTTTACTTCGCTTTTTGCACTGGTTTTCATCAACATTTATTCCCCCTTCGGAGCCGATAAGTGGTTAGACCTGACAAAACCTGAATTCATTACCTACTCGAGCCTTGTGATACTGACAGGAGTTTTGGTGGTAGTCATAAGCCGGATAATAATGTATCATTATGTTCAAAAAATCGATTTAACGATCTGGCAATACCTGTTATGGGTCTTCGGTGAGGTTTTGCTGATGTCGATGGTTTATGCAGTCTTCAGCAAATATATACTCAACGATCCGCGCTACTTTACCGAGCTTGCCAGAGGATCGGCCCGTAACACGGCTCTCGTCCTGCTGCTTCCTTATTCGATAATGTGGCTTTACCTTTCGTGGGCCGATAAAAAGGAACAGATTGAAAGGATGGCCGAAATGCAGGCATATTCGGGAGGCGTCATGGAAATGGTGCCGTTTTACGATGATAAGTCAATGCTCAGGTTCTCGGTGAAAAGGGAGAATCTGCTTTATCTTGAATCAGCTGAAAACTATGTGACAATATGTTATCTGAATAACGGGAAGGTTTCGAAATACCTTTTACGCGAAACGCTTAAAAAGCTGGAGGAAAATTTTGCAGGGACCGAGATTATCCGTTGTCACAGATCGTACATGGTTAATTTTGACAAAGTTAAAGTGATAAGAAAAGATAAAGACGGATTAAAGCTTGAACTTGATATTCCTGTCACAATCGATATTCCCGTCTCAAAGACCTATGTGGACAATGTAATGCATACCTTCTCGAAATACGGTGGGATAACGGATGCCGGCTGATATGATTTTAGGGATCCGGGATTTTGTTTATCGGATTGAAATACTACTTTTGAAAAGCTTTTTAATAACGTTTTGATGAATATTCTGATTCTTGGATCCGGTGGACGGGAGCATGCGTTGACCTGGAAGCTTTCACAGAGTAAGAAAATTGACAGGATTTTCATTGCTCCCGGTAATGCAGGTACAAACTCAATTGGTACAAACCTTAAGATAGATCCTGAAGATTTTATTGAAGTCAGGAAGGCTGTGGCTGATAACAGGATCGGGATCGTCATTGTTGGTCCGGAAGCTCCCCTGGTGGCCGGGATCCATGACTTTTTCCTTCAGGATGACACCCTGAAGGGTATTCCTGTTGTCGGACCCAGGCGATCTGCCGCCCTTCTTGAAGGGAGCAAGGATTTTGCAAAGGGATTTCTTACCCGGCACCTGATTCCGACTTCACGTTACAGGAGTTTTGATAAATCGACCCTTGGTGAGGCTGGTGATTTTTTACAAACACTCGAACCTCCTTATGTGATCAAAGCGGATGGCCTTGCCGCCGGAAAGGGTGTCCTTATCATTGAAAGCATCAGTGAAGCTGAAAGGGAGCTGAAAGCTATCATCGCAGGTAAATTCGGTGCAGCCGGGCAGAAGGTGGTGATTGAACAGTTCCTGAAAGGCATCGAGCTGTCAGTATTTATAATAACCGACGGTAAGTCATATAAGCTTCTTCCCGAGGCAAAAGATTATAAAAGAGAAGGGGATGGCGATAAAGGACTCAACACTGGAGGTATGGGATCCGTTTCCCCTGTGCCGTTTGCCACAAAAGCCTTTATGGATAAGGTCAGGGAGAGGATTATAGATCCTACGATAACGGGTCTGCAGGAAGAGGGTATCGATTATAAGGGCTTTATTTTTTTCGGACTGATTAACGTCAACGGTGATCCTTATGTAATTGAATACAATGCAAGGCTCGGCGATCCGGAAACGGAAGCGATCATACCAAGGATAAAATCGGACCTTTTCGAGCTGATTGAAGGCGTTGCAATGGGTGACTTGTCTGAAAGAAGCATCGAAATAGATGACCGGTCAGTCGCCTCCGTTATGCTCGTGTCAGGAGGATATCCCCGTAGCTATGGGAAAGGGTATGAGGTGTCAGGTCTTAACAGTACGGATGATTGTGTTGTATTTCATGCGGGGACAAGGAACGATGATGGGAAGGTGGTCACTTCGGGGGGGAGGGTACTTGCGGTAAGCTCGTGGGGAAATACCCTGAAAGAAGCACTGGAGGGCTCATACAGGAATGCCGCAAAAATTAAGTTTAAGGATATTTATTACAGGAAAGATATAGGATTTGATCTATAGGTTTTATGTTTTTACGAAGATTCAAAAGTACCGGTCCTGACGTAATTGTCTTGATCTTCATTGTAATGGTGCTTCTCTGGATAGGTCCCATCCTCCATCCGGAACTGCCATCGTCCATGAATTTTGATGAAAGACCGATGCCGTTCTTCAGCCTGCTTTTGAATATCTCGGGTCAGAGTGCGCTCTCAGGCGTACTTATTACATTTGTGCTCGTGCTGCTCGTTGCTTTTCTTCTTGTTAATTTTAATACTTCAGACATCTTTATCAGTGAGAGGACATTTCTTCCTGCATTGATCTATGTTCTGTTCAGCGGCTTCTTCCCGGAGCAGCAGATTTTGAACCCTGCTCTTCCGACAGCAGTTTTTCTTATTCTTGCGATCAGGAAGATAATGGATTCGTACAAAATGCAATACACTGCATATTCTTTTTTCGATGCAGGATTGCTTTTTGGCTGTGGCGGACTTTTCTATGCAAACTTCTTATGGTTCAGCCCCCTGCTGTTAATTGGCATAATTTTAATCAGGGCAGTAAAGATCAGGGAGATCATTATTTCATTACTGGGTCTGGCCACACCATGGTTTATCACTTTCGGATTTTACTATGTGGCCGGGAATGATCTGTCTGTTTTACTTTCAGACATTAAATTCAATCTTTTTGCAGATATTGAAAATTTCAGACAACCTGCCCTCACCATTGTCGCCCTGGTAATTTTAGGTGCAATAACCCTGATGTGCGTGGTGTACCTATTTTCAGTTATCAATACCAAGAAGATAAAGTCGCGCAAAACATTTCGTCTTCTGATCTGGTCATTTCTGATAGCATCAGGTGTTTCATTGCTGATCCATCCACGGTCGGGAGAAATATTCTGGCTTGCAGGCGTGACGGTGGCTTACCTGATTTCGCACTATCTTGTTTTTGCCAGGAAGAGAATGATAACTGAAACAGTATTTTTACTCATAATTGTTATGGCCGCGGCCCTGCAGATTGCCGCCCGGGTATAAAAAGGCTATTTCTTTGCTTTAACAGGTTTAACAAATTTCTTCTGGATCCAGCCAGGTACGATCGAGGCGCCTATGATCAGGTATGGATAATAACTGATTATTCTCCAGATTATAGCAATGGCGAGAGCAATGCTTGTCGCATCTGCAGGATTTCCGGGAATGGTATCGGAGATATAGCGCCCGAGAATGATTTCTGCAAATCCGCTTCCTCCCGGAGTCGGGCTGATTATCATCATTATCCAGGTGACGAGCTGCCTGGCGAAAATCAGGAAATGGCCGCTTATTGCGAAGAAAGCGACAAGGATAGCATTTACCACCCAATACCTTGATGTCCAGGAAAGAAAGGTAGCGGTGAAAGCCTTGAACCAGAAGGAGAATGGTTTTTTATTTAGCTCACGCGAGCTCGCTACAAGGTCATCTCCAGCCTTGATGGCAGACTCCTTCCATCGCCTCAGCAGCGGAAGCCGGAAGAAATATACCAGAGTATTTTTAATCTTCACCGGATCAATGAAAAGTCCATACCCGACAAAGAGAACCCAGAGTAAGATGATTGAATAGCCGGCAACCGCCACAAAAAAGAGATTATTGAGCAATGCCGAACCGGTTCCCTGCAGCGAGGTTGTGAAAAGAATATCACTTCCTACGATCAGAAGGATCAGGGGAAACATTATTACAAAATAAAGTTCATCAAGAAAAGAGGTGGCAAGTACAATGGAAGTACTCCTCCCGACCGATAATCCCTCCTTGTGAATAAAAACCACGGCGACTGCAGTGCCTCCAACCGTTGAAGGTGTAATGGCCGAGGTGAACTCCCAAAGCATTATCACCCTGAAAGCCTGCCGCCAGGTAAGATCGTTCTCCGACAAGATCCTTATTCTGATCATATACCCCATATCACGCCCGATCATGCAGAGCCATGCAACAAGAAGCCAGAAGGCAGATTTCCAGGTGAAATTCAGATTACTGAGTGCAGCCGAATCGATCTCCCCGACAATAAACCAGCCGACAACTGCCAGACCGATAAGTATCGGAATTATAATCCTGACGGGCTTAAGCCTGCTGACAAGTTTATATTGGCTATCTTGTGTCATTATGTATCGCTCAGAAGCTTACTGGCAAAGGAAAATATTTAAATATCTGCCAAATATAGATTATTTTCGAAATCAAATATTATATCAAAAAACCGTAATTATGAACATGGGGATTATTAATCGCCTGACTTTACTGGCAATGCTGGTGCTTTTCTGCGGAAAAGTGGAAGCACAACCTGCGGGCAGGAATATTCAGAACTTTAATTTCGACTGGAAATTCTTCAGTGGAGATGTGGCTGAAGGACAGAATCCTGCCCTTGACGATAATGGCTGGCGTAATCTTGATCTTCCGCACGACTGGAGCATAGAGGGGCCGTTCAGCAGGGATAACTCAAGCTGTACGGGTTACCTGCCCGGCGGCATGGGCTGGTACAGAAAAACCTTTACCATGCCGGCTTATGAAAGAGGCCGGAAGGTGTTCATATATTTTGGAGGTGTTTACAATAACAGTGAGGTCTGGATCAACGGGAAATACCTGGGGAAACGTCCGAATGGCTACATCTCTTTTCAGTACGACCTTACGCCTTACCTGAATTTCGGAAAGGAAAACCTTATTGCAGTGAAAGTGGACCATACACTCGACGCCGATTCGAGATGGTATACGGGTTCAGGTATCTACCGGGATGTAAAACTCATAAGTACTGAGCCTGTCCATCTTAAAGAATGGGGAATATTTTGCAGAACCAGCGATGTTTCAGCTTCAGATGCCCGGCTTCAGGCCGACATAACTGTCATGAACGAAACCGGGCGCAATGCTAATATTAAGGTTACGAGTACTCTCATGTATGGGAATGAGGTTATCGGACAGGTAACTGATAAGATTTCCTTTAAATCATCGCCTGAGAAAACCGTAACCCAGGCTTTCACCGTGAGTGATCCGGAGCTCTGGGATGTGGAAAATCCGAACCTCTATTCTCTGGTCACTGAGGTGAAGGGAAGGGAATTGCTTGACAAAATCGTTACGCATGTCGGATTCCGCGATCTGAAGTTTGACCCTGACAGGGGATTCTTCCTTAACGGAAAGAGTATGAAGCTCAAGGGCATCTGCATGCATCACGATGCAGGAACGCTCGGCTCGGCTGTCCCGGCAGAGGAGTTTGCCCGCCGGCTCGATATACTCAAAGAGATGGGATGCAACGCGATCCGCACGAGTCATAATCCTTTTTCTGTCGATTTCCTCGATCTGTGCGACGGAAAAGGATTCCTTGTAATTGATGAGGCATTTGACGAGTGGGAGCTTCCGAAGAAGAAATGGCTCGCAGGGTGGAATGCAGGAGAACCGGGCAAGGAAGGTTATGCCGTCAATTTCAGGGAATGGGCTAAGACCGATCTCCGGGACATCGTGTTGAGGGACCGGAATCATCCTTCGGTAATTATGTGGAGTATCGGCAATGAAGTTGACTATCCGAATGATCCTTACTCACATCCCATTCTGAATACCGAAGCCAACCCCCAGACCTGGGCAAAATACAGCGATGACCTTCCGCATGCCGACAGGCTGGGTGAGGTGGCCAGGGAACTGGTTGCTGTCATTAAGGAGCTTGACAGAACAAGGCCTGTTACGGCTGGGCTGGCTTCTGCCCTCATGTCGAATGAAACAGGTTATGCCGATGCGCTTGATGTTGCAGGTTACAATTACCAGGAGTTCAGGTATGAGCCCGACCATAAAAGATATCCAAAAAGGCCGCTCTATGGCAGCGAGAACGGAATGACGCTCGAAATGTGGAACTATGTTGCCGAAAATGAATATGTGATGGGTCAGTTCCTTTGGACCGGGTTTGAATACCTCGGTGAAGCAGGGCGTTTCCCGACGCGTTCAAACACTGCAGGCGTAATAGACCTTGCAGGAAACAGGAAGCCTGAGTTTTTCTTCAGACAGTCGCTCTGGAGCGACAAGCCCATGGTTTTCATAGGAACATCTGACCGGATGACGAAAAACGAACGTGATAACCTCTGGGCGCATAAAAGGGTTGACCCGCTATGGAACTGGACTGACGGAAAAACGATCAGCGTCAATGTCTTTTCGAATTGCCAGGAGGTGGAACTCTTTCTTAACAACAGATCGCTCGGGACCAAAAAAGCCGCAGATTTTATAAACCGGACAATCTCATGGGAGGTACCGTTTGAAAAGGGGACTTTAAGAGCCGAAGGCAGGAATAACGGGAAGAATGCTGCAAGCCATGAACTTAAAACAACAGGGGATCCGGTGAAAGTTATTGCTGTTTGCGAAGAACGGTCGCTGAAGGCGGACAGGCAGGATATTTCCCATGTTTTTGTTACCCTTTGCGACCAGGCCGGTAATACGGTATACCAGGCTGACAATGAAATAACCTGTGAGATCACGGGACCGGTACGGTTGCTGGGAATGGAAGATTCAAACCCGGCAAATGTTGAGGACTATAAAGACAACCGGCAGCATGCTTATCACGGCAGGTTGCTGATCTATCTTCAATCGGACGATAAACCCGGAAAGGTGACTGTAAGACTGACTTCTCCGGGTCTGGAGAGTGTAACTTTGGATTTGGAGGTAGTAAAATAAGAGTGCCTTGCTTTCGCTACCACCCTTGCCAAATTACACCGCCTCAATTGTTGATGGTGGCTTCGTGGTTATGTTATATGTGACGCTGACAACTCCCGGCACCTCCGCAACGATCTCATCAGCAAGCTGGCGGAGCAATTCAAACGGCAGGTTTGTCGGGGTTGCTTTTCGTGCATCGGTACTCTCCCAGCACCTGATCTCGATCTGCTGCCCGAAGTCGCGCTTCCCCTCACGCATGCCGGTAACCCGGTCTTCATGAAGTATTGCAAGGTACTGGAAAGCCCCGGTCTGTTTTAGCAGGCGTTCGACCACAGTGGTTGCCCTGCGGACTGTTTCGATCCGTTCAGGTGTAGCTTCTCCGATCACGCGGGCCGACAATGCCGGACCGGGGAAGGGAATTCTTGCGAACAGGTCCGGCGGCAGGCCAAGTGCTTTACCCACTGTCCGGACTCCGTCTTTCCTTAACTGAATCAGAGGTTCAAGTATCTTATATCCAAAGGTTTCCTGGGGATCTATTCCCAGCTGCTCAAAAACATTATGCTGCCTTTTTATGCCGGCAACCGTTTCATCAACATCGGTAAGGATAGTTCCCTGAAGAAGGATTTTCGCCCTGCTTTCCCTGACGATCTTCCCGAATACGTCCCTGTAAAATGTCTGAGTGATCGCTTCGCGTTTTTCCTCCGGATTGGTGATCCCCTTCAGCGCTTCAAAAAACTCCCTGCGGGCATCTATGACCTCAACAGTCACCCCCATTTTGGCAAACAGAGCTACAACCTGCTCCGGTTCCCCCTGGCGCATAAGGCCGTTATCGATGAAAACACTTCTCAGCCGGAGCCCGAGAGCCCTGTGACCAAGAATGGTAACGACAGATGAATCAACACCACCCGACAGTGCGTTGATGGCGGTTCCTTCGCCTACGGCGTTGCGGATCTCAGTGACCTTTTCGCTGATAAATTGAGCAGGATCAAGTTCCTGCATGGTGATTTCCTTAAGCATTTGTTTTTTCTTAAATGGTTTAAAATTTTTTTATGCCCGATCTGATGGATTTTAACACCTGATATTATCTCTCAAAATAAGGAAAAATTCGTAATTTTAAGATGTCTCGCGATAAATTTAAATGGGGAAAAAATTCACGAACACAATTAACAACGCATTTTTTATTCCAATCCCGGTCCAACCACCAAATTCACCCGTTCTGCAACGTGAATCTACTGCCCCGCATAATTTATTTTTAATAAGGTATTTCTTGAATTTCCTTTGATACGGAATTTATTGTTGAACCTTATTATTAACGAAAATGAAAATGAATTTTATTTTAAGATTTACGGGAATTCTGATCTTCACAGGAATGATTACACCCGCTGTCGGTTTCGGCCAGATCCCGAAGTCGTTTATTAAGAAATATATGAACGGATTACCCTCAGGAAAGCCAGCAAGCGACGGGACTTTGCAGAAATACCGGATGACCGCCCTTTACACTGATATGGATATTTTCGGGAACTTTAAAGGTAAAACACTGGTCACCGGGGATTATACGAGGGGGTTTAAGGATGGCCTGGTTATGTGGAACAATGTCATGGTTTCAACTTCAAACAACGAAACGGAACCATTTCCCGCCGGTAAAAAAAAGGATTATATGGAGGGCATCAAATACGTTCCATCAGGCGATATGGTCAAGAAAGAGGCATTCAGCGACTTTCCCACAACGCCTGATAATATCTTTGCGAGGAATGTGATCTGGGACATGTTGTCATTTGAGATTTTTGCCTGGCAGTATTCCGACTCATTAAAGCTGAACCGGACTTATTTAATACCCGATATCCACGGGCAGTTTGACATGGGTGGGATAGGAGAATATTCACACAACAAGATTCTCTTAACATGGGTGGGAATTTCTGAAATAAATGGTGAACTTTATGCAGTTATAGATTTCAATGCTGTTGATAATAAGATCGAACTGAACATCGACATGATCAAATCCAAAGGTACCGAACAATATTGGGGGACACTAATGGTTTCAATGAAAACAAAACTAATCTCACATGGCAAAATGTATAGCGGAACGATACAGGAAATCGAAGTTAAAGGGATGAAGGACAAGTTTTATATAAAAACAATCAGGGAACTTGAAATATCCAGAATTCAGTAAATGATATTTGCCTCAGGTAATATGAAAGCTTTTGCCAGATATGAATTTTTAAACCAGAAAAGATCACTCTCACATTTTTCGATTGCAGGTTTTTCACTGGTTGTGGTATTGATAATGAGATTTTCGGGTAAGCTTGATGAATCATTCTCTTCATTGTTACAAGCCTTTGTGATGCTGGTAGCCCAGTTGGAGCTATTCATCTTCTTTGGCACCATCTTATTCTCGCGTGTTAAGTTCGATAAAAGCCCCGGAGAGATAACACGAAATGTCATTTTCCGCCTGATTGTATTCCTCGCATCATGTCTTTTGGTCTCCCTAATCCTTTTTATCATAATGGAATATGCATTCTCCTATGCAATCAGGGGAGATGTATCGAAGGTACTTTACTATTTCTTTCATGATGAACTGAGCGGCTGGATAAAATCGACACTGACCGGACTATCGGGGGGAGCCCTGATTTTTATTATTTTTCAATGGCAGGATTCGCTGCACCGCGAACAGAGGCTCAGGGAAGAAAACCTGATCTTTCAGAACGAAACACTTAAAAGCCAGGTGAATCCTCACTTCCTGTTTAACAGCCTGAACACCGTGTCATCATTGATCCAGTCCGATCCATTAAAGGCGGAACAATTTATTAACGACCTTTCATCGGTTTACAGGTACATGCTTGAAAACGGGCAGAAAGACAGGGTGCCGCTGCAATCAGAACTTGATCTTATAAAGCGGTATTTTGACCTCCACAGGGTAAGGGATGAAGAAAAAATTACCCTGGATGTTGAGTGCACCGAGGCCGGCAATTATCAGATCATACCGGTTTCGCTTCAGATACTCATAGAGAACGCGATAAAGCACAATATGGCAACCAGGGAGAATCCCCTTCAGATCTCGGTTTACCTGGAAGATCAGTACATCGTGGTCAGAAATAACCTGCAGAGAAAAGCTGTTCAGCTGAAATCGACGGGAATTGGCCTGAAAAACCTGATGGAGCGGATCAGGCTCATGTCAGGAAAGGATCTGATCATTGAGGAGTCGGATAACTATTTCACAGTAAAATTACCCTTGTTAAAATGAATATTCTGGTCATCGAGAATGAGCTGCCGGCTGCAGACAAGATCGTAAGGCTTTTAAAAAAGATTGACAGGTCAATTACAGTAGTGGGTGTAATTGAGACTGTCGAAGAGGCCATCAACCGTCTCCGGGAAAAACCTCAGCCTGACCTGGTGCTTATGGATATTCAACTCGACGACGGCCTCTGTTTTGAAATATTTGAAACAATCAATGTTGATATCCCGGTTATCTTCACAACAGCCTACGATGAGTATACCCTGAAAGCCTTCAAGGTGAACAGCGTAGATTACCTCCTGAAGCCCATCGGGGAACAGCAGCTTAAGCTGGCACTTGATAAGTTTAAAAAGCTTTATGGGGATAAAGATCCGTTTAAAAGAGATTTTAAACAACTTCTGTACGAATTCAGGAACCAGTACAAATCAAGGTTCCTTATAAAAACAGGTGAAAAGTACAGGTCGATACCGGCCGGTGAAATAAGTCATTTACATATTTCAGAACGAAGCGTATTCCTCAATGATATGCCGGGTAAGGATTATGGAGTCGATTACTCGCTCGAGCAGCTGCAGGGTATGCTCGATCCGCGCAAATTCTTCAGGATAAACCGTGACTGTATTGTCAATATCGAAGCCATATCATTAATGTACAGCTTCTCGGCCAGCAGACTTCAGCTGACTCTTAAAAACAGGGAAAAAAGCGATCTTTTCGTTGTCAGCCGTGACAAGGTGGCTGAATTCAAGAAGTGGGTTGACAAATGATTGCAGGGTAATAATTTATTTTTTTACATTTGTCTTTGTTGTCAAAACTCCCTGGTGTCCCCTGGTGATAACCTTTGTGTCCTTTGTGGTAAAAAAAGAGATCCCTAAGCCATTAAAAAACACTGAGGTTAAAACAAAGGTATCCAAAGTCGAAAGTCAATTTAAGTACCTTCTAACAACTTCAGACATAAATAGTTGAACCTTTTAACCCTGTAAACATGAAAAAGACTCTCTTAATCATCCTGTCAGCAATGCTTGTTTTTTCATCGTGCAACAAGACAAAAAAAAGTATGGAAAATCCATTCTTCAGCGAGTACAACACTCCCTTCCAGATACCGCCGTTCGATCTTATCGACACCAGTCACTACCTGCCTGCCATCATCAAAGGAATTGAAGAACAGCAGGCCGAGATCGATGCCATTGTTAGTAACGCAGAACCGGCAACTTTTGAGAATACCATTCTTACATATGACAAGTCGGGAAGGCTCCTGAGGAAGGTAAGCTCGGTCTTTGGCAGCCTGAATTCGGCAAATACAAATCCCGTTATGCAGGGACTGAACAGGAAGATTTCTCCGATGACCACGAAGCACAGGGATAATATATCGTTGAATGATAATCTTTTCCAGAGGATCAAGGCTGTATATGAAGCCCGTTTGACAAGCGGCCTCGACTCGCAGCAGATAAGGGTGGTTGAAAAGTATTATACCGATTTTATCCGCAACGGCGCCAACCTCAGTGATCAGGATAAAGAGAAACTTCGGAGGATCAACAACGAACTTTCGGTAAACCAGATAAAATTCAACGAGAATCATCTTGCGGAGACAAATACCAATTTCAAGCTGGTGGTCGACAAACCCGAAGATCTCGACGGCCTTTCAAAAGAGGTTATTGATGCTGCTGCTGAAACAGCAAAAACCGCCGGTTTGGAGGGAAAATGGGTGTTCACGCTTCAAAAGCCAAGCCTTCTCCCGTTCCTCACATATGCAACCAACAGGGACCTCAGGGAGAAGTTATACCGCGGCTATTTTATGAGGGGTGATAATAACAATGAATTTGATAATAAGGCTACCATCCTGAAAATACTGAACCTCAGGGTTGAAAAAGCAAACCTCCTGGGATATGACACTTATGCCGATTACATTATTGAAAACAATATGGCCAAGACACCCGGAGCCGTTTCGGAATTCCTCAATGAGTTAATGGTCCCTGCCCTTGCCATAGCTGCAAAGGATTGTGATGAAATGCAGAAGATAATCGACAGGGAAGGAGGGAAGTTTAAGCTTGAATCATGGGATTGGTGGTACTTTTCCGAAAAGCTTAAAAAGGAAAAATATGACCTCGATGAGACAGAGATGAAGCCCTATTTTTCACTTACAAACGTCAGGGATGGAATGTTCTATGTGGCAAACATGCTTTACGGAATCACATTTACGCAGATACCTGATGCACCTGTTTATCATCCTGAGGTTGAAGTGTTCGAGGTAAAGGAGGCAGATGGATCGCATGCAGCTGTTCTCTTCCTTGACTATCACCCGCGTCCCGGGAAGAATGCCGGCGCATGGTGCGGAAGATTCAGGAGCCAGACGTATGAAAATGGAAAGAAGATCTATCCTGTTGTAACAATAGTCACAAATTTTACCAGGCCATCAGGCGATTCTCCCGCACTTCTCTCATGGGATGAGACGCAGACCTTGTTTCATGAATTCGGGCATGCTCTTGCCGGACTTTTTACCGACGGAGTATATGACCGGACAGCCGGCAGCCTTCCGAGGGATATGGTTGAATTGCCCTCACAGATAATGGAGAATTGGGCAGGTGAACCGACGGTGCTGAAAGTATATGCCAAGCATTTTCAGACTCGCGACGTAATTCCTGACGATCTTATACAGAGGATGGAGAAGGCTTCGGTATTTAACCAGGGATTTATAACTGTAGAATATATCGCTGCGTCGGTCCTTGATATAGACTGGCACAGCATCAAGGAACCGGTACAGGTTGATGTCAATGAGTTTGAGAAGAAATCGATGGAGAGGATAAACCTGATGGATGAAATAATTCCCAGGTACAGGACAACCTATTTCAGTCATATAAACGGGGGCTATGCCGCAGGTTATTATGTATACCTTTGGGCAGCTGTTCTTGATTCCGATGCATTTCAGGCATTTGTTGATTCAGGGGATATCTATAATAAAGATATCGCTGCAAAGTTCAGAAAATACATTCTAACCGAGGGCGGAACAGATGAGGGGATGGTGCAATACAGGAAATTCAGGGGCCAGGATCCATCAAAGGAACCGTTGCTCAGGAAGCGGGGTTTAATCTGATTCTAAAATGAAAAGGCTCTCATGAAAACACTAAAAGCGCTGTTCGTCATTATCCTGCTTTTTACCGGAATTCAGTCTGTAACTTCGCAGCAGAAGGGCTATTACAGGTACCCTGCCATCCATGGCAATGATATTATATTCACTGCGGAAGGCGATCTGTGGAGATTCAACCTTCTTACAGAGGATGCTGTCAGGCTTACCACCAACCATGGCGTGGAATCGCAGGCAAGCATCTCGCCCGATGGCAGTTGGATTGCTTTCATCGGTCAGTATGAAGGCCCTTCGGAGGTGTATGTGATGCCATTTTCGGGAGGCACCCCCAAACGCCTGACTTTCGAGGAGGGGAGTCCGGCTGTATATCAATGGACGACCGATGGCAGGATATTATATTCAACGAACTGTTATTCGACAATCCCCAACGCCCAGCTGGTGAAGATCAATCCCTCTGATCTTACCCTGGAGATGGTCCCGCTTTCGCAGGCTGACCAGGGAACCTATTCCCCTGACGGTGAACTTTTTTTCACCAGATTGAGGGATCAGGGCAGCCATACAAAACGCTACAGGGGAGGCACCGCCCAGTCGATCTGGAAATTCGACGGCACGGGCGAGGCACGCAATCTGACATCCGATTACCCCGGAACAAGCAAGAATCCGATGTATTACAATAACAGGATCTACTTTCTGTCCGACCGCGACGGGACAATGAATATATGGTCGATGAGCACCGAAGGCACCGATCTTCGGCAGCATACTGAAGAAATAAGGTTTGACCTGGCGGATGCTGACCTGTACGACGGGAAGATAGTTTGCCAGCAGGGTGCTGACATTCTTCTGCATGACATCGCTTCCGGCAAAACCGGGAAGACCGATATTAAGCTTGTCTCCGATTTTGACCAGCGAAGGGTGCAATGGATCAATGATCCCAAATCGAAGATCACTTCCGTTGATCTTTCACAAAAGGGCGACCAGGTGGTAATCACTTCCCGGGGCCGCGTCTTTTCTGTTCCGGCTGAGGGTGACAGATGGTCGGAAGTGACCCGTAAATACGGCATAAGATACAAAAACGCAGCATATGCAAATGCAGAGAATGAATTAATGATGTTGTCGGATGAATCTGGTGAGTTTGAGATCTGGAAAGCTGATAACTATGGCTTTAATGTTCCGCAGCAGGTAACTAAGGGCTCGAAGAACCTCATTGAAAATTTCCTGCCTTCGCCTGATGGTAATTATATCGTTTACAATGAGAAGGATAACAGGCTCCTGCTCTTTTCGAAAAGCACCGGGACGTCGATTCTCATTGAAGAGAATAATTTTGGCTTTCAGCCTCCGTTTGCATGGTCACCCGACAGCCGCTGGATGGCCTATACCGATTTTGCCGACAATCAGACCGCGTACATTAAAATATATGATGTAAAATCCGGGAAATCATACAATATTACAACCGACCGGCAGGAAAATTATCTGCCGCGTTTCAGCAACGATGGTAAATGGCTCTATTTCATTTCGGAGCGCACTTTCAACACAGCAGTCAGAAGTCCGTGGGGAAGCAGGCAGCCTGAACCGTACTATGAAAAAACTGCCAGGATATATGCGGTTGCACTTAACACTTCGGCCGTATTCCCCTTCCGCGAAGCTGATGAACTGACTGCGGAAAAGACAGATACTGCAAAAGCTGCAGCGGTAAAGACCGATAAAAAGAAGGCAGATAAAACAAAAGCGGAACCAGTAAGCAATGTTGTTGACCTCAATGAGATAACCAAACGTCTTTACCTGGTTCCAATGAAAGCCGCCAATCTGGCCGGCTTCGACCTGAACGATGAATGGATCTACTGGACCGAGCTAAATCCTGCTGATTACACTTCGAACCTGAATGCCCTGAAGATCACGAACAAAAAAGACAATGAAGTGGTGAGCATCGCTACCTCGATTAATAACTTTTCACTTTCAGGCGATGGGAAAAAGCTTCTGATCAGGGACAAAAACGGGATTGTCGTAATCGGAGCAGATGGTAAAAAGCCTGAACCTAAAAAGAATATTGTCGACCTTACAAAATGGGCTTTTACAATTGATCCGGCAGAAGACTGGAAGCAGATGGTCCGTGACGCATGGCGCATGGAGCGCGACTATTTCTATGACCGCGATATGCATGGAGTCGACTGGCAGAAAATTTACGATGTGTACAGCCCGCTGGTTGACAGGGTAACCGACCGTAATGAACTCGACGACCTGCTGGCTCAGATGATCTCCGAACTGTCGGCTCTCCACATGTTCGTTTACGGAGGCGACAAGCGCACACCCGGCGACAATATCTCAAATGGTTACCTGGGAGCCGTGCTCAGACGCAATATAGAGAAGGGAGGTTATACTATTGAACATATTTATCAGGCCGATCCTGATTTTCCTGCTGAACTGTCACCACTTGGCAGGCCGGGAGTGAAGGTGCATGAAGGGGATGTAATAACGGCAGTGAATGGAATGAGTGTTCTCGACTGCCCGCATATAAACCAGCTGTTTGTAAACAGGGCCGATGTGCAGGTCAGGCTGAAACTGAAGGATGCAAAGGGAGCCGTTTATGAGGAGGTTGTCAAGCCTCTTGCTGCTTCGGCCGTTTCAAATCTTCGTTACAGTGAATGGGAGTACACCCGGCGCCTTGAGGTTGAAAAATCATCCTCTGGCAGGCTGGGTTACCTGCAT
>Ga0105101_10000118_pt1 | contig 30065 bp, 26 predicted proteins | sample PPLLak21cMay2015_2_FD_87037 | JGI IMG/M metagenome (GOLD analysis project Ga0105101, IMG submission 87037) | Freshwater sediment microbial communities from Prairie Pothole Lake near Jamestown, North Dakota, USA - PPLs Lake P8 Core (1) Depth... | ecosystem: Environmental > Aquatic > Freshwater >... | reverse complement strand
TGATTGAAACGGCAGGGATCGGGCCGGGCCAGCAGCGCGAAGCCGTCACCGGCAAGTTTGCGGCTTTTGTGTTTCAGGCTGATGACCAGTGAAATCTCTGTCTCTGGATAAAAGTGAAAAATGGCAACGATTAAATCATTTCCCGGATTGACCGGGTTCTACGTACTGACCTCCGACGGTCAGCTTGGTGCTTATGACCCGGACGGAGAATTTGTCGTGGACGCCAAACTCACCAGGGCGTTTGCCGATTACAACCGTCGTTTCCTGATGACCTACCTGCAGAGCCCGGAGAAGGGGAATTTCCGCCTGGCCATCATCCACCGGACACAGGAGAAACGGCCCTGGGGTTCCGAGACCCTGCTGCTGGAGAAAAATATCGTACGTCGCCTGTATCCCATGACCGGGACGACCGAGCTGGACCTGACTGTCTTTCAGAAGAAAAACCGGGAGAAAAGCATTTATCGTGGCATGGAGATTTTTCTGGAATACAAGGATGCCTCCACTCCCGATCTGCCGGTATATTGCCCCGTGCTTTATGACCGGGGCATGACCCTCGATTGCTACGCGGGAAACCTGGACCGGCCGGTGACACCGGCTGACCGGGAAACGCCAGTAGTGGAAATTCTCAATTTGCTGGCCGGCATTCCGGTGGGCAGGCGTTATACCCCGGAGATCGGCATTCTCAAGGAAATGATCTATCAGGGCATCGTCAAAAAGGGAATGCGCAAGTCCGCGGAGTTCACCCTGATCGAGGACATCCGCCGCAACGCCGTTGCCGCGACGGACAAGACTGTCGATGATCCCTATGCCGATGTCGACAAGCGCGCGGAGCGGCAGGTGACATTGGATTCGAAGGCCGGCGATCCGGACGCATCGCGCAACGCCAGTGACAACGCGCTCCTCAGGAGTATCGGTTCCGCGCTGGTGGGCCGTCCCGAGCCGGCGGAACCCGGGACGCTCAAGATATTCACCCGGTTCCGCGAGATGGACCATGCCAGGCTTGAGGTGCTCGCGGGAAAATGTATGATATACAAGGTCCCGCCCGGGACCCGGTTGCTGGAGCGCGGAACGAAGGACAGCTGGAATCTCTATCTCATCGACGGGACGGTGGAACTGGTGGCGGCCGATGGCATGCCGAAAACCATCGAGGGCGGCACGCCCACGGCCAGCAACCCGATATCCTGCCTGAAACCGCGCATGTATACCGTCTCCGCGCTGACGCGCGTGGCATTCCTCTGGATCGACGACAAGCTGATCGATGAGGTCGTCAAATCCGCCATCGAACCCAGACGTCTGGGCGGCGCGGTATGATCCTGTTTTGGGCTATCGCCCGGGTTTGATTATTCGAACAACCCTCCGACCGGGTTACGGATGCGTTCGAGCACCATCGCGCGCACCATGGCGCGGCGTTTCTCCCGTTCGGCAGCCTTCTTGATCCTTTCCTGCTCCAGTTGGGCCTGATCCGACCGGGCGACAACGGCCGGTTTGGCGGGTGAGGCGGTTTTTTTTGCGATGTCCCCTGAATTTCCGGGTTTTGTCGCCGGTGCCGGGGGTTTCAGCTGCTCGGCTTCCAGCTCCTGCTCCTGCTTTATCTCGTCAATGATTTCCTTGCGGTGCGCCAGTTTCCGCAAGGCGAGGGAATCGCCCTGGTCCGCTGCCTTGGCGTACCACTTGAATGCCTCATCGACATCCTGTTTGGTCCCCAGGCCCTGTTCATGCATTTCGCCGAGATAATACTGAGCCCGTGATTCGCCTTTCTCGGCCATCGCCAACTGCACCTTGAACAGGCGCTCGTCGGCGTCATCCAGGCCGGCGCTGTGTGCCGGCATGAGCGGCAGCAACATAAAAACAAACAGAAAAAGACACGTGGATCTGGCTGACATGGAACCCCCCGAAAATGACCCCTTGTTGCCGTCTACTTTATGTATAGTCGAGAGCGACCCCGGGATATGCCATGCGACCGACGAACGGCCCATTCCGCCCGTCGGGACAAGGCTTAATACTTATTTTTTCTGGGGGGAAGTGGCGCGGCACCGGCCGCCGGTGCGCTGCCCCAATTCAGTGCAGCGTCTGGTCCAGCAGGGCCCGGTAACGCCGGACGCGTTCGTCATCCTCACCCAACAGGTTGAAAATGGCGAGCAGGCCGTTACGGCCTGCCTGATCGCGAAAACCATGGTCCCGGCGGACGATCTCCAGCAACTGTTCCATGGCGGCCGTGTAATCGTCCTGGGTCATTTTGACCGCGCATAACCGATAGCGCGCATCGAGATCGTCAGGATTGTCGGTAATGGCGTGTTCCAGTGCGGCTACGGGTGGGGCATCGCCTGCCGTGCGGATAAAGCCAACATGCACCGACAGATCGCGGATTTCCGGGTGTTGCCGAACTTCCTGGGGCAGGGATTTCATGAGTTCATCGGCCTGGGAGTACCGTTGTTGCAGCATCAGCAGTTTCACCAGATCGATGGCGAGGTGTGGGTTGTCCGGCGCGGCCAGCGCCGCCTCCGCCGCCTGGGTCACGGCCTGGTCCAGATCGCCGCGTTGCCAGGCCTGGAGCGCGGCGGCGTATTTACCATCGGCTTCGCGCGCGACATGTTTTGAGATAAACGCCCGCAACTCCGCTTCCGACCCGGCGCCGTGCAGCGTATCCACCACGTTACCGTGCCGGAACAGCTTGAGCGTCGGAAGGCTGTTGACCCCGTGCTCGCGCGCCAGGCGCCCGAACTCATCGGTGTTGAGCATCACCAGCAGAAAGCGCCCGCTGAACTCGGTGGCCAGACGCACGAGGCGCGGCATCAGCATCAGGCAGGGCCCGGCGCGCGGCGACCAGTAGTTCACCAGCACCGGCCCCTTGTCGGAGTTTTCCAGTACCAGTGTGGGGAAATTCTCCGCTGTGGCGTCGAAGACGTAGGGGGAATGGGCCATCGGTTGCACGTTATTACAAAGACTTGCCCGGAGCGCAAGGAAACATTCAGCTCCGGAAGGGTCTATATTGAAAAGTAGGTCCCTTGCTGCGGGAGGTTACCATGCCGACTATTTACCCGACGCCGCGTGACATAGGTCTGAAAATTCCACCCCATCTGCGGGAAACCCGCTTCAACGCCGGTTTCGAGCATGCCCTGAAAGGCGGTCACCTGACCGAAGTCGAGTACTTCCGGCGCTCGTTCCGGCTCGGGTTCCGGGCCGCCAAGCTGTACCTGCGCGAGGTACGCCGGCACCGCGGAATACTGGATTTCCCCATGCGGGCGAGGTTCCGGGCGCGCGCCTTGTGGCGCGGGGATTGATACCCGGAATGCCCCGGCAGACCCCGGAAAGCCGCTTCCGGGTGGTATTTCGCCAGATGTTCGGCTATAGTGGTGTAGCTGCAGTTTGTTGTCAGTATTTCGGTGGATCCGCTAACGATCACTCCCGCAAATTCCTTTCACGCTCTGCAACACAAAAACTTACTTTTATTTCGAGGTTATTAATGCGTACTGGTACAGTTAAGTGGTTCAACGATTCAAAGGGCTTTGGCTTCATCAAGCCGCAGGACGGCGGCGAAGATGTGTTTGTGCATCACTCCGTCATCCAGGGCAGCGGCTTCAAGTCACTGGCTGAAGGGCAGAGCGTGAGTTTTGAGTCCCAGAAGGGACCGAAAGGCATGCAGGCGACCAAGGTTGTCGTCGACGCCTAAGACTGGCATAAGCCGTCTGTTTGGAAACCCCGCTACGGCGGGGTTTCTTTTTTGTTTGAACCTGTCTTAAAAATATAATCCGCAGATCACGCAGATTTATTTCAGGATGGACGCTGATAAAACAAAAATTCATCTCAATCATCTGCGTTTATCTTCTTTATCATCCGCGCTCATCTGCGGTTGCCTTGTCTTTTTTCATTTTTTGAAATGACTTCAGATTTTTTGTCCGAGATCGCCCGGCGCCGTACCTTCGCCATCATCTCCCATCCTGACGCGGGCAAGACCACGCTCACCGAAAAGCTGCTGCTGTTCGGCGGCGCGATCCAGCTCGCGGGTTCGGTCAAGGGACGCAAGGCGGCGCGCCACGCCACGTCCGACTGGATGGAGCTCGAGAAACAACGCGGCATCTCCGTGACCTCCTCGGTGATGCAGTTCCCGTATCAGAGCCACATCATCAATCTGCTCGACACGCCCGGCCACGAGGATTTTTCCGAGGACACTTATCGCACCCTGACGGCGGTGGATTCGGCGCTGATGGTGATCGACGGCGCCAAGGGCGTGGAAGAACGCACCATCAAGCTGATGGAAGTCTGCCGCCTGCGGCACACGCCGATCATGACCTTCATCAACAAGCTCGACCGCGAGTCGCGCGATCCGGTCGAGCTCATGGACGAAGTCGAAACCGTGCTCAAGATCCGTTGCGCGCCGGTGACCTGGCCCATCGGCAGCGGCAGGCGCTTCAAGGGCGTGTATCACCTGGCCGGGGACAGCGTGCATTTTTTCAGCCCGCAACACGGCGGCAAGATCCAGCAGGGCGTGGTGATCCGCGGCCTGCATAATCCGGAACTGGACGACATGCTCGGCGAACAGGCCGCGGAGTTGCGTGCGGAAATCGAACTGGTCAAGGGCGCCAGTCATGCATTCGATCCGCAGCAGTATCTGCGCGGCGAGCAGACGCCGGTATTTTTCGGTTCGGCCATCAATAACTTCGGGATACGCGAGCTGCTCGATGATTTCGTGCGACACGCGCCGCCGCCGCTCCCGCGTGCGACCCTCACCCGCACGGTCGCGCCGGACGAGCCGGCTCTGACCGGTTTCGTGTTCAAGATCCAGGCGAACATGGACCCCAAGCATCGCGACCGCATCGCCTTTTTGCGCATCACCTCGGGCAAATACACCAAAGGCATGAAAATGCACCAGGTGCGGCTGAACCGTGACGTGCAGATCGCCAACGCCATCACCTTCATGGCGCGCGAGCGCGAACAGGTGGAGGAGGCCTGGGCGGGGGACATCATCGGTCTCCACAACCACGGCACGATCCAGATCGGCGACACCTTCACCGAGGGCGAAGACATCAAATTCACCGGGATACCGTATTTTGCGCCCGAGCTGTTCCGGCGCGTGGTGCTGCGCGACCCGCTGCGCATGAAGGCCCTGCAGAAGGGGCTGGACCAGCTGAGCGAGGAGGGGGCCACGCAGATATTCCGCCCGCTGATCAGCAATGACCTCATACTCGGCGCGGTGGGCGCGCTGCAATTCGACGTCGTGGCCTACCGCCTGAAGCATGAATACGGCGTGGAATGCACCTACGACAACATCGACGTCGCCACGGCGCGCTGGGTGGACTGCGACGAACCGAAGAAGCTCGAGGAATTCCGTCGCAACGGCGAGAGCCGGCTCGCCCTTGATCGCGCCGGCAACCTGACCTATCTGGCGCCGACCCTGGTCAACCTCCAGCTCACCATGGAGCGCTGGCCGAAAATCCGCTTTTTCGCCACGCGCGAGCACTGAAAAAAATTGGCAAAAAATTGGGGTCAGAGACGAATTTTCTCCGGCATTGTTCCTCGTGAGAACTGTGAGTCAGAAAATCCGTCTCTGACCCCAATTTTTTTGTGCGTTTACAGCGATCGTCACCGGCATTTACCATACTGAAACCGCCATGCAGAAAATGAATCTCGAAGACCGCATCGCCCTGACCCGCGCCGTTGTCGGCCTGCTGGACAGCTGGGGTCTCGGCGCCGCCGAGCAGATCGCCTTGCTGGCGCTGCCGGAAGGCACGCGTCCCGGCGCGGTGCGACAGTACCGCCAGAGCACGCCGTTTCCGGAAAGCGAGCAGCTGATGGAGCGCATCGAGCACCTGATCGGCATCGCCGACGCCCTGCGCACCTCCTATCCGCACAACGCGCATATGGGAAACATCTGGATGAACCGCACCAATCACCGTTTTGACAATCGCACGCCGCTGCGGGCGATGCTGGAGGACGGGCTCGGCGGCATCATCGCGGTGCGCACGCACCTCGACTGCGCCTACGACTGGCATATCAGCGGCTCGGGCGCAAAATCGGGATAAGCGCGGACGCGACTGACGCATGGACGAATACAAATGCGCCTTCAGCAACACCCTGGTTACCAACCAGTTTGCGTGTGAAAACGCCGAACAGGTGACGCGTCGCGGCGGACCGGATATCGCCTGCACCTCCGACGCGGCCCATCAGCGTTGCGAGAAATTGTTCCAGCAGATGAAGGCCGCGGCCTTGCCGGCGTTCGGGGTGGAGGACGACCTGCTCAGCATGCCCCACAGCGTGCTGGTCAAAATCCAGCATGGTGGTCTGCTGGGCCTGCAACGCCTTCTGGACGGCGCCACCGGTTCAGGGGATGTGAAAAACGTCCTCGCCCTTGTGGATCAGACGATCGAAAAATATAACAGCCTTGATGCTGTTCCATACCCGGCGCTGGTGCAGGACATGACCACCTACAAACTCCGGCGCCGGGTATAAAAAGTTTTTTCTATTTTTCTTCCTTTTTGGACTCCGCGTCGGCCGCGGCTTCCTTCACGGACAGCAGTTCGATATCGAAGATCAGGACTTCATTCGGACCGATCTCCCCACCGGCGCCGCGCGGGCCGTAAGCGAGGTCCGACGGAATATAAACCTGCCACTTCGCGCCTTCCTTCATCAGGGGCAGCGCCTCCTGCCAGCCCTTGATCACGCCGCCGACCGGGAAGGTCGCGGGTTCATTGCGCTGGTAGGAGCTGTCAAACTCGGTGCCATTGATCAGCGTGCCACGATAGTGGGCGACCACGGTATCGGTGCTTTTCGGCTGCTTGCCCTTGCCCTCGGTAATAACCTTGTATTGCAATCCGCTGGGCAGCGTTACCACGCCGTCCTTTTTCTTGTTCGCTTCGAGGAAGGCCTGCCCCGCGTCCAGGTTCTTTTTCGCCGCGGCTGCCTGTTTTTCCATATCCTTTTTCTGCCGGGCCTGGAATGCCGCCTGCATCTCCTCGGGCTTGAGGCGCGGTTTGGCGTTGGCGATGGCGTCCTGCGCGCCCTGGCTGAAAGCCTTGGAATCGAGATTGAGATTCTGGCGTTTCAGGTTCTGTCCGATCTGGTAACCCGCGCTGTAGCTGAATTTCTGCTTGTCCGTCTTGAGGCCGCCCGCCGGTTCCTTGCCCCAGGCGTTGAGGGAAAGCGAGAGGGCGAGCAGGCCGAATATAAAACCGTTTTTCATGACGACTCCTTGTGGTGAATGTCGGGAACTAACTGACGCGCCGCCGGCTCAGCCCGGCAACGCTTCAACCTTGGCGCGCTGGTTGCGCAGATTGACCAGCGACGCTTCAAATTGCTGCACACGGCCTTGCTCCTGCTCGACCACGTTCTGCGGCGCACGCGCGACGAAATCCGGGTTGGCCAGCTTGGTTCTGGCCTTGGACAGGTCTTTTTCGATTTTTTCCATTTCCCTGCCGAGACGCTCCAGTTCCGCCTGCTTGTCGATCAGGGAACCGAGCGGGACGAGTACCTTCATGTGTCCGACCAGGGCGGTGGCGGATTCGGGCGCCTCCTGTCCCTTGTCGAGCCAGGCGATGGATTCGGCTCGCGCCAGCGTCGCGAGATAGGGGCGGTTGGCTTCAAGATATTTTTTGTCGGCCGGCGAACCGTCCTGGAACAACAGAGGCAATGGCTTTGCGGGTGAAATATCCATCTCGCCGCGTATATTGCGCACGCCGGTGATCACCGCCATGGCCCAGCGCATCTCCTCGGCAGCGTCCGGGTCGATCAGGTTGTTTTCCGGCCGTGGATATGGCTCACGCATGATGGTGGCGCCGGTCTTGCCTGCCAGTTTCGCTACGCGCTGCCAGACTTCCTCGGTAATGAAGGGCATGATGGGATGCAGCAGGCGCAGCGCCGTTTCCAGCACCTGTACCAGCGTCCGGCGCGTGCCGCGCAACTGTTCCGGCCGGCTGTTCGCATCTGTCAGCGCGACCTTGGAGAGTTCCAGGTACCAGTCGCAGTACTCGTGCCAGATGAAGCTATAGATCGCCTGCGAGGCGAGATCGAAACGGTATTCCCTGAACGCAGCTTCCACCTCGGCTGTGACTTCCTGTTGACGCGAAACGATCCAGCGATCGGCGGCATTCAGTTCGATCGAATGGGGACTCTTACCGACTTCCCCTCTCCCTTTGGGAGAGGGCAAAGGGAGAGGGGAATCGGCCCTCTCCCCCACCCCCTCTCCCGCAGGGTGAGGGGGGCGAGCCGAAGGCGCTGGCGCGCCATCATCGTAAGATTGGCCGCAGTCGTGACCTTCGGTGTTCATCAGCACGTAGCGCGCTGCGTTCCATAATTTGTTGCAGAAATTGCGATAGCCGTCGATGCGCCCGAGATCGAACTTGATGTCGCGCCCCTGGGTGGCGAGACTGGCCATGGTGAAGCGCAGGGCATCGGTGCCGAAGGCGGGGATGCCCTGGGGGAACTCCTTGCGCGTGGCCTGTTCGATCTTTTTCGCCATCTGCGGCTGCATCAGCCCGCTGGTGCGCTTGCGTACCAGCGCTTCGAGATCGATGCCGTCGATCAGGTCGAGCGGGTCGAGGATATTGCCCTTGGATTTCGACATCTTCTGGCCATGGGCGTCGCGGATCAGGCCGGTGATGTAGACCTGCCGGAACGGCACGTCGCCCATGAACTTGAGGCCCATCATGATCATGCGCGCGACCCAGAAGAAAATGATATCGAAGCCGGTGACGAGTACCTGCGTGGGGTAAAAGGTTTTCAGTTCTTTTGTCTGTCCCGGCCAGCCGAGCGTAGAGAAGGGCCACAGCGCCGAAGAAAACCAGGTGTCGAGCACGTCCTCGTCCTGTTCCAGCGGGACGTCCTGGCCGCGCTGGCGCCTGGCCTGGGCATGCGCCTCGGCGGCGTTGCGCGCGACGTAAACATGGCCATCGGCGTCATACCACGCCGGAATGCGGTGGCCCCACCAGATCTGGCGCGAGATGCACCAGTCCTGAATATTGTGCATCCATTCGTAGTAGGTCTTGGTCCAGTTTTCGGGCACGAACTGGATGCGGCCATCCTCTACACATTTGATGGCCTCCTTGGCCAGCGGACCAACCTTGACGTACCACTGGTCGGTGAGGAAGGGCTCGATCACGGCACCGGTGCGGTCGCCGCGCGGAACCACGAGCTTGTGGTCCTGCACCCGTTCCAGCAGCCCCTGCGCCTCGAGGTCAGTGATAATGCGCTTGCGCGCCGCGAAACGATCAAGATTGTGATACGGCGAATCCGGGAGGTTGATGCCGGCATCGGAAAAGAAAATGTTGATCAGCGGCAGATTGTGCCGCTTGCCGACTTCATAGTCGTTGAAGTCGTGTGCCGGCGTGATCTTGACGCAGCCCGAGCCGAATTCCTTGTCCACGTATTCGTCCGCAATAACAGGTATCCGGCGGCGGGTGAGCGGCAACTCGACCATTTTGCCGATGTATTTTTTATAGCGTTCGTCTTCCGGATGGACCGCCACGGCGGTGTCGCCGAGCATGGTTTCCGGGCGGGTGGTAGCAACCACGAGATGTTCTTTTGTGCCCGCGATCGGGTAACGGATATGCCAGAGGTGTCCGGCTTCTTCCTCCGAAACGACCTCGAGGTCGGACACGGCGGTGTGCAGCACCGGGTCCCAGTTGACCAGGCGCTTGCCGCGGTAGATCAGCCCTTCCTCGTGCAGCCGCACGAAGACTTCCGTGACGGCCTGCGACAGTCCTTCGTCCATGGTGAAGCGTTCGCGCGACCAGTCGAGAGAGGCGCCCATGCGGCGCAGTTGGCGCGTGATGGTGCCGCCGGACTCGGCCTTCCATTGCCAGATGCGCTTGACGAATTCCTCGCGCCCGAGGTCGTGGCGCGTCTTGCCCTCGGCCTCGAGCTGGCGCTCGACCACCATCTGGGTGGCGATGCCGGCGTGGTCGGTGCCCGCCTGCCACAGGGTGTTGTCGCCCTGCATGCGGTGGTAGCGGATGAGCGTGTCCATGAGCGTGTCCTGGAACGCATGACCCATGTGCAGGCTGCCCGTGACGTTGGGCGGCGGAATCATGATGCAGTAGGGCGTGCCCTGGCCGGTCGCGGCAAAGTAGCCCGCGCGCTCCCAAGCCTCGTAGATCCGCGTTTCGATCGCGTGCGGATCGTAGGACTTGCTCAGGGTGCTTTCGGACGCCGGGCTGCCGCCAGCGGGTTTTTGGGGTTTCTGGCTCATGGAAACGGTAAAAGTTAAAAAGCGGGCGGAATTCTAGTGAGTTATCAGTATTTTTTCACTTGATTAAGCCTGGCCGGTTCATTTCTCCCCGTTTTTTTCGAGTTCCTGGCGTATCAGCTGTTGCAGCCGCAGGATGGTTTTGGTGTCGAGCCCGGTCCCGCCGGTTTTGCGCATCTCGACATTGAGCTTGGCCACCGCCCGCACCACGAGGTCGCGGGCGCGGTCCGGTGCCGGCAGTGGCGGTGTCGGGGGCGTGGTAGGGGTCGGTACGCTCCCGGCGGGCGGCGCCACGACTTCGTTCAATACCGGAATGTCATCGAGAGCGAACGATTCCGGTGCGCCCTTCGATGCGGATTCCACCGGTGCCGGGGGCGGTTCCGCCGTGGGCGTCGTGCCGGCCCTGATCTCCGTGGAAGATGCCTTTTCCGGGGCTTTCAGGGTTTCCGGTTCCGGTGCCGGGCTCAGGTCCGGCTCCACGACGATAACCGGCAATTCGGTCTCCGGGGCCGGAGTTTCGGTGGCGATCGGGGGTGGGGTCGGTTCCGGCGACGAAGGCTCGAGACCGAGGTTATCGAAGTCCACCGCGGACCTGTTTTGAGGATCGTCGAGCACCGGTCCACTGACGATTTCAAGCGTGATTTTCTTCTCCACCGGCGCGGCCGGCGGCTCCGGCGCGGGAGAAGCATCCGCCGGCGTCGCCGGGGATGTTTCCATGGCCGGAGCGGTTGTTTCCGGTGCGCTGGTAAATTCCACGTCCAGCGAAATAAGTTCCTCCGATGCCGGCGGCGGATTTTCCGCAGGTGGCTCTGCCGTGTCGAAGTAATTGCCCGTGTCTAAACTTTCCTCGACGTCAATCGTCGGCAGTACCTGCCCTGTATTGCTCTTGTCCATCTCCGTTTCCGGTGTGCCCACCGCCGGTGCGACGGGCGTTTCCGGCACCGGCGCAGGTTCGGTTACCGGCGCAGTTTTGGCATCGGGCGGAGGCATGCGCAGCTCGATCGGCGGCGGTTCTTCGAGGAACATCTCCTGCTGCGTGCCCGACACGATGCTGTCATTTATGGCGAGCGGGGCTTCGGGAGCCGACGGCGGTGGCGTGACCTCGGGTTCGACGAGCAGCTCAGGTGAAATCTCTCCCGGAAGATCCGGCGTTTCTGACAAAGCCGGCGGGGGCGGCACGGTCTCCGCCAATTCCTCGAGTGTCAATTCCTCGTCGAGCGGGGTGAAGCCCTGCGGCAGGGTTTCTTCAATAATCTCTTCGGGCCCCTCGGCCTGCGGCGGTGTGGCCTCTGCCAATTCCTCGAGTGTCAATTCCTCGTCGAGCGGGGTGAAGCCCTGCGGCAGGGTTTCTTCAATAGTCTCGTCAGGCGCGAACGGCTCGGCCGGTGGCGGCGAGGCAGGCCCGGATTCCGGTGCAGCGGATTCGTCACCGGGATCAGAGACATCGTCGAGCCGGCCCAACTCTTCCGGGACGTACTCCTCGATTTTTTCCTCGGTGGCCAGGTACTCCTCGTGCGTCGATGCCGATGTGGTATCCGCTGGCGCCGGCGGCGGCGCGTCGCCGACATTGAGCTCATTGCCGATCAGGTCCTTCAATGAGCGCATCACGGCATCGAGGTTGACCGGTCCCGAGCCGGGCGCGACCGGCGCAAAATCTTCCCGCAGGCTTGAGGTATTGTCGCGGCGGGGTTTGGCGTCGGCAGCTCCCGAAGAGGCGCCCTCGTGCTGGTGTGATGCCGCCGGTGTTGATCCCGGTTTGGCCGCGCCGGAAGCGCTCTCGGCCAGATCGTTGCGGATCAGGTCCTGCAGCGACTTCAGCACTTCTTCGAGCGTGTGTTTCTCGGAAGGCTTGTGCTTGTATTTGGGATCGGATGTCTCCATGGCTCAGACCTCGACAAAATCGCCGGCGGAGATGTTGTGCGTTTGCAGCGTGTAGCCGCGGTCGCGGTAGAAACGAAAGCGTTCGCGCGCCAGCGCCTTGTGCTCGTCGGCGCCGCTGACTACCTCGGCGACGCGCTGGAAGCGGCTGAAGCACTCCGGCACTTGCGGCGCAAGCTGGATCAGCACGTCCTCGTATGCCGCCGGCGGTTCATCATAGCCGATCAGCACCGGCATGTCGGCATCCGCGGTTTCCGCGCCCAATCCATGGGGAATGAAACTGCCGGGGCTGAAAATCCACAGCAGCCGGTCGAGCCGCTGCGCGTGGGTGAAATCGGGAGTCAGGATATAAATGCGGTGGCCGAGGCGAAAGGCCTTGTGGGTCAGTTTGCAGACAGCGGCATCCAGGCTGCCGTCGGTGGCATGATCAATTAAATAGAAATCAATGCGCGTCATGCCGCGGTTTCCGCGTCGCTCTTGTGCGCGCGGTTGAGCAGGAATTGCACCAGCAGCGGCACCGGACGGCCGGTCGCGCCTTTTTCCTTGCCGGTTTTCCAGGCAGTGCCGGCGATGTCGAGATGCGCCCACTTGAAATTCTTCGCATAGCGCGAAAGAAAACACGCGCCGGTGATGGTGCCGGCCTCGCGCCCGCCGATGTTGGCCATGTCGGCGAAGTTGCTGTCGAGCTGCTTCTGGTATTCGTCCCACAGCGGCAGTTGCCAGGCACGGTCGTGGGTGTATTTGCCGGCATTGAGAATCTCGCGTGCCAGCTGGTCGTTGTTGGCGAGCAGCCCGCTGGCATGGGCGCCGAGCGCGATCACGCAGGCGCCGGTGAGCGTGGCGATGTCGATCACCGCTACCGGGTTGTAGCGTTCGGCGTAGGTAAGGGCGTCGCTCAGGATCAGCCGGCCCTCGGCGTCGGTGTTGAGCACTTCCACCGTCTGGCCGGACATGCTGGTGACGATATCGCCGGGCTTGTTGGCGTCGCCGTCGGGCAGGTTTTCCGAACTCGGCACGATGCCGACGATGTTCAGCGGCAGCTTCAGCTCGGCCGCGGCCTTCATGGCGCCGAGCACGGAGGCGCCGCCGCACATGTCGTATTTCATTTCATCCATGTTGGCCGCCGGCTTGATCGAAATGCCGCCGGCGTCGAAGGTCAGGCCCTTCCCGACCAGCGCCACGGGCGGTTCGCCTTCCTTGCCGCCCTGGTATTCGAGCACGATCAGCTTGGGCGGCTGACGGCTGCCGCGCGATACGGACAACAGCGCGCCCATGCCCAGTTTCTGCATGTCATCCTTTTCCAGGATCGTCGTTTTCAGGCTGTGTTGTTTGCCAATCTCGACGGCCTGCTCGGACAGATAGCTCGGGGTGCAGATGTTGAAGGGGAGATTGCCGAGATCGCGAGCGAGCCGCACGCCTTCCGCAATCGCCTGGCCCTCGTGGATCGCCTGCTCGCCGGGGCCGAGATCGCTGCGCTTGGGCACGGCCAGCACCACGCGGCGCAACGCGCGGCGCTGGTTGTTCGGCTTGCTCTTGAGCTGGTCGAAGCGATACAGCGCGGCTTCCGTCACTTCCACCGCCTGGCGCACTTTCCAGGCGATGTCACGGCCCTTGACGTCGGTCTCGGTGAGGTAGGAGGTGATTTCGGTGGTGCCGGTATCCTTGAGGGCGGTGACCGCCTTGGCGGCGGCGTCGCGGTAACGGCTTTCGTTGAATTCCTTTTCCTTGCCGCAACCCACGAGCAGCACGCGCTCGCTGGGAAGATTCGGGATGTTGTGCAACAGCAGGGTCTGGCCGGCTTTGCCCTCAAGGTCGCCGCGCCGCAGTATCGCGCCGATGGCGCCGCCCGAGACCTCGTCGATCTGGTGTGCCACGGCGGACAGCTTGCGCGATTCGAACACGCCCACCACGATGCAGCCGGTACGTTGTTTTTCGGGTGTGCCGCTTTTAACGATGAATTCCATGCCGGTTCCCTGTATTTATTTCACGCCCCGACGGCGCGGGATATGGTATATTTTTGTAGACTTCGGGTCACGGTTCCGTTTTGCAATCAAGCCATTAGGGATGACTGCGCGTGTGAAAACGGTGTTTTGGATGGTTTCCCCTCCGGCGCGCCCATTGGGAGGCATTTTCCAATGTTTGCTTGCCCCTTGTCAAAATCCGGTCCGGCGTTCCTGCCTTGATCATTAATCGCGCGTTTTACCGCGAAGTGGCTGTCACCACCCTGGGCATTGCAGCGGTGTTGCTGGTCGTCATGAGCATGATGAACCTGACCCTGCTGTTGGGGCGGGCGGTGCGCGGTGGCGCGGCCGAGAGCGTGCTGTATGTCATCCTGGGTTACCAGATGCTGGGCAAGATCGATGTGCTGCTGCCGCTGGCGTTTTATCTGGGCATCCTGGTGACGCTGTCGCGCTGGTACCGCGACAGCGAGATGACCGTGCTGGCCGCCTGCGGGATAGGGCTGACGCACTTCCTGCGGCCGGTGATGCTGATCGGGCTGGCCCTGGGCGTGGTGGTAGCGGCAATGTCCTTTTACGCCACACCGCTGGCGGAGCGGCAGATCGAGAAGGTCAAGGCCCAGAGCGTCCATCGCGCCGAACCCCACCAGGTGGCGCCCGGGGTATTCACCGAGTCACGGGGTACGGGACAGATTCTGTATGCCGAGAAAGTTCACCGCAATGGCGACCTGGAAGGGATATTCATCAGCAGTCTGGAAGCCGGCAACCAGGGTGTGCTGGTGGCGAAGTCCGGTAAGCCGTTCACCGACAGTAAAACCGGCGACAAGTTTGTCGCCTTACGCGAGGGCACGCTCTACGAAGGCGAGCCCGGTGCCGCCAACTATCGCATACTTGAATTCAGCGTCTATAACATGCGCATCGAGCCCAGGATACTCGATGAACCGTTGGTGCCGATGGCGGGTCAGGCGAACTTTGCGCTGCTCGGCCAGCTTGCCAATCCCGAGGCCAATGCCGAGCTGCATTGGCGCCTGGGCAAGACCATTGTCCTGTTCGTGCTGGCCGTGTATGCGCTGGTATTCGCCTATACCGACGCGCGCCGCGGACGCATGTCCAATTTCTTTGTCGCCATTGTGGTCTATTTCGTCTATTCCAACCTGCTTGGCATCGGCGAAACCATGCTGCAGAACGGCAGCGTGCCGCCCGCGGCGGGCCTGTGGTGGGTGCATGGCGGCATGGCGCTGGTGGCCGTGCATCTGTTGCGCCAACGCCTGAGCAACCGGCGGTTGTTTGCTCTGCCGGCCAGGCTGGTGCGCGCATGATGCTGACCCTGCTCGACCGGCTGATTGCCCGCCACGTGCTCTACAGCACCCTGCTGGTGCTCAACGTGCTGGTGGGGCTGGCAGTGTTTTTCGTCCTGATTGACGCGCTGAAGGATTACGGCCAGGCCAATTTCGGGCTGTTCGAAGTGATCCGCTACGTCGTCCTGAGACAACCGCAGCAGGTCTATGAGTTATCGCCGATCGGCGCCCTGATCGGAACGATCATGGGATTGTCCACCCTGGCGCTCAACTCCGAGCTGACGGCCATGCGCGCCGCCGGGGTGTCAGTGGCGCGCATCGTGACGGCGACCATGAAGGTCGGGCTGCTGTTCGCGCTGGTGGTCCTGCTGGTGGGCGAATACGTCGTCCCGGCTTCGGAAAACATGGCGCAGACCGGCCGCGCCCGGGCGCTGGAAACGTCGTTGCAAAAAAAGAGCACTGGCATCTGGCTGCGCAGCGGATCGATGTTCGTGAACATCGGTGAAGTGCTGCCGGACTTCAGCCTGTTGCGGATAAACATCTACGATTTCGGCCAAAACAACCGCCTGCGTTTCCAGACTACCGCGCAGCGCGCGCGGTACGAGGGCCACCAATGGCGGCTGAAGGACGTGAGCGGAAGCCTGATCGTGGGCAATGAAGCAGTACACACCCGCCGCGTGGCAGAAGAGGGCTGGCAGTCGGCGCTCACGCCCGAGGTGGTGTCGGTGTTCGCGATCCGGCCCGAGAGCCTTTCCCTCCAGCAGCTCCATTATTACATCGGACATCTGCAACGGAACAATCAGGACACGCGCAACTTCCGCGTCGCCTTCTGGCAGAAGGTTTTCATGCCGTTGGCCACCCTGATCATGGTGCTGCTGGCCACACCCTTTGTTTTTCGTCAGGCCCGCAGCGGTGGTTTAGGCCATCGTACGTTCATCGGCATCATGCTGGGGCTTCTGTTCATCATCTTTCACAAGAGCCTCGGCTATTTCGGCGCGCTTTACGCGCTGCCGCCCGTGGCCGCCGCGTCGATCCCCAGCGTCGTTTTTTTAGCCGTTGCCCTGTTCCTGTTGCGCCGGGCGGCGCGGGGAATATGATGGCGGCCGTATCCGTCGTACCCGTGGAACCCGTTAAAGGAGCCGGCCCATGAGGATTTCCACCGCCTTGTTACTGGTTTTTGCCGTGATGGTTTCTTCCCCGCATGCTGCCGTCGGAGACGAGGCGCCCCGCGGCCGCCTCACGGGCGGCGTGAAATACGATTTGCCCGGCTGGTTCAAAAAGAGTTTTCTGGTTCTGAGCGAGGATGCGGAAGAGGCCGGCCAGAAGGGAAGGCATGTGCTGCTGTTCATGCATCTGGCCGAGTGCCCTTACTGCGCGAGGCTGCTGGATGAAAACTTCCGCAGCGGTGACACGAAAGTCTTCACGGAGAAAAATTTCGACGTTATCGGCATCGACATTCGCGGTGGCAATAGCGTGGAGTGGTTTGATGGTAATACTTACACGGAATCGGAACTGGCCCGGAAACTCAAGACGGTGGCCACTCCGACCATGGTGTTTATTGACGCCAAGGGCAACACGGTGCTGCAGATCAACGGTTACCGCAAACCCGCCACCCTTCGCCAGGTGCTTGAATATGTCCAGGGTCGGCACTACCAGACACAATCCCTTGCGAGCTATGTCGAAAAACAGAACAAGGTCGCGGTATACCGGTTCCGGGAGGATCCCAGGTTTTCCCCCATGACTGATTTCAAGGGTTATGCACAACCGCTGGCGGTAATCTTCGAGGACAAGGACTGCGCGGATTGTGAAGAGTTTCATGCCAAAGTGCTGAGCCACGCGGAAGTCCAGCCGGAGCTGGCAAAGTTTAAGGTTGTACGGCTCGACGCCTATTCGACGTCACCGATTATTGATATCGAAGGCCGGAAGACCACGCCCAAGGAGTGGGCGCAACGGCTGAATGTCATCTACCGGCCGGGGGTGGTGTTATTCAACGAAGGCAAGCAACGCATGCGCATGGACGGCATGCAATACCACTACCATTTCAAGGAGCTGTTACGCTATGTCAGCGGCAGGTATTACCGTGACTATGCCACTTTTCCTTCCTACAACGCCGCGCGCCGCGAGGAACTCCTGTCACGGGGCGCGGTGATCGATTATTCGCAATAGGCCGCAAACAAGGACGGAGAAGAAAAATCAAGGCGACTTGAATTTGAATAATCAGGCTTGGCGTTTTGGTAACTGCATCAACTTCGTCCCCGATAGCCGGTCATGCCACGCGAGTTTGTCACGATCGTACATCACCCACAGGAATCCCAACCCGAGGCAGAGCAGGGAGAGCCATGCGTAGCCAAAGCGTTTAAATGCCAGCGCCCAGGTAATCGGCCCTCCATCTTTGTTCACCAACTTCAGGCGCCAGGTGCGCAGGCCGAGTGTCTGACCACCGCGGACCCAGAAGCCGGCGTAGTAAAAGAAACAAATTGCAAGCAGATAAAACTGATAGGCGGTTTTAATTGCGAGGCCGGGCTTGGCGCCGCCGGTGAGCCAGACGTAGGGATAACTCAGCATCATAAGAAGGGCGAGCAGCAGCAGGCCGTCGTAAAACATGGCGCCGAGGCGGCGCAGGAAACCGGGAGGCGGGAGTTCTGATGTCATGATGTATTGAATTCGGGAAATTTCCGGCATGTTTAAAAAATGTTCAATCTAATACCCGCACGGCTGGTAGACCGGTTCGGGTCTGTCCGGCCATGATTACACACAAAGTTATGCACAAAATCTGTGAGTAGATTTGCGAACATCCGGAGATTTCCTCTGTCTATTCAAAAGCGCAAAAGGCTGTATCGGCAGGGGCGTCCAACTCTATACGAAAGCAGTGCAATAGGATAATCTTGCAAGCCATTGATGCGAGGGATCGAATCTCACCGTATGCTGTTCTCCCGTATATCCTCAGGAATTTATTTTTAAGTGCCGGCCAACATCCTTTCACTGAATCTGGTTGAGCTTGGGCATTTCTGCGCCTATCTCGCCATGCTGGTGGCGCTGGTGCAGGGGCTGGCGCCCATGGCGGCGCATTATCTGAAGCAGCCGCGACTGGCACAGATCAGCGTGAACGGCAGCGTCGCGGTATTTGCGCTGACCACGCTCGGTGGTTTGGGCCTCATACATGCCTTCGTCACCAGCAATTTTTCGGTGCAATACGTCGCGCAGAACTCCAATTCCCTGCTGCCGATCTTCTACAAGGTTGCGGCCCTGTGGGGCGGGCATGAAGGCTCGCTCTACCTGTGGGTGTGGGTGCTGACCTTATATACGGCCGTTGTGTCCTGGCATGGCCGCAAACAGTATCCGGAACATCTGCCGGTGATTCTCGCGGTGCAGGGCTGGCTGGTCGTCGGTTTCTTCGGTTTGATCCTGTTCCTGTCGAATCCGTTCGAGCGCCTGTTCCCGGTGCCGGCCGATGGGCACGATCTCAATCCGTTGCTGCAGGACCCGGGCATGGTGTTTCATCCGCCCATGCTGTATCTGGGCTATGTTGGCTTCTCGGTACCCTTTGCCTTCGCCATGACGGCGCTCATCACCCGCTGGCGCAGCGAGCTCTGGATCGGACTGATCCGGCGCTGGGCGCTGATCGCCTGGGGCTTCCTGACCACGGGCATCATGCTCGGTGGCTGGTGGGCCTACTACGAGCTCGGCTGGGGTGGTTACTGGGCGTGGGACCCGGTGGAGAACGCCTCGTTCATGCCGTGGCTGCTCGGCACCGCGCTGGTGCATTCCATCACGGTGCAGGACCGCCGGCGCATGCTGCATGCGTGGAATATTTTCCTGGTCATCTCGACGTTCTCGCTTTCTCTTTTAGGAACCTTCCTGGTGCGTTCGGGCGTGCTGTCCTCGGTGCATGCGTTCGCCGTGGATCCGGGACGCGGCGCCTATATTCTGGCGTTCATGACGGTCGTATTAACGGTATCTTTCGGCATTTTCCTGGCGCGTGGCCGCTACCAGCAGGCGGAGGAGGCCATCACCTCGTTCCTGTCGCGCGAGTCGCTGTTCGTGTGGAACAACGTCATGTTCACCGTGGCCTGCGCCAGCGTGCTGCTTGGCACGCTGTATCCGCTGGCGCTGGACGCGCTGAGCGGCCAGAAGATCACCGTGGGCGCGCCGTATTTCAATATCGTCATGGTGCCGATTTTCCTCGTGATCGTGCTGCTGATGGCAGTGGGTCCGCTGGTGCCGTGGCGCAAGGCCAACCTCGAGCGCCTGCGCCCGCGTCTGCTGTGGCCGTTCCTCATCGGCCTGGCCGCGGCGGCGGCCATGCTGATATTCCTGCCGGCGGTGCACTGGACCGGTCCGGTTGCCGCGGGCCTGGCGTTGTTTGCGCTGGCGAACCTGATCACCGAATTCTCCCGCGCCATCCGTCAGCGCCGTCTCCAGCTGAAAGAACCCCTGCCGCGGGCGTGCGTGAAAACCGTGCTCGGCAACCGGCGGCATTACGGCGGCATGATCGTGCACTTCGGCATTGTCGTCATTGCGCTCGGACTGGTCGGCTCGGGCCTGTTCCGCTCCGAGGCCGCGATCAACATGGCGCCGGGGGATGTCGTGGAGGTCGGCGGCGAGCGGCTGCGCTTCGAAGGGGTGGCTCCCCTGCGCGGCCAGAATTACCAAGCCATGCAGGCCAGCCTGACGCTGCTCGACAGCGGGCGGGTGGTGCAGCCGGAGCGGCGCCAATATATGCGCCAGGAAATGCCGATGACCGAAACCGGCATCGATTCCACGATGCTGCGCGACGTCTACGTGGCGCTCGGCGACGCCACCACTGAAGGCCGCTGGGCGGTGCATGTTTATGTCAACCCGCTGGTCCAGTTCATCTGGACCGGCGGCCTCATCATTCTGGCGGGATTGTTTCTTTCGCTCAGCGGCCGACGCGCTAAAAAGATTTCTGTAACCGCAGATGAACGCGGATGAACGCAGATTAATAATTATTATGAAAGATTTGCCGAATTTAATTATTAAATATCTGTGTTCATGCTCGCGCCGTCCATGGCGCTCGCCCTCGCTGGCGCTCGGGCCAGCGTCGCGTCGCTCCGCTGTCCAATATTTGCTCCCGGCAATATTGTCTGCGTTTATCTGCGGTTTCGCATTTTTTTCTCTTCCGGTTTCCGCGGCGCCGGTCACGGAAGACCCGCTGGAGCGGCAGGTGCTCGACATCGGCAAGGACCTGCGCTGCGCGGTGTGCCAGAACCAGCCGATCTCGGAATCGAACGCCGATCTCGCCAGGGACATGCGGGACATCATTCGTGAGCAAGTCCAGGCCGGCAAATCGCGCGAGGAAATCATCAACTATTTTGTCGAACGCTATGGCGACTACGTGCTGATGAATCCGCCCAAGCGCGGTCCGGGCACGGTGGTGTGGCTCGCGCCGGTAGCCCTGATGCTGGTCGTCGGCATCTCCGGCTTCGTGTTTCTGCGTCACCGGCGCAGGGAATCCCTGCCGCCGGCGACCAAGCTCTCCAAGGAAGACGCCGCCCTCGTGCGCGCGGCGCGCAAGCAAAACCGCACATGATCTGGCTCGCCGTCGTCGCCCTGTTGATTGCGGCCGTCACGGCCTGGTACCTGGCACGTCCGCTGGCGCACGTCGTAGTGACGGATGATCGCGAGCGGCGGAACCAGTTGCAGCAACTGCGCGACCGGCTGCTGGTACAGCTGGACGAGCTGGATGTCGAAGAAGGCGACCGGAATATCGATACCGCCGTTCTTTCCGACGAACGTAATCGCCTCGAGACGGAGCTGGCGGCGGTGTTGCACGAACTGGAAACACCGAAGGAAAAGAAGAAAAAGAAACAGGCCAGGGTTGAATCCCGTCGTGCCTGGGCCATCGCGCTCGCCGTGTTCGGCATTGTCCTGCCATTGTCTGCGGCCGGCCTTTATGCGCTGTACCAGCGACCGGTGCTGGCCTATCTGTCCAATCCCGAAGCGCCGGCCGATGCCTCGGTGCCGCCCATGGTCATGGAAATGATTGTGCGCCTGGAAAATCGTCTGGCCGAGCAACCGGACGACGCCGATGGCTGGTTCCGCCTGGCTCGCGCCTATGCGGTGCTGGGCCGGGCAGATGCCGCCAGCGCAGCCTACGCGCAGGCCTACAAGCTCACCCCCGATAATCCGGAGCTGGTGGCGGAATACGCCACGTTCCTGTACGAAGGCGACCCGCAGAATACCGGCGGCCAGGTCTTTGGCCTTTTCAGCCGTTTGCACAAGCTGGATCCGGAGAACCGCGATGCACTGTGGTTTCTCGGTGTTGGGGCCTATAAGAAGGGAGACCACAAACAGGCTTTAAGCTACTGGGACCGCCTGCTGAAGTCCTTGCCGGCCGACAGCCCCGAGGCCGAACACATGCGCGCCATTATCTCCAAGACTCGCGGGAAGCTGGCAGGAAAGCGGAGCTGATCAGCGAGGCCCCGGTAGCAGCTACGGTGACGGTTGAATCAGGGAATAATCCAGCCGCTGACCGGCGTGTAAATGCCCGCCGATTCCGCCGGCTTCACGATATAACTCCCTTTCACCACATACCGCTGGTCGGGTCCAAGGCTGACCTGAGGGTAAATCGATGTGAGAGCGGATGAGTCCAGCATGTGTTCAATTCGTTCCAGAAAATACTCTCGAGAGAATATATTTTCGAGATGCATCAGCGCCTCGCCGGCAAGCGCGCAGGCAAAGACAGCCTTGGCCTTTATCGACTTTTCTACAGCCGTGATTTTTTTCAATCGCAGCCAGGACTCCTCGCGGAGAAATTGCGGTTTCCCGGGATGCGGCAGGTTGTACGGATAGGCCAGAAGAATTTTCCCGCGGGCTTCGGCGGGGATATTCAGAGCAGCCTCACCAATCATGCCCCGTGACAGATAAACGGTTTCGGGCACGCCGGGTGAATTTCCAGCCAGACCTTCCAGCCCGGCGAGATCCTCGCGTGGCAGCCACAACAACAATACGGAGGGCTTTACACGGCCGGCGAATCGCTTCCATAAACCGCTGGTGAATTTCTGGTCGCGCGCAAAAACCTGGTTTTCGACGGATCCACCTCCCTGCTTTTCCCATGCCGCACGAAATGCGCTGGACATCAGCCGCCCGCTTTCGTCGTTGCGAAACACCTGGACGATGCGTTTGGCAGGACCGGTTCTGGCCTGATGGCCCAGATGCCTGGCGATGATTTCCGCCTCCAGCGTCAGGCCCCGGGAAAAATAGAGCGTATAAAAATCCGACGACGCGATAACAGGCCGGTCCGTAATCGGCAACAGGCAGGGAATTCCAGTGTCTTCACAGAAGCGGTGTATCGGTTGCCAGCCGCCGGTGCTGATTCCGCTCAACAGGGCAAAGACAGGCTGCTGCTGGTAATATTTTTCCAGCTGAACGCGCCAGCTGTCGGGCGGCCCTTTCAGCTCCCACGTGGACAGCTCCCACTTTCGATAAAAGAGATAGTGATTTTTCTTGACGTTGGCCGTTCTGCTTTTGGCGCGTGTTGCTTCCTGCCGGGCGCCGCCATTTTTGTCCTTGATGAACCTGTCCAGCACTTCCAGCATGGCCTTGCGATCGTCGGCCTTCACGTCATCGGTGATGACGGTCGCGAAGCGTATGGTTTCGGCGGTGACACCGGGCGCGGGTTTGGTTGAAAGCGTCTTGAGGTAGGCAATCAGGGCGCGCAGGTTTTCATCGTCGAAAACATAATGCGGCATCAGCGGTTCAAGGGTTCTGCCGGTTGGGTCAATGCCTTCGCGGATGGCGCGCGCCAGGGTTTCGTCCGTGTAAGCCGGACGCTTGTATTTGCCGAACTTCTTTTCCTGGAACAGAAGGTCTCCCGTGACGGCGGGAGTCAACACCTTGCCCTCCACCGTGCCGAAACCGCTGCGGCGATGACAGCTGACGCAGGCCATCGGTGCGCCCTTGAGCGACGTGTCTCCGATGACCGTGGCCCGTACTGCTTCGCCATTCAACAATTGTCCGTTCTGGTAAATTCGCTTGCCGGCGGCAACCGGCAGATCCTGCGTGGACGCTGGCGATTCGGCGTGAATACAGACAGACGCGAGGCTTAATGCCAGCCCGAACACCATGCGCAATCGGTCCATGGGATTTCGTGCGGCGGGTCTGTTATGGAGCAGCTTTCATACTGGCGAGTTTGCGGTATTCCCCGGCCAGTTCCGATGCAGTGGTCAGCCCCTCTATCCTGATCCACGCGGCGCCATGGGCCGGTTTGAGGAAAGTCAGGGGAAGATGATTCATTTTGTTGCCGGGGTAAGCTTCGAACGCCCTCAGCACCCGGGTGATCTGCGCGCGATTGCCGGTCAGGAACTGCCACCCACCGGCCGCCCCGTGCCGGGCGGCATAGGACTTCAGGACCGCCGGCGTGTCGTGGTCCGGGTCGTTGGTGATTGAAACCAGGGTGAGATCACTCGCCTCGTTCCCCAGCGACTGACGGGTTTTCACAACCGTGGAGGTCATGACAGGACAAATGGCGGTGCAGGTGGTAAAAATAATGTTCAGCATGACCGGCCTGCCATCGGCGAGAAGATCTTGCAATGGAACTTCCTTTCCGTCCTGATTGACCAGCACCACATCCGGAATGTTGTAGGGATGAGATGTCTGTGTGTAGTGAGCCGCGACGGCTGGCATGGCGTGATGCGCATGATGGCCGGCATGCGGGTCCTCTTCCGCCCGGGAGGGCAGGGCGCCCCATGACAGCAAGAAGAAGGTGGCGGAACAGGCCGTGGTGAAAATTCGGTGATTGCGCATGCTTCTGACTTCCCCGTTCATTAATGATTTCATTATTGACCCGGCACGCCCGTTTCGCCACCCAGGCCGGGAAACGCTCGTCGCCGGACGCCTTCGTTCGAGAACAATCGTGCCGGGCCAATAAATGGGGGACGTCAGGTCCTGACATCCCATCGCGCATCCAAGCGCAACAAGCCGTGTCTGTCAATCCGGTGTTCACCTGATATGGCGGCAAGCCGTAACCACTACGGCTGCGCTGGCCAGGTAAACAGGACGCGGTATCCTCCCGTAGCCTTGCGTGCCGTGGACACGACGCCGCCTGACAGGACAGCGCGCTCCTCGATGGCATAGAACCAGATTCTTTTTTCCTCGGTATTCTGCGCGGCCGTTTCGCCCGGTTGATACAGCCTGCCGCTGTCCTCGATCGCCAGGACGATGGAGTCGTCATTTTTGTCGAGGGAAATCCGGATGTAATTGGCCTGGGCGTGCTTGACGAGATTGTCGAGTGTTTCCTGGATGACGCGGTAGAGGATGATCTTCAGCGCATGGGACACATCGGTTTCCTTCAGTGTAATTTCCTGTTCCACCCGGATTTCCGGATGGCGGACCTGGAATTGGCGGCAATACCAGTCAACGGTTGCCACGATGCCGAGTTCGTCCAGGCTCGGCGGCCGCAGGTCCATCGCCAGGGCGCTGGCCTGCTGAATCGCCTGCTGGATGGCCGAGACGATGGTATTGAGCGCCCGGCTGTTTTCCTCGGCGGATTTTTGACCAACCATCCGGCAGGTATTTTCCACCTGATATTTGATGGCGCTCAGCGTCTGGGCCATGTCCTCATGAAGGTAGTTGGCTATGCGCTTCTTTTCGTTTTCCTGTCCGCTCAGCAATTGCGCCGAAAGAATCTCCAGCGTTTCGGTTCTTTCGCGTATGGTGTTCTGCTGGGACGCGATGATTTTCTCGGCCCTTCGCACGATCGCCAGCAGCGCCAGGTACAGAAGCACCAGCAGCAGGCTGACGCCGGTGGCGATCACGATCTGGGTGTATTGCGCATGGGCCACGAGCGGATTGACGTCGGTATATATTTCGAACACCCCCTGAACGGGCGACGTGACTGTCTGGTGCACCGGCAGGTAGGTCTGGATCAGGTTGTCTTCCTCGGTTGCCTGGTCAAGCGGGTTGAGATCGTCGCGGTAGATCAGCTTGCTTGCCACCTTGCCGCCGATTGCCGAGACGAATCCGGCGTTGTCGCGCTGGTCGATTCCGGTCTGGCCGGCTTTTGTGGAAAAAACAACGATGCCGTGACGATTGTATATCTTGATCCGGACCACCTGGGTGCCGGTCATGATGCGCTGTATGGCCTGCTCCAGACCGGCATTGATGGGGATGATTTTTGCGCCTGCCTTCTCGACTTCGCCGACCGTGACCAGGTAGTCCACCAGCTGTGACTTGACGGAGTTGAGCGCGGTTTGCGCCAGCTCCACGTTGATTTCCTCACCGAGGTGCACGATGCTCTTGATGACCACCTGGCGGTATATCAGGGTGAGCAGGGCGGCCATGAGCAGGATGCTGGCCAGGCTGGCGATCGAGAAATTGCGAAAAATCTTGTACATGCCAATTTCAAGAATAGGCGCAATCCGGCGACCATGGCAAGGAACGGCGATCAAGCGGGCTGTGCGGGTGTAGCACGCGTGTCCGGGAGCGGGTGTTTTTGGATATGTTCCTGCCGCCTGAGGCGGCATTGGTTTACGCGCCGACTTGACAATGCGCGGAAAATAGCAATAGTTTCACACTCCGTACACACGAGATACCCTGGCGCGATGAATCGGGCATATTCGATAGTGGCAGCGACCGCACTCTTGACCGCGTGTCTGGCGGCGCCGGCGCGGGCGGACATATACAGCTTCAGGGATGCCGGGGGCGTGGTGCATTTCACTAATGTCCCCTCGGACCCGCGCTATTCAGTGATGATCCGCGAGTCGGTCGCAGTCGCTCCCGGCGGCGCCGGCATGTCAAAATCCGCGCGCGCCGGCACGCACAACCGGTACGACACGCTGGTGAAAAGAATTGCGCGCGAGCAGCAACTGGATCAGGCCCTGTTGCATGCGGTCATCACCGTCGAATCCGGTTACAACCCCCATGCCGTTTCCCACAAAGGCGCCATGGGACTGATGCAGCTGATGCCGGAAACCGCGCGGCGTTACGGGGTGTCCAATCCCTACAGTCCTTCCGAAAACGTAATGGCGGGAGCGAGGTACCTGCGCGATCTCATGCAGAAATTCAACAACGATCTTCCCCTGACGCTGGCGGCGTACAACGCCGGAGAGGGCGCCATTGTCCAGCACGGTAACCGCATTCCTCCCTACCGGGAAACGCAGGCGTATGTGCCAAAGGTTCTGGACTTTTATCAGCGATACCGGTTAGCGTCGCACCGATGACGATCGGTTTTTCCTGACTGTTTCGCCCGATGAAACCCGGCGACCAATCGGCATTCGGTGACATGCGCGGGATGTCTGTCGTGGAGCTGAATTCCGTCAGCATGTAGCCGTAACAGGCTACTGTGTTTATACTGTCTTACTGCAAAAAGTACCCCATAGTGTACGAGCGCCTGGCAGTGTATTAATGTACCGTTCCCGCATGAAGTGCAGGGATAAATTCAAGAACTGATGCCGGAGCGGGCTAGCAGGGAAAAACATGGGCTGTGCAGCATGGCCCACCAGCCGTCCGGATTGTCTGCCGGAAAAATGGACCGCAGGACCGGCGAACAGCAGAAGCAGCATTACGCAGAATAAAGATTGACGCGTCTGTCCTGGCAAGAGGCGAGGATCGAGTAGCCGTGTTCAGAACACTGATTGTTGAGGATAATGCTGCTTTCCGCCGGTCGCTGAGCGACCTGCTGCGCGGCCGTTTTCCCGCCATGCTGATCATGCAGGCTGAAACCATCGCTGACGCCCTGAAACAAATGGAAGAAGCGCAACCCAGGCTCGTGTTCATCGATGTCAAGCTCTGCAATGAAAACGGCCTCGATCTGGCCCGCATTATCCGCCGTTCCTGGTTTGACACCGTGATTGCCGTCATCACTTCCTCGAACCTTCCCGAATACCGGCAGGCGGCGTATGACTGCGGTGCGAATTATTTTATTCCCAAAGGCTCGACGAGCAGTTCGGACATCCTGCTGCTGGTGGATTCCCTGCTTACCGGTCAGCCGTTGCAGTGGACTCTCGGGACGGAATTCATCAACCCGGCGTTTCATCATTTGCCGGACAAAAGTTAAAAGCATTTCCCCCGCTGTGATCTGATTGCGCGCGCACTCCGCGCGTTTATTATTTTTGCGCCCGCCAGCCGCGACTCGCGGCTACAGCCTTTCCCCACCGGCAGATTAAGGATTTCATTCGCGAAAAATACAGTCTTTACCCGACTGCGACAATTTTTCACATCGCGTAATGTCCACCTCGCGTAAATAGAGTGTGCACAGCATTTTGCAGGTTGAGAGGAGAGAAGCATGTCATTCGTGCCATGCCTCAGACACAACCGCAGTCTTCGAAAATAACGGGTTAACAAGGGGACTTGTATGATCAACCGCCGCCAGGGCGTTGTGGTTCAAGTGGCCAGATGGTTCACCGGCCTCGTTGCAATTCTGTCTGTCCTGCTGGCGCAGACCATTGCCTGCGCAGCGACGGCAGACATCACGCTGAACGTCGTGGGCTCGGACGGCGCGGCGGTCACCGATTACCGCTGGCTGGTGGAAGAGGATCAGACATACCCTGTCAACCCCGGCACGCCGGATTCTAACAGTCTGTCGTACAACTTTCACCGCAGTTACATGCCCGTCGTCAAGGCGGGCAAGGTCACCGGCAGCTCCACGACCACCATCACGCTCCCGGACAGCACCAAGCGTTATTACATTTCAGTACTGCCGGCCTCCGGATACACCCTGAGCGGCATGCCGCTCGATGCCGCCAAGAACCAGACCAGCGTTACTGTCACGGTTAATCCGCAACCGGTCCCGACGGCGCAGATATTCATTTTCGCGTTCGAGGACAATTATCCCATCAACAACGCACCGGACCTGCCGCAAGAGACGGGTCTGGGCGAATTCGTGGTGCAGCTTTTCGATCTGGGCGGCCAGGTCACGAAGGATGCCTTCGGCAATCCGCTGGGCACGACCTACACCACGGATGCGGGCGGCAACTACGTGCCCGACGTCATGGGCGATGGCGTCATCAAGACCTTGTCGGTGGCGGATGTCGGCAACCCGGCCAAGAACCCGCATGGCCTCAGTGCGGGTGAGGCGCTGGTCAAGTACCTCGCGCCCGGCAAATACGGCGTGAAGCTGGTAGCACCCTACGGCCAGGGCTGGGTAGAGACCTCCACCATCGAGGGCACGCCGACCAGCGATGCCTGGGTGAAAGCCAACGAGCCGCGTTATTTCGCCGAATTCGGCCCGACCGGCCATCACGTGCAGTTCGGATTCATCCGGCCGTTCAACGCCATTCCCGCACCGGGCGCGGGACAAAACATCGGCACGGTAAACGGGCGCATTGTTAACATGCACATGTCACGTGCTCCGGACTACCGGTTCTATGCGGGTCACCCGCTGCCGAATTGCTGGATCGGTCTCAACGAACTGGCCGGTGGCAATGGCCGCGGTTTGTTTGCGCAGCCCTGCAACGCCGACAGCACCTTCACGATTCCCGATGTTCCCGCCGGCAGCTATCAGCTGGTGATGTGGGACACTTATCTCGACAATATTTTCGGTTCACTCACGATTACCGTACCGACCGGCGGCGGCGCGGTAGCTCTGGGCGATGTGCCGGTGTTCCGCTGGTTCGGTGCGCACGATCATTACGTATTCTTCGACGCCGATGGTGACGGCAAGCGCGACGCCGGCGAGCAGGGTATACCCGATCAGGTCGTCAATCTGCGCTTCCGCAACGGCAGCATCTTCCAGTCCTTCCCGACCGACACCACCGGCTACGTACCGTTCGACGAAGTGTTTCCCTTCTTCATGTGGCTGGTGGCGGAAGTCGATTACACCCGTTACAAGGCCACCGGCATGACCGTGACGGTGGACGCCGGCGGTCCGGTGAACACGGCGAACACGGATGCCCCGGGTTACGGCAAGCTCAATCCGCAGGTTCAGGCGGACAGTCAGCTCACGCGCACCGAAACCGTCCCTGTGCTGACGCAGGGGTACCAGTCCTTCATCGGCACGACCAACGTATTCGAGTGGGGCAAGCAGGTTTACAACGTCGGCGAGAACGGCGGCATCTCCGGTATCGTGCAATACGCCACCACGCGCGCGGAAAACGATCCGCGCTACGCCACCGCCGAAACCTGGGAGACCGGAATTCCGCGCGTGCAGGTGGCCCTGTACGAGGACAACGGCGACGGCAAGACCATCAAGGACGTCAATAATAACGGAACCATCAATCTGGCGGACGTGGACAACTACCCGTTCGGCTGGGCCGACGGCTCGGCGCCCAAGGGTCCGGAAGACGTCAAGCGCAACAACCTCGGTACACCCGACACATTCAACGCCGGTGACGCGATCCAGATCGCGATCACCGACAGCTGGGACGACAATGTACCGACCGGCTGCCCCGGCGATCCGGCCGATCCGTTCTATATGAACGGCAAGTGCTACGACGGCCTGCGCAACTATAACCAGGTGCGCCCGGGCGTGTTCGACGGTGGTTATGCGTTCGTATCCTATGTCCCGGGCGGCGCCTCGTCCGGCAACGCGGAAGTGGACGGCCTGCCCGCCGGCGCCTATATCGTGGAGGCGATTACCCCGCCCGGCTACGAGCACCAGAAGGAAGAAGACAAGAACGTGGATTTCGGCGATGAGTATGTGCCGAGCCCGCTGCTGCTGCCTCCGGTGTGCGTGGGCGACGACCACGAAGTACCGCTGAATCTCACGCTCTTCCCCACGGTACAGACGGCGATCTACGACACCCAGTCCTTCCCGCAGTCGCGTCCGCTGTGCGATCGCAAGCAGATCATGTTGAG
>Ga0105101_10000117_pt1 | contig 30112 bp, 27 predicted proteins | sample PPLLak21cMay2015_2_FD_87037 | JGI IMG/M metagenome (GOLD analysis project Ga0105101, IMG submission 87037) | Freshwater sediment microbial communities from Prairie Pothole Lake near Jamestown, North Dakota, USA - PPLs Lake P8 Core (1) Depth... | ecosystem: Environmental > Aquatic > Freshwater >... | reverse complement strand
ACTCGGCGATTTCACGGGACTCGGCTAACAATACTCCAATTGCCCACGTGGTAATCAATGAGATAATGTACCATCCTGTCGATCCGGATGATGAGTATGTTGAGCTTTATAATCCCACCGGCGTGAGCGTTGATTTGTACAACGTCAACGGCGTGTGGCGTTTCGACGGTGGGGTGAGTTATGAGTTCCCCGGCGGCATGTCGATTGGTGCTGGCGGAAAGCTGATTGTGGTCGGTTTCGATCCGGCGGTGGAGACTGCTCGATTGGATGCCTTTGAAGCCGCGTACGGCACTGGCAATCTTACGCCCGGTGACGATATTGTTGGCCCGTGGAGTGGTAATCTTTCCAACGGCGGCGAGAAAGTAGCCCTGGAGAAACCTGAAGCGGGCGATCTGCCCGGTGATCCTGATTTTTGGGTTATTGTCGATGAGGTGATCTACGCCGATGTGGGTCCCTGGCCAACATCGCCTGACGGCCTTGGCGATGCCCTGCAGAGGATATCCACTGGCGCGGATGACAGCGGCAACGATCCGACAAACTGGGCCGGCGACACGCCTTCGCCCGTAAGCGGCAGTCCATAACAAAGAAGCAAATAATGGATAGCACCATTCGCTTACGTAGCTCTGGGCTTCGCTTCGTGTCCTGCCTGCGCGGGAATGACACTAATAGCAGATCGGTCCCAATTAACTGCAATTGATATAAAACCGTTAGTTGATAAGGTGCGGTGTATGCGAGCCGTGATACAACGTGTATCTCATGGACAAGTGGAAGTTGACGGGCAAATCACCGGTCGAATCGATCGTGGACTGCTTGTTTATCTGAGTGTCGGTAATGGCGACACTGTCAGCGATGCTCAGTTTATCGCTGAAAAGCTGGTCAATCTGCGGATTTTCCCGGACGAAAACGATAAAATGAATCTCAGTGTTGGTGACGTTGGAGGTTCAATCCTGTTGATCAGCCAATTTACGTTGCATGGTGATTGCCGTAAAGGTCGGCGTCCCGGTTTTGACGGGGCGGCTGAGCCAGTTCTGGCCCGTCAGCTCTACGAACAAACCATCGAGCTTATAAAACAACAAAACGTACCCGTCGCCACGGGTGTGTTCGCCGCCCACATGCACGTCACCAGCACCAACGATGGCCCCGTCACCTTCCTGCTGGACAGCTCGCGGCAGTTCTGATACCGACCCACTTAACACTCATCCACCCACCAACTCGTCCACTAAATTCTTTAATATCTGTCCTCCGTTTCGTCCGGCTATGTTGATGCTGAGATGATTAAATTTTGGCATTATGACCCCGAGCTCGACCGCTCGCATCGGCGGAACAAATGGATGTATCCGCAAGCCAAACTGATCAAGAAAATCAACCCAGCCGGTCCCGCACCGATGACCGCCACACGATCGTTCTCTCTCAGCTTCAACCCTTCACTCATAACAGGCGTCCATAATCCGACCACTATAACACTATTATACCCATAACGATTGGTTTTTCACGTTTTCTTATTAGTGGATAACGACGCCGGGTATCCCCTCTTGCGAAGTATCAGCCGAGGTCTGCTATTTCGAAGAAGGTTCGTGCCTGGCGGCTTTGGTCCAGGTGACCCTCTGACTCCTCGTCAGAAAACGCGCCAAACCCAGAAGAATAGCAATATTCATCGCCAGAAAATATTTTGGTACTATCAATATCTTGGGGACGCTGAGCTTTGGCAACGCTATGCCGATCAGGCCACCGGCATAAAATAATGCCTGCAAAAGCAGTGTACTGCCGTAGAAAGGCTCCCCCGCCAGCAAGACATTCGCTGTCAGCATCGCCGCCAGAAAGAAAGGAACCAGCCAACGCAGAAGCTTGTGACTGATAAAGGCAAAACTAACCCTCCCGCAACGCGGATTCATAATACCCGGCACCATAAACAACGACTGAAAATTGCCCGCGCTTATTCGAACCCGCCGGCGCAGTTCGCCCGCCCAGTTCGACACCGTTTCCCGCGCTCGCGCGTTCTCGACAAACATACATCGATACCCGCGCACCATAATCTTCATACCCAGCACCTGATCTTCCGTCACCGTATGGCCGGGCAGTTCCTCGTAAAGCTGCCGACGGATTGCGAATATGCCACCGTTGATGGTGGGAACCGCACCCAGGGCACTTTCCATTTGCTTGATCCGGTTTTCGTACCGCCAGTAAAGACCTTCCGGTTGACATGCGTTCCGATCACCTGCCGGCGCCGTCAGTTCCAGCTTTCCGATCACGCAACCAACCTGGGGCTGTTCGAACGGCTTGACCATCTGCCGTATCGCATCGGCCTGATACATCGTATTGGCGTCTGAAAAGACCACAATATCGCTTAGCGTAACCATCTTTAACAACTGGTTGAGCATCTGCACTTTGCCCGAACGAACCGGATTGTGCACGGTACCAAAGCGATTGTCATTGATATTGCGTAAGATATCAGTCGTCCCGTCGTCCGACCCGTCCGATCCGATCAGAAACGAAATCCTTTCGGTGGGATAATCGATAGCCTTGCAGTTGGCGATTTTCCCCGGCAGAACCGCCTCTTCGTTATAAGCGCTGATTACCATTGTAACCCTCGGCAGCATATTATCGGCAACTTGCTCTGCCGATGGGTATCCGACTTTTCCCCGGTTCCCCCGCACCAGATGTGACAATACCATCAGCAGTAGCGGATACAAGAAGTAAGTGTAAACCGTTGCTCCCAGGCTCGCCCAAAAAACCAATTGCAAGATATCATGGGTCTGGCCACTCATTTTATAAATTCCCCTCTCTTTTGCGACAATAGACCTCCAGATTTCCCAGATGTCTGCCGCTGATCGTCTCGATACCGCGAATCACCATATTACTGACCAGCTTGACATGATCGAGAACGGCACTATTGGTGTTAGCTTCGGCAGCGGTCGTTTTCGTTCTGAGAACTTCCAGTCCCACATTTTGACCTATTCGAGTAAATGTCTGTTCGGTAAAAAAATACAAATGTATCGTCGGTCCAAAAACCCATCGTCGGCTGGCCATTAGTTGATGTAAAATCGCCGCTTTGATCTTCTGCCACGTCGCTGAAGGAAAGCGCAGCGCCATTATCCCACCCGGGCGCAGCCAGTCGGCGCACTGTTCCAAAACGGCCTGCGGATCCGCTACGTGTTCGATCACATCCCACGCCGTAATCACATCAAAGCTCTCGGCAGGCAAATCGACATCGAGAATATTCTTACCGATAACCTCCAGGCCAAACTTTTCAACCCCGTAATTGGCCGATACGCAAGCCGGCTCGATACCACACACCTCAAAACCCCGCTGTCGGGCCGCAGCCAGAAAATGCCCGCTGCCGCAGCCGACGTCCAGCAATCTGCCGCCGGTTTTATCTCCGCTGCGCTGCTGCAAACGTTCAATTTCGTCCAGCGCCCCGACAAAAACAGTCCCCTTGGCCTGGCCGTGCCTTTCTATCTCCTCCGGATCATCGCTACTACCCAGCAGATAAGCGACGTTATGATCCGCCAGCCTCGGATTCGTATAAACCAATCCGCAATGACGGCAACGCACTATCTGAAAATCCAGCATTTCGTCAAAATATGGCAGCCGTTCCCTGTGATACGGTTCACTTTCATCCCGGCCGCAAAGATTGCACACTACCTGCTCCCACCGTACCGCAGGCACAACCTTCATGTCCTTGTTTTTCTCACAAATCACACTTTCCATACCAACCGCCCATAACGTAAAAAATCAACCGGCTATCAAATGCCGTGCAAAACGCCGAAACGCCTTGATATTACGTTTTGCCTCGTGCCCACTGGTAAACGATTGAATCAGTTTGCGAAAGATGTAATTCCGACGCAGATAAAACTCACGTCGTGCATAATTACAAAATCGCACTACTTCCCGCCCCTCCAGCCCAGGTATATCCACCACGCTGTTATGCAAGCCCTCCGCCGTAAGCCATTCGTTATAGTTTTCACTTCGCAGATAATGATTTTCCGAAGCCCATCGATACATACTCGTACCCGGATAAACAATCATGGGGAAAAACTGCACCGTGTCAGGATCAAGCTTCTTGGCAAACTCCAATGTCACCTGCATACTCGCATAGGTTTCGCCTGGATTGCCCAAGACAAAACAACCATGAACGAGCAACCCGGCCCGCCTGGCATCGGCCATAAACTGACCGGCCTGTTCCGATTGAGTGCCTTTGTCGATCCGGTCCAGAATCGCCTGATCGGCGCTCTCGAAACCAGCTATCAACAGACGACATCCAGCCGCCTTCATCAAACGCATCGTCTCGTAATCCAGGTCAACCCTCGTATCGCACCAAAAGTTCAGCCGATTGTTTTGTGCGATCAGCAATTCGCAGATGTCACGCAGCCGCCTTTTACTGCCCGTAAACAAGTCATCCTCAATACCTATTTCACGAACGCCGGGCAGTTCCTGGGCAATATAGGCGAACTCCGCCGCCACGTTCTCACTGCTGCGCATCCGGTACTTTCCCCGGTGCATAACCTGCGGATACAAACACCATCGACACCGATGCGTACAACCACGAGAAGTAATAATCATCACCATCGGAAACTGTGCCGCGGAAAAAAAGTAATCTTTCAGACGTAAAGATTCCTTATATACCTTGCTCACAAAGGGCAATTTATCAAGGTCCTGTATCAGTTGCCGATCCGGGCTAACTACAAGCTCCTCACCCTGACGCAAAGTAACGCCATCTACTGTTTTCCACGAACGACCTTCTCTCTGAGCTTTAGCCAGCTCCACGGCTGTAATGTCATATTCGCCACGAGCCACCGCGTCAATCCGCGGCTGAGCCCTTAGTACTTCTTCCGGCAACGCGGTGGCATGAGTGCCCACCATGACCACCCGGCAGTGTTCCAACGCGTCCTTGATCGCGCCGGCCGTAGCCATATCTTCATCAATACTTGGCGTGGAAGTGTCACAAAAAACCAGCTCTGGCGAAGCGTCCCTGAGATATTTCACCACATCGGAGCGATCCCACCGTCTGGCCACGGCGTCTATCAGTTCGACATCAAAATTTTCTTCCTGCCGCGCTACGCCGGCGGCATAAGCCAACCATAAAGGGTAATAAACCGTGCCGCTTTTGGTTACCGCAGGGGATCGACTGCTGCGTGAGTACGCCAGTCGATGATAAGGTCCGTTGAGATAAACTATTTTCATGGTGATTTTTTCACAAGGACCAGCCCTGTTCTTTCTTTTTTGTTTCTCGTCTCTTGTTCTTGGCTTCTCGTCCTTCGCTTTGCCCCTGTAGCTCTTTCTTTTCTCCCCTCATCTACCAATCTACTCCTCTCACGCCGTAGCAACCTGTCTGGCCAGCCACTGCGGCTGTACCGGAAGCATCGTCGGATACGTCTGTACCGCAAACGCACGACAACCCGCCACCATCATTCCCATCGTAAACCAGAAATTCAAACCACCTCCCGGCAGCATATACGTATTGTTTATCATCCAGATTGCTCCCTGACCGACAAATCCCGCCAGCGTCCCCACCAGAACAGCTTTGACATAAACGTCATTCACCATCCTGGCCTGACACCAGATATATCGAAACAAAACTATCAGAACCAACAGAAAACTCAGCAGCCCGGGCACCCCCAGTCGGCAAAACATGTTCAACCAGAAGGAATTAAAACCGCTGGCCCAGATGGTCTGCGTATTCTTTATTATGAAACTCCAGTCCAAGCCGCTCATCTGCAATGCAACTTTTCTGCCAAATCCACAACCGAATGGCAACCCCTTGAAAAGCTCCCAGGCCATCTCCGGGAACATAAGTCTCCCTTCCGTACCCTCAATTACGCCTTGAAACTGTCCTCCCAACCTTGACTGAATCAACTGGGGAGCCCAAAGAAAACCTGCCAGTACAATGAGAGGCAGCATCAAAAAAGCCCATCGCGTTCGCCAACCCAGGATTATTATGGGAACAATGAGCAGACATATCAAACCCATCCGCGAACCCGTACAAACTATGCATAGAACATTTATGATCAGCACCCCCAGACAAAGCAACCGCACACCCCACGATATACCTGCGCCTATCACCAGCGCCAACGCCATCCCCACAAAAACTACCAGTTGACTGGCCAAGACGTTCGGGTCGCCGTAACTCGACAAAACCCGAATGTTCTCCATTTCCTTTGCCTCAACATACGTCCTCGCAACGCTTGCGCCGCCCGCGGTATATGTTACATTCGGAACCAAAGATCTTGACCCCAGATACATCTGCGATATCCCATAAAGGCTGACCAAAACCGATATGACCAAAACCATCCGGAAAAACAGCAAAAAATGCCGCTGTTGAAAAAACGTTTCGCTGGCATAAAAGAAAATGCCTATCACGAAAAGATAAAAACATAACTCCATAAATATCACAATATAACTGGCGCGACCGATCAAACCTAACATCAGCCCAACACCGGCAGCTATCGCGTAAAATAGAAAAAATCGATTGAAACGTACTCCACCACTGACCGGTTTCTGACGCTGGACGAGCCATTCAATAATAAAAACCGATGCCAATATGTGAGCTAACGGCAGCGGTAAATCCACAAAAGGCAATATCAGTCCCGCCCTCGGCAATGCAAAAATCAAAATGACTGTCACCGGCAGCCAAATGTCCGGACGCTGCTGCGATCGAAACATCAAAATACCCACCAGCAGCACCAGAACCGAAAATGCTAAAATTATCGGATCATGCAGGAAATCCATTTCTGGAGACCTTTACCAATTGCCACAGATAATTGTTAAATACTGATAAGTTGTTTTACCTGATAAAATCCGCACAACAACTCGTAGTCTATATCGGTTAATATTCCACCTGGTTGAACCGCTAAACGAAAAGCTGTATCGATTATCGCAATTATGACGATTCCCCGAACGGCCGATTACAGTTATAGGGCCTTGGCAGGCGTGTCGCTTCAGTGGACTGCCCCCTTGTCGCTATCTATCCCGTACAACCTCGATAGCCGCGGTACAAAATAAACAGCCCCATAGTAAAACCAAACAGCAGCAGCAACGTCGAGCCCCAAAGTGGAACAGTTATTGCGGGATAGACCACCGGCAGGTAATAAGTTATATGAAACGGCCAAAAAGCTAGGTATCGCAGCGCAGGAGTATTCAGTTTTTCCTGCGCAGAAAGCTGATCGTCCGGGACAGTAGGCCACGGCCGGATCTTGTCATTTATCATTTCGTCGATACTTTCGCCGATATTCACCAGACGCATCATCAGAAAACGTGCCTGTGGCTCCCACATCGTCCATTGACGTTCGCTCCATGAAACGTTGTAGGCCGCTTCCAACTGGGTCAGCTCCCGAACATGGTGCATAGAAACCGCGGCAACCTGAACAAGTACGCTCAAGCACACCACGACGATGGTAACAAGCCGTCGTGTTAAACTCTGGAATTTTTTCGGCGATGACGGATCGCCGAAAAGCCAAAAAGCCAGCGGAATAAATAAAAACGGAATAACACGATACAGATAACGAGGCCCCCAGCAGCAGTTTCCATGAAAGCAATCGACCGCAGCGTGCAGGATCAGACAACAGGTAAAAGTTACTCCTGCAAACACCGCCCAGGCCCGATGAAAACGCCACAGCGAGATAAGCCCGATGAACCCAAACACGATAATGGGGTTATAAATAAAAAGACTCCTGCCAGGACTCAACAGCAGACCCGACAGCCCCCTCGGCAAAAACGCGAGGGAAAACGAGTTATGCGGCGCCGACCACGGATTGCCGTAAATACTGTAGTTTATATAACAGTGAATCAACAGTGCCGGTAAAGTAAAGGCGATCACAACCACGTATGGCATCAGTCCCCGGCGCAATCTGCCGGAACTATCGGCCGGTCCGCTACCGCAAACACCTTCAACTGGATTCGCCGCCCGGTTGTTCCTATATATCAAATAAAACGCGAACAGCATATAGCACATTACAGTGGGAGCGGTATCGCACCGTGTGAGAAAGGCAAACGAAACAGCAAAGCCCGAAAGGATCAGATGTTTCAGCTCGCCACTTTTTTGGTAGCCACGTATCGCGTATGCTATAACGATATAAAAAAGGGCTAAATGTGTGTCTTCCTGTCCCTCTTTTGAAACCTGCCAGAGGCCGGTCGCGAAAATCAGCAGGACCGACCCAAGATAACTATGCCTTCTTGAAAAATCGAATCCACGCAAAAGGGCGAAAAACACCACCGCAATCAAACCGAGTGTCAGCGGAAAAACGGTCAGCGAAATCAATGAACGAATTATCTTGTCGGAATCTATGCCGAGCAGATGATGAAAAAAATAGTACGGTCCCGCGAAAATCATCGCTTGACCGATACCAAAACCGGAATAATAGTTCCCATCACGGCCGATACGTGTGCCTGGCGGATGTGTTTCATCCGGTTCCAGCCTCATCCGGAGATCGCCGTGATCCACAATGGATTTTGCCACAATGTATCGATTAGGTGGATCCACGCTGAGCGTGCCATGCGAGGTAAAAAACGTGATCGTAACTACGCCCAGAAAGAGCACTGCGGCTATATTCCGCCCTTTGCCATGTGCTCTTTCAACCGGTTGGTCGTGGCTTTGGAGTTTTATGACTGTTTTTTCGGCTTCATTCTTCACAAAGGAATAATCGGCATAATCGATATGATTGAGGCAACATTTAGCGGTTTTTAGCCCGGTGCCCTATGCGGTTAGAGCTGCTGTAGGCAAACCTCGGTTCCGCCTTGATGTCCAGGCGAACATCGGGCAACCGTTTCACCATAGCTTCCCGCAATTGCTCAACGATAACTTCTCTCTCCTGGCGGTTCACCTGCTCGCTCAGCGTAATATCGAATATCACGCTTACCTTTGCCTTCTGGCCGACAATCCGCAAATCATGAAAACCCTTAATACGCTCATCCTTGGCCGTGACCTCACCGATCGCATCACTAATCTCCCTATATCGCTCGTGTTTCTTATTGAGCGGATCGATGTGCACAACCACCGAACCGCCCATCTGTCTTTCGAGCAATTCCTCTACCTGCTCCGACAAGTCATGCAGTTCGGCCACAGGCCGATCTTCCCGAACCTCGATATGCAGCGAAATGAGATTTGTCTGACCGTAACGATGGGCGATCACGTCATGAACCCCCTTTACACCCTTGACGTCCCGTGCAATGCCTTCGATCTTTCTGAGCAGTTCCTGACTAGGCCGCTCGCCCAGCAGCGGTTCCATCGCATCACGGGCAACAACATAACCGCTGTACATCACTATCATCGCCACGCCCACCCCCGCTATCCCATCCACGTACACAAAACCCGACTGGACACAAACCATCGCCGCCAGTACCAGTATGGTCGAAAACACATCACAACGATGATGCCAGAAATCGGCTTTCAGCGCATCCGAGTCGATCATTCTTCCCAACTCACGAGCGAAACGACTCATCATCTCTTTGACCACGACCGTCCCTACCAGAATAACCACCACCATCCAATTGATCTTGGCAATTTCTATTTGCGGATGCAATAGCCGTTCCCAGGCAGACATCATCAGTTCGAAACCAGCCATAATCAGCATCATCGCCACGATCAACGCCGCAATAGGCTCAGCCCGGCCGTGACCGAACGGATGCTCCTCATCGCTCGGCTTCTTTGCAATCCTGAACCCAATCAGAATAATGATCGACGTGCCTGTATCGGAAAGAGTGTGCACCGCATCGGCAATCACCGCCACGCTGCGGACCGACAACCCCAGAACCAGCTTAACGGCAAACAGAAGCAGATTAATGTATATGCTCGTGTTCGCCTCCAGAGACCCGTACTTCGCTCGGACCTCGACGTGATCGGTCTCACGGTAATTCGCTATAAACCGCCGTACTATCCAATGTGTCAGTTTTATTATTGTTTATATTCTAACCCGGCCCACACCGTCAGGCAACCCATATTTGTTCTCGATCTCATATTTCCAATAAACCATTATTGGGGCCTAATGTTGCCGATTTGCCCCTCTGATCAGCCCCCACTTGCAAGACTCCTACAAATCAGCTATAATAAGTATGCATAGCTCGACCAAGCTCGCTGAAGGAGTTACCCGCTCTATTTGGTCTTAACAAAAACGGGACATCAATTATGACCCAAACCATTATCCTTGGCATCGAAAGCAGTTGCGACGAAACCGCCGCGGCCCTGGTCTCCGACGGCCAAAACGTTCTGTCCTCCGCCATCGCCTCCCAGATCGAGTTGCACCAAAAGTACGGCGGCGTCGTACCGGAGATTGCCGCCCGCGCCCACATCGAAAACATCATACCCATCCTCCGCCAGACTATCGAAGGCGCTTCGCTGACCCCTGCCCAAATCGACGCCATCGCTGTCGCCAACTGCCCGGGCCTGTCACCTGCCCTTCTGATCGGCGTCACCGCCGCCAAGACCCTCGCCTGGGCCTGGCAAAAGCCTCTAATCGCCGTCAACCATCTACACGCACATTTGCAGTCTGTCATGCTCGAACAAGACCAAAACCAAAAATGTTTTCCCGCCGTCGCTCTGGCCGTATCCGGTGGACACACCAGCATCTACAACTGTACCGGCCCACTCAACATGGAACTGCTCGGCCGCACTATCGACGACGCCGCGGGCGAAGCGTTCGACAAGGTCGCTGCCATCCTCAAACTACCATACCCCGGCGGCCCGTCAATCGAAAAACTCGCAAAAAACGGAGACCCCAAAGCGATCAAATTCCCCAGAACCTGGCTCGAAAAAGGTTCCCTGAACTTTTCCTTCAGCGGTATCAAAACCGCTGTACTCTACCATTGCCGCGGCCAGGACATGAAAGGCGCCGACCGAGTACCCGATATGACCGACATGGAAAAATCTGACATAGCCGCCAGCTTTCAGGCCGCCGTGATAGATGTTCTGGTAACCAAAACCATCTGGGCCGTCGAAAAGACCGCCGCCAATACCATTCTGCTCGGCGGCGGCGTCGCCGCCAACTCAGCCCTTCGACGCCACTTCCAGGAAACCGCCGCCAATATCGGACTCAACCTGATCATAGCTGAAAAAAAATACTGTACCGACAACGCCGCCATGGTAGCCGCACTGGCCTACCATAAGTTAAAGGCCAACGACACCGCTGACCTCTCACTCGAACCCCATGCCTGAGTTTCTGGTGGTACCTTCCATCTGCCATCTGCCATCTGCCCTCAGGTCAGCCCTTATCCGTCGGTAAATTGTCGATGGGCAGGTTCGTATGGTGGAGTCTTCGTGCGGTTTTCAGTATCAAAAATGAGGGTACATGAGGTTTTTTTATGGTTGTGTGATGATCTAAACCTGATTATTTGGCTCCTGGGGGCGGTTTAGAAAAATTAGATGAGGTAGCCCTGCCGATCTCTTCTAATGTCTTGTTATTTTCTCGCCGCTTGATAAAATATCCCGGCGCAGCTTGAACAGTTCCCTGAACGCCCGGAAAATAACCTTCAGGCTCGCTCCGCTTTGGTCTCCGCTGGTGCGTGGATAGTGATGGACGCCTCTCTGGGTCATGGTAAATCCGGCTTGTTTGGCTCGGGCCAATATTTCCGCGTCGATCAGCGCTCCTTCGCTGCGCATCTCTATCCGATCGAATATCTCGCGCCGGTACAGCTTGAAGGCGCAATCTATGTCTCTAAGTTTCAGGTCAAAGACAAAGTTCATCAGTTTTTCCCATGCCCAGGCGTTCATCTTACGTATCAGATTGTCCTGACGGTTCAGGCGGTAGCAGGTAATGATGTCGTATTCGTCGGTCAGCTCCAGCAGGGGGGGCAGTTCTTTGATGTCGAACTGGCCGTCCCCGTCGGTGTAGAAGACCCACTGCTTGCCAGCTGTGCGGAAACCGCTCTGCAAAGCTCCGCCATAGCCCCGGTTGATCGGGTGATGGACCACCTTGACCTGTTGGTTTTCCTGTGCCAGCCGGTCCGCTATCTGGGCCGTCGCGTCGGTGCTGCCATCGTTAACGATAATAACTTCGTAATCGTCGCTTATTTCTTCGAGTACTTCCAGCGTCTGGTGCGTAAGCGATGCTATCGAACCGGCTTCGTTATGACATGGGAAAAAAACCGATAAACTTATTTTGGAATCGTTCACCAGAACCATCCCTCGTCTTGTGCCAATAGCTTTTCGTTATACTCGGATAGTTTTTCGTCATACTCGGATTCATATTTTTTCAACTCCCGCTCATATTTTTGTGCTTCATCGTGCCGGTTCAATTTGCGTGACAGGTTAATCAACTTTTCGTACGACGAACGTAAAGCCAGCCAATTTCGCCGCCAGCCAAATTCCTCCTTCTTATCGATCAGCTCCCTGTAAAACTGCTGCTGCCGGGAAAAATACTGCCAAAGCTCTTCGTGCATCCCCGCCTGTTCGCCCCAGCCATAAATATAACTGTGAGTTTTCGGAGTATAATGCTCGATAGACATTAAAGCTCTTATCCCTTCGATAATTTTTTCTTTCGGCTCACCGGTCTGGCAATAGGTCAGTCCCAGCGAATAGTTCCGCGAGAACTCGTCCGGGTATTCCAAACCGGCCAGGGCCTTCTGGAACAATTCCTGATTGAGCGGGGAACTTTTTTGCAGAAAGACTGCATTCCGTTCATCGACATAAAACAGCTTCCAGTCTTTCATACTCATGAACAACTTGAACATCGACGGCGATCTCCCCAGCGACACCAGGGCTACGTTGATACCTTCCCGCCCGAGCAGATGCCCGTAAAGATCGGGATCGCCCACCGACAAACTCAACAGCTTTTGAAGATCATTTTGATAATATTTCATCACCTTTTCGTACAACTGTGGGTCGTGGGCATTCGATCCGATTCTTTCGATTACCCGCCCCATCTCTACCCGCTGAAAAGCGGCGTATAATTCGGGTACTCTACCCGCCAAATCAACTAATCGCTTAGATAGTTTCTTGTCTTTCATTGCCTGCCCGACCAGCTTGTCATAAGACTCGGGATCATTCCCGGGAATCTCCAAGGACCGGGCGATTTGGCGTACCGACTTTTGAAATTCCACATTCACGGAAGGTAGTATTGCTCCTTTGAGCGTTTGCCAATAGGTAAAATGCGAGACGTTATAAGCCGCCTGGGCTCGGCCGTCTATGAACACTTTGCACCTGGGCCGGCCCGTTTGGAGGTCTGGATCCTGGGCAAACGCTACGTATCCTCCGCTAGTCCATTCGTTGAAGACCACGCCTTTGATCTTGTTGGCGTTTAGGAACTTCATGGCTCCGACCGGCTGATCGTATATCCCCACCATTCGTCGAAACACACTGAGTTCTACGCCGTCAGAGGGCGGTCGATAATAAATATCCCGCATCGCCAAGCCAAAAATCAACCACATTACCAGTGCCCCAGTCAAACTCAGCGCCGCTGCCACCATCGCCGGTCGGGACAGCATACCCGCAAGCTGCAATGGCTGGTTTTGTTTGTGCAATCGCAGCAAACGCACCATATCCACAATCTCCTGGGTCATCTGCGCCAAGAACGGTGACAATATCACTCCACCTAAAAATATGAAACGGCGCGATGCCATTGACATGTATATCGTAATTGCCATTATTCCCCACTGGGCCAGGTCAATTCGTGGCCAGGGAAATTTTTCAATCGCCAGGCGTTCTCGTCGTCTGCGAGGCTGAGGCAAACTTGGCCGCATGAAAAACAAGACCAACCAAACAACAAAAACCAACCCCAAAATACTCAAAAATATAACATAAGGCGTGGCATTGCCAAAACCGTCCGTATCCCATATTGGCCGCCATTCACTTACATTGCGCCATATCTTGCCTTCCTGACCCGTGGCGATAATAAAAGGATGTGCCAAATTTTCCCAGCCAAACGGACTGAAGATTCCCGGTATGATCATAACCAGCACCGCGCCTGCCAATAATAACTTATAGCCCCGCCAATCGACATCCGCCAATCGTTCCGGCCAAACCAAACCCAAAAACTTCATTACCAGATGTCCGCCCAACATTATCATAAAAATCATAATGGCGTAAATAAATCCACCATGGACGTTGGACCAGATAATCATAACCGGTATCATTCCGGCCAGCGCCCAATATCGCCGTTTTTTCCAGCAGCTTAACAGGAATATCATGATAATTGCGAAAAGAATCGAGCTTACGTTCGGCCGCAGATCGACAAACGATCGGCTCAGCAAGATACCAAACGCCGCCGCAGCCGCAGCCAGCATCGGATGCGCACCGAGCACCCGTGCCGCCCCATAGGCAAACAGCACAGTCAAAATCGACTGCAAAAACTTATAGACTACGATCAGGCTCTCACCTTTCGAAACCGCCGAGTCTTCTTCGCCCCAGGCGTTTTTCATCTTGTAGAACATCACATGGGTCAGCCAGTTCTGGTTGACCCAGCCGACCTCGTCCAGCTTGGGATCGTAGTCTTTGGCACCTAAAAGTCGTTTAAATATGCTGGATAAGCTTCTGCTGACCGGTTCGAAAGCCCGGCTCCGGGCGCCAAACGGTTCCTGTTGGGTGGTATGTATTCCAAACTTGTCCAGCAGTCGCATCTGCCATGTCCGGTTCGGCTGACCAAGAGCCCACTGGCCCAGGGTATAACGGCCGCACGCCATCGCCACCCACGTATCACCCCCTCCGACTACCCGATCGGCACTGTGTAAACCGGCCCCTATCACCAGCAATACGCATCCGATCCATAGCCAACGGGAAGTCGGCTTATCATTGAGCGTTGACTCTGGTGAGGTCATAATTTACCTTTTTATACATCGTTTACTGTTACGGCAGGAATTTTTTGGTGTCCCTGAGTTTTTCCGGCAGATAGTTTTTCACTACAAAATCCAGTCCGTGCTTGGCAAAGGCCTGTTGCTCCACGCGTACCCCCGCCTTGAGCATTTGGTTAATCGCCTGCTGCCAGGGTTTATGATGCTGAACAAACGGATCGTTCTTTAAGGCGTCCTTGGCCCGTTTGATGTCCACTTCCTTGAGCGGATGGGTCGGCAGTTGATAATCTTTTACGTCCTGCGGCGTAACGCCCAGGAAACTCGCCTGCGGCACACAGAAAAACTCGTTGAGATGCGCCGCGTTACCCGAGCCTACTTTCAAAGTACGATATATATTAAAATAACCATACGGATCGCCATCGACAAAGGCATAAACGGGTATCTTGAGTTTGTCACTGAGCCGGCGAATAAAGCGGCGACACGCCCGCGTCGGGACCCCTCCCATGCTCACCATAATGCAATTGGTCTTATCCCAGTAACCGTAGTTCTGCAGACGCTGAAACATGCCTCCCGTCTCGATTGCCAGGATAAACTTCGCTTTACTGCAAAAATCCAAACGCTCCACATCGATGGGAATCGAATACGCCCCCGAACCGAACCTGGTACAATCGATGTTCAGTTTCTTACCGTGACTATCGCGATCCACAACAATCAGTCGGCCGGCAATTTCGCCGCCTTTCTCTTCCGGCACAAACCGCAACTGCTCACGGATCACCCCGAACATCGCCTCGACGTCTTCCATAACGGTATCGGATTCCGGCTGCTCTTTGAAGGCGGCTTCGGCCCAGTTTTTGCTGATGTAGTATGCCTCTCTTTTGGTAGCGATGTCATCGCCTTCGATCAGTTCCTTGCTCAGTGACATCATCTTGAGCGTCTGGGCAAACGTCTTGACTGTGTTGACCGTCAGGGTGCGTTCCTTGAAATTACCTTTGAGTTCGAAATAACCACTTTTCGGACGATACGTCACATTAGACAGGCTGCGCACCGGTACCCGCATCCTGGGCTTGCGGCGTTTACTGATTTTGTCATAAACATCTCGGGCGCTGTTCTCTATCATGCCCGTAACATCAATCCTGCGTTTGGCCATCGGCAGTTTCCTCTAATTGTAACATCTGCTCAATCACATGATTATAAACGATCTACTTTCACTTTGCAAGCCTTCTTGTCCGTCAGATGCCCACCGGCAATAATCAGCATTCAGCTAGAAAATCACACAATATTCGGTTGAAATATTCGGGATTGTCCATACAGACGTTGTGGCCGGCATCGGGTATCACCACATATCGGCAGCTCGGCTCCCGCGAAGCCCAAAACGGAGCTGTTCTTTTGATAACGCCCAGCCCTACCAGACTGTCGCGCTGCCCATGCGTTAATAAAAATGGACATTTAATATGATAATCCGCTTCGTAATGATCGCACCGCGTAATGCCTTTCCAAAACTTTATGAAATCGCTTTTTGTTATATGTTGTCTCAATTCCCGCGCATGCTCCTGCGTTTGCGGCTTAATACCCGCACAAACCCCACCAAACCACCACAAAAGTGCTTTCGGAAATAACCGAAATGCGGAAGTTGATACTGCTTTCATCAACTTAACAAGCAAAGGCTGCTTCCAGGTCAGACAGACTGTGCCCACCAACGCCATCGCCCTGACTCGTTGGGGCCATTTGAAAGCCAACTCCTGTGTTATCAATCCTCCCATTGAAAGTCCAACATACATTGCCTTGTCAACACCAATTTCATCGATAATGGCCATCAAATCTTCCGCGCAGAACCTTATCGAAAAATCTCCCCTCATTGGTCGTGACCGGCCATGTCCTCTGACGTCCCAGACCAACACCCGGTAATTTTTCGACAGAACTTCTACCTGCTGATCGTAAAGACTATGATCCGTCGCTACGGCGTGCGTCAGGACAACCAATGGACGATCTTTCGGCCCCGACAGCCAGTAATGTATCGGAATTCCCTCCCGCTCTATGACGTGCCGGTTTGTGCCATCCCTGGCCATTTATACTGTCAATCCTTTTTAATGAGACGCTTACACAAAACGTATATATGCTTATAGTCTGCTGATTCCTTATTTGCTACTTTTTGGTTTTCTTGAGCCAGTCCTGTAAGTTGTTAGCCAGGACCTCAACGTTGCGCTTGCGCATTATATGCTCTATGAGGGTTGGGTGCACCTTCATCTTCACCATGGTTTTATGAGCCCTTTCCCAAAGTTTATCTTCCTTCGGTCCATCCTTTGCCAGGTATAGTTCGGTAACCAGCTCCTGCAATTTCCCCAGCATAATCGCATCAAGGTTCTTATAGTAGCGTCCTATCAGGTCCTGTTGGTATTTGGAGTATTCGTTTTTAGCCACTAGTCATACCTGCGACGATCTTATAATTTATACTTTCCATAATATTTGTCTGCCGGGTATTTCTGGTTATTACGTTTCATCTTCTCATAAAACGCTTCACTCAGATCAATGTCCATCGTATGAGCCATCGTCAGCAAATAGCAAAACACATCCGCCATTTCTTCTTTCACCTGAGCCATTGTTTGGGGATCGCCAACCACAAAAATAAAGCCCCAAACGGGGCTTATGAGCAATAGAAATTTATTTCACACAAATTCCTGTTGAAAACAACCATCCCCAACAACTGCTCCCTTTCTGACGATCAAAATTGTTTGCCGCTGAGTTTCTCGTACGCTTCCACGTAACGTGCCCGCGTCCCGGCCACCACGTTCGCCGGCAGCTCCGGTCCCGGCGGCTGTTTGTTGAAGTTGATGCTTTCCAGGTAGTTTCGCACAAACTGCTTGTCGTAGCTCTCCTGGTCGCGGCCAGGCTGATACTTATCCGCCGGCCAAAAACGTGACGAATCAGGCGTGAGCACCTCATCGACCAGGATTATCTCATCGTCGCAATAGCCCCACTCGAATTTGGTATCCGCCAGGATAATACCGCGATGGGAGGCGTATTCCGCTGCCCGGATATATATCTCAATGCTTTTATCACGGATATAGCCGGCCGTTTCCATCCCGACAATTTTTGCCGTTTGGGCAAAACTGATGTTCTCATCATGCTCGCCCAACTCGGCTTTGGTCGCCGGCGTAAATATCGGTTCGTCAAGTTTGTCGCACTGCCGAAAACCGGCCGGTAGCTTATGTCCGCAAACCGTTTGGCTCTGCTGATATTCTTTCCAGCCCGAACCGGCCAAATACCCACGTACCACACATTCCACCGGTAATACCTGCGCTTTTTTCACCAGCATACTACGTCGGGTAAACTGTTCGCTGCAGGCAGTGAACGGTTCGCCAAAATCTTCGACCGACGTACTGATCAGATGATTTTTTACCGTATCGCCCAGCCAATCCAGCCAAAACAGCGATATTTGCGTCAGCACCGCTCCCTTATCCGATATGCCGTTGGCCATTATCACGTCAAAGGCGCTGATACGATCCGTCGCTACGATCAGCAGCTTATCGCCAAGGTTATAGATATCGCGTACCTTGCCACGGGTTGGTTCACGGCCCGGTACTTTGGTCTGCAAAATAGTCTTACCGTTACTCGCCGCATACCCTGTTTCCTTTTTATTCGACTTTAGTGACATTTTCTGCTTCCGCTACTTGACCAATATCTTTTACTTTTACCTTTGTTCCCACATAAACCATCATATTCCGCGGGCATTTTTTTTGCGCCTTATCGCACTCTTCCGGACCGGCGTATTTTTCATAATCAATGACCGCTAAATCCTGCTCCATCCGGAACATATCCGGCGCAATCTTAACGCACAACCCACAGCCCACGCATCCAACTTTACAGTAACTGCGTACATCCTTAGCCTTATCACGCGATGCGCATGCTATCACCAGCATAGGATCCTCCTGCATCGGCAGCAGTTCGATCAACTGTCGCGGACACACTTTTACGCACGCTCCGCAACCCACACACTTTTCGTAGTCAACCACTGTCAGACCATCGACAACATGGATCGCGTCAAACTCACACGCCTCCTGACAATCTCCGCCTCCCAAACAGCCGTACGGGCACCCCATCGCACCGGCCACCACCTGCATCTCACCACAACTGCCCAGTCCGTCATATCTGGTCGAGTTGATCTTATCCGCCGTTTTTGCCGAGCAGTGCACCACCGCCCGGACGGGTGCCGCCGCGGATGCCTCTATGCCCAATATCGCGGCTATCTTATGGACCAGCGATTCACCGCCAGGCCCACATTTGCCCATCAGTCCGTGATCGGTCACCACCGCCTCGGCATACGCCCCGCACCCCGCCAATCCGCATCCACCGCAGTTGGCGCCCGGCAGAACGTTCAAAATCGCCTCTACCATCGGATCCTGTTTCACCTTCAGTTTCGCATCGGCAATCGCCAGGACCACTACAAAGACGAACCCCACCACCAGCAAGGTCACTCCAGCTATGACTATAGAGGTTATCTCGATCTGGGCCAACATGCCCATATTAGAAATTACACTTAAAACGTTATAAATCATTCCAGTCTTTTCTCAAATCAACGGCTATCCACTCATTTACTCATCTACTCGTTCACCCTTTAATCATCCCTGAAAATCCCATAAACGCCAGTGTCATAATCGCCGCGGTTATCAGTGTTATACCTGCTCCCCGCAGTGATTTGGGCACATCGGCCCATTCGAGGTTTTCACGAATTCCGCCCATAATGCAAATCGCCAGCGTGAAGCCCAGTCCACCTCCGAAACTTGCCACTACCGCTTCGAGAAAACCATAACCCCACAAATCAATAAACAGGCACGTACCCAAAATCACACAGTTGGTGGTTATCAGCGGCAGAAATATCCCAAAACTTTCGTACAACGGCGGGAAAAACTTCCGCACATACATCTCAACCAACTGCACCATACCGGCAATCACCATAATAAAGGCGATATATTTCAGAGATGGCATATCGATAGGCGACAGGATCAGGTTGTTTACTATCCATGTCACAGTTCCGCTGATTGTTGTCACAAACGTTACCGCACAACCCATTCCGAACGCCGTATCGACGCGTTTCGATACACCCAAATAGGGACATGTTCCCAGAAACTTGGTCAATACCAGGTTATTAACCAGCGCAATCGATATGAACACAACTATTAAATGGCTTGCGATTTCCATTATTCTTTACCTCTTACCTTGCAATCATTTTTTCCCGAAAAAGTGGTTGTTAAGTCCCAGCAGGATTCCCAGCGTCAAAAACGCCCCCGCCGGCAGCTTCATCACGTTCCAGTTCACAAAACCGTCGGGCATCACTGCTATGCCCCAGATCATTCCGTCAGCCAAAATCTCCCGCACCGTCGCCAGCACACAAAGTCCGAACGTGTACCCGATTCCCATCCCCAGTGCATCGAAGAAGCTTGTCACCAACGGTTTTCGGCTGCCGCACGCCTCGGCCCGGCCGATAATCACGCAGTTCACGATAATCAACGGTACGTAAGGGCCCAGTTTTTCGCTCATGGCCGGCAGATACGCCTGCAGCAGCAGATCGGCTATCGTAACAAATGCGGCGATCGTCAGCGTAAACATCAATATCCGCAAATGGCTCTGCAGCAGATTACGCATCAGCGAAACCACTACGTTCGAACACACCAGCACAAATATCGTCGCCGCCCCCATCGTCAGGGCCGGCTGCAACTGAGTCGTCACCGCCAATACCGGACACATGCCCAGCAACTGACGAAATATCGCGTTCTCCTCCCACAGCCCATGCACAAAATACGCCATCGCTTCACTTTTGTGCTTTGCGTTCAATTTGTTTTTTTCTTCCGATGCCATGGCTTCTTAACTTTCAACTTCTTTATTTCTTTATGACTTCACGCATTGCGATCACCGCGTCATTAACAATCTTGACCACCGCCTCGGATGTGATGGTAGCACCGGTAATCGAAAGTATCTGCAATTGGGCCGGGCTGCCGGCCTTAATAACCGCCAGTTTATTACCGGCTGCAGGCGCCTGGCTGTCTGTAAACTGTCCCTTAAAACTTTCGTCTTTCATCTTATCGCCAAAACCGGGGGTCTCGCTGGTCTTCAAAACGTCAATCCCCCTGACCTTCTCAAATTTCGCGTCAACCCCGATCAGCAAAACAATCTTATCCGCGAACCCACTGCCTGTTGCCTCAAAGGCATAACCCATTAACGCCTGAGAATCATCCTTCATCACGTAATATAATGGTTTCTTGTCAGTTTCCTTTCCTCTTATTTCTTCCGGGATGCTGTTTTTCCCAAACAACACCTTCAGTTTACTATATACCTTTTCCCTGGCTCTTCTTTCTATCGTCTCTTGCAGTGCACCATCGACAATAGCGACCAGCAGTCCGAACACCAGGGCCGTCACCAGCACCAGCCACGATTGTTTTATAAATCTACCCAGCACTTACGTGTCCTCCCAACGGCGTTGGCTTTGTCCATCGGTCCAGCAGCGGCGTTATCGCGTTCATCAGCAGCACCGCGTACATCACACCTTCCGGATAGCCTCCTTTCAGGCGAATCAGCATAATCAATCCGCCCACGCCGACCCCGAATATAAATCTGCCCAGCTTGGTCAGCGGACAAGTCACCGGATCGGTCGCAATGAAAAACGCGCACATCATCAGCCCGCCGCCAAACAGATGCACCAGCGGATTGGCATATACATCGGGATTCGCCAGCCAAGGTATCACCGCGATCACTGCCGCCGTGGACAGCACCGCCACCGGTATATGCCATGTTATCGTACGCCTGACCAACAGAAACACCCCGCCGATCAGCCAGCACAATGCCGACGTTTCGCCCAGCGATCCTGTTGTCCTGCCGAAAAACATCGCCCCCATTTTCGTTTCAACTTCATTTGGCGTGGCTTTTTCCAACTTGTCTTCGTTGGCCGCGTCCTTGATCGGTTGCTTCGCCAACGCCAGCGGCGTCGGCTGCGTCACCGCGTCCACTTCCGTACAAGGCGGCTCGTTTGCCAATGGCGTCCATGTCGTCATCATCATACCGAAACACGCCATCAGAAATGCCCGGCCCATCATTGCCGGATTGAATATATTACTGCCCAGCCCGCCATACAGCATCTTCGCTACCGCCACCGCCACGGCTGTTCCCATCGCCGCCGCCCAGGTGGGTATCGAAGGCGGCAGTGACAACCCCAGGATAATCGCCGTTATGATAACGCTGCCGTCGGTGATGGTTTGTGGTTTTTTGCGTACCGCGTTAAAGAGCCATTCCGTAAGCAGCCCTGCCGCCAGACACGATATCAGCACCATCGCCGCCGAACCCCGGAAAAGCCACAATGCCACCGCCACCGCCGGCAGACAGCCGATGACGACCTCGAACATTATCCGCTTGCTGGTGGCAGGTTCCGCTAAATGCGGACTCGACGAGACCATCAGTAAAAGCTTCTTTTCCTGTTCTTTTTCTTCTTCCGCTGCCATCTGCTAACTTTTAACCTTTTTCGCCATCAGCTTGCCGGACCGCAAGTATTGTAACAACGGTATCTTCGCCGGACAAACATAACTACACAAGCCACATTCGATACAGGCCAGCAAATCATATTCCAGTGCCATATCGATATCCCTTGATTTGACCGCGTGGGCAATGCGGGTCGGTACCAGCTTCAGCGGACAATAATCCACACACCGACTGCAACGAATGCACGCCGTCTCTTCAGCTCCGCCGACTTCACTCTCGGTCATTACGGTGATACCGCTGGTTCCCTTGAGAATCGGCACGTCCAGATGCACCGCCGCCGGCCCCATCATCGGGCCACCCAGCAGTACCTTGGCCGCATCGTCGGTCAATCCCCCGCACTGTTCGATCAGGTCCGCCAGCAGCATCCCCACCGGCACCCGAAAATTGCCCGGCTGGTTGATCCCACTGCCGGTAACCGTAACGATCCGCTCTGTCAGGGGCCTGGCTTCAGCGCACGCCCACATAATCGCCGAGGCCGTACCAACATTCACCACGACCACCTTCACATCCAGCGGTAGTCCCCCTGTCGGCACAGTCAGTCCCAGCACGGCGTTTATCAATTGTCGCTCACCGCCCTGCGGGTATTTCGTCCGGCAGATCGCCAGTTGCACACCATCTACATCTTTGATCCAGGGCAATACGCTGTCTATCGCATCGGGCTTATTATCTTCAATTGCGATGATGCCTCGCTTCGCACCGCATGCCCGCATCGCCAGTTGCAAACCCGCCACAATCGTACCCGGCGCCTCCAACATCAATTGATGATCACTGGTCAGATAGGGTTCACACTCGCAACCGTTGAGGATTACGGTATCGATCGGCTTTTGGGGGTTACGAACCAGTTTTACCGCCGTGGGAAACGCCGCTCCGCCCATTCCAACGATCCCCGCTGTACGGATCGCCTTTTCAATCGCTTCCGGTTCGTATTTTTCGACGTCAAAACCGCCGGGCACTTCACGCCACGGCTGCTCATCCGGCTGCTCATCGCCCACCGTAATAACCACGCTGAGCACCTTGGTGCCGTTCGGGTGCGGCTGCGGTTGTACTTGTTTTACCACTCCGTTTACCGGACTATGCACCGGCGCCGAGACAAACGCGTCACTATCACCGATCATCTGTCCGGCTGTCACTTCCTGCTTCGCTTCCACCGTCGGCCGGCACGGCGCCCCCAGATGCTGCGACATCGGCACTACCACCGTTGCCCCCGCCCGAACCACCTGGACCGCTCGCCCACACGTAAAGCCCTTGCGCTCAGGCGGATGAACTCCCCGACGAAAACTGAATTTACCGGTCAACTTATCCTTGTTATTTGCTCTTAATACTGGCATCTCATCTCAAATACATCTGACAAAAAATGTAGGTCGGGGCAAAAACCGAGCCTACGAGTCTTCCATAACAGGCACCAATTATTCAGATAATCAGGGTCTTGGCAAACATAAAATGACAAAATTATCCCCAAACCGCAAAAACCCCCAACCCAACAATCCGACCAACCGGTCGGTACAGTTCTGTCGGCAACAGTCGGCCAACCGGCTACTTTTTCGGGAATTTGTCTTTTGCCTTGCCGTCCTGACAAAAATTGGTTAAAAGTAGCCTGGATTTAAGGACGAATCGATGGCTGTTATAGTTGGAATTGATGAAGCGGGTTATGGGCCAATCCTGGGTCCTCTGGTGGTCTCTGCCGCGATTTTCGAGGTACCGGATGATCTGATAGACCGGTCATTGTGGGAAATTCTCCGCAAAAGCGTCTGCAAACAGCGATCGGCCAGTAATGGCCGAGTTGTAATCAACGACAGCAAAAAACTTTATACCACCGGCCGATCACATGGTAAATACGACTGCCTGCAGCGTGGGGTACTTTCGGGCTTGGCAGCGATAGACCGCACTGCCATCCGGACTTTTGGACAGTTACTGCAAGCCCTTGACAGCGTTGACAACCTCGGCAAAAACTGCCTTGACAGCCTGAGTGAATATCCCTGGTACGCTTGTGCGTCCGATCAGCCCCTGAAATTCGATGAGGACGACATCGCCACCGCCGCCGCCGCTTTGGTCTGGGATATGCGCAACAACAATATTCGGCTCAAGGCCATCTGGACGCGGCCGCTACCGGCCGGTCGTTTCAACGAAATGGTACAGACCCTTAACAATAAAGCTGTGGTTTCCTTCTCCCTGGTCGCCCAGTTGATTTATCAGGCTTACCAAAAACACAACCGGGCGAACCTGCAAATCGTAATCGACAAGCAAAGCGGTCGCAGCCACTATCGAGACCAGTTGCAAAGAATGTTCCCCGATCTGAACATGAAAATCCTGAAAGAGCACGACGCCGTCAGCAGTTATCATCTTACCGATTCCAGCCGATCTATGAAGATTCATTTCCTGCAAAACGGCGATCAGCGTCAATTACCAATCGCTCTGGCGTCAATGACCAGCAAATATCTGCGTGAATTGCTTATGGAAATGCTCAATACCTATTTCCAGAGGCACTGTCCCGGCATTACTCCCACCGCCGGCTACTACAAAGACGGCTGCCGCTTCCTGGCCGATCTCGAAAAATTCAACCTCGCCCCCAACCTCGCCCCCGAATTCCTCCTTGTTCGGCGGAAATGAACGTAACTCCTTATTTTTGGTTGTGGGGAATTGTTGTAAGTCGTTATTTTTCGTTCGGTGGGAATGAACGTAACTCCTTATTTTTCGTAGTGGGGAATTGCTGTAAGTGCTTATTTTGCGTTGTTGGAATTGATGTAAGTGCTTATTTTTGGCGCGAAAAAGTGCGAAATTCGGCGAAATTTGGATGAATTCTGATGGAAAGTGATGTGGTTTGTACCCACTTTGCGCTATGTTTGTACTATGTTTGCACCCTGTTTGTACTATGTTTTGATGAAAAGTGAATGGGGGGATGGGAAGGATAGGGGAGATGGGGGGATTAGAAGTCAGATTTGAGATTTGAGAAGTCAGGGGCCGAAGTTGGAGGGGGGGGCGGAGTTGGAGATTTTGAAAATGTTGTTTGGTTTTGCTGTCGGCAATTTGATCTTTTTAGGTAAACATGGATAGTCTTCGTCTGTGGTCATAAGGAAACAAGACTATCGGTCTGAGTTGGCTTTAGGGATTTCGAGGAAGCTTAGCAAAGGGTCTGAGTAATAAGAGAAATTACCAGCATATAGCAAACCGTCCCAAAATCCGATGGTGTCGATAAATTTGCCATCGCCGCCGTGAAAAACCCGATGTGGTCGAGTCGGATCGGATATGTCGTAAACCAAAATCCCAAAACCACAGGCAGCCTCAAGTAATAAGCCTTCATTTACAATCAGTTGTTTGGGATAACGACTCAACAAACGTTCCAAGGGAGTGGCTCTGCGTTTGCCGATCCGTTCGCTTGTTACGGTCCCGTCGGATTCCTTACGAAGCTGATATACGTATATTCCCGATTTTCGGGCAATGAATATTTTTTTATCAAAACTGGTAACCGCGTTTATGATGTCGGAACTACTGTCCGCTTCAAATTTGCCATAGAATATTTTTTCCGGCTCCGTCGGTTTTGAGATATCCAGAAGTAACACGTTGTTCTGATCATGGCAGATGAGTTTATCGCCATCCACTACGCTGACATAATCATAATCATGGGGAACGGGTATGGACAGGTCTTTTGTGGTTAAGGTTTTAATTAGTTCAGGCTGATCGGGATTTGCCACTGAGATAATATGTAGTTCACTGTCATACGCGACATAACAATAATCGCCGTAGTTACTGAGGCCGGTTTTTCTCTGGCCCCAAAAGTTTCTCGGCTTGTGAATAACTTCATTGCTGATTAGTTTTGGCTCTGCTGGATTGCTAATGTCAACCACCAGAAATTTTAGCGGACGCTCACTATGCTGATAAGATCTGGGCCACTGGTTGTTCTCACCAATTCCGGGACGATATCCTACATATAATCTGCCGTTCCTTATAAAACACGCAACGACAGGTTGTGTTTCGGACCGTTTGATCGGAGGTGTGGAAAAAAATCTCACCCTTGCCAGATGTTTACCTTCGCCTTGCACCGCTGGGTGTTGATAAATATCCAACAGCCAGTCATGTCGTACCGGTGTATCGTAACGATCTGCATTATACGCCGCCGAATCGGGATCCTGGGGAGGCTCATCAGGCCACCACGGATGAGGCGCGGGATTTCTGCTGATCAAATACATAAACTCATCTTTTACATACGCGTGGCTATCATAACCCGTCACCTGCCGCATGGTAATCATTTCTTCCGCCACTTCAGCATCAATCCAGTCGTACGTTTTCTCAGCCTGGGTATCAAGTCTCATAAAAGAGACAACCGGTTTGCCATGGAATATCTCAACGGGCCTGAGATTATGGCCCGCCTGCCGCAGACCCAGGCCGAATATAAACGCAGCCGATAGCCCAATAGTCCACACAATGGTTTTTTGACCAGGTTGCCAAAACCATCTGCGTTTTACAGATGCAACGGAAAGAGCCACACAACCGCAGGCAATACCCAGCGTTGTTATCAGGAAACCCCAGTATTGCCAAAAAGCTTTTTGGTCCATCGAATCCCAGGCCCTTTGCAGCCAATAAAGCATAGGTTTTTGATAGTCGGGATTAAAACGCGGAAGATCGAAAAGCTTGGTAATAATTGAATTGTTGGTGGAATTATCCATCTGATGAAATATATTCATCCATTCGAGGCCGCCGATCAGTAGCGGCAGGCAATATACCAATAGCCCCATCCAAATTGCCATTAAGATCGCCTTGGCTGAATCACGCAACAGTATGGTCAGGAACATGGTGATAGCAAAGAGCATCAAAGCAATGGGATACGTGCAACAAAATGCCGCCCAGGCGAAATCGGCAAAAAATGGGGTGGTAAAAAAATCGAGGCTGAGAATAAGAAGGAAGCTAATCAATAGCAGCGATGCGGCAACCAGGAACTTAACGACAAATAATCTCCTTGGCGATACAGGCTTACTTTGCCAAAATTCGCAGGGTCCTTTTTTGGTGTCCGAGTTGGTTGTGGCAACGGCCAGTATCATGGCAAACATGGCGCCAAAACCCAAGATAACACCGGTGCCAATATCAGAGCGCATGTTACCGTTTCGTTTCCAGGTCGTGTATGCCTCCAAGACAGGAAAGGCAATTCCCGCAAGGCACCATAGCAGGAACAACCATTTTTGTTGTCGCCATTCTTTCCAGAGTATCATAAGCATAAAATTATATATTCCTTTGCCATTTGCGGAGACCGAACCACAGGACCATGCTGAAAACAGTAGCTTGTTCCAATATTAAAACGCTTACGTAAACGGTATCATGAAGAGGTTTTATTAGATGTATCCAAAAGAGAGGATTTATAAACAAAATCATTTGCTGAAATAATGTTAAACCTGTCAGGTAGGATGGAGTTATAATTATCTCTGAGAAGATGGTGATGTGTATTATCATAGCAAAAAAGACTATCAGTCCGGTAAAACCTACAAATGCTTCACTGCTTTTGCATGGCGCCAGACAGCAGGTCAGGGTATAAAACATTGTCGATAGAGCTATAGCTCCCAACGTGCCAGAGATGTCCATGCCCATAATACGGGGGCCAGTACCAGGATATTTGATACCTCTTATTGTTGTAAACCCCAGAACCAAGCTGCATATCATCAACGGTACTGCAAAATTAAGCCAACCGACAAACCATTTACAGGCAAAGACCTTCCATGCTTCTAATGGTTTAGAAGCTAGAAATGTTGTAGTTTTGTTAGAGTGTTCGGGTGCGAATACACCCATGGCGCTGTATAAAGCCAGGAGGAATCCGCCGAAGAGCCAGACGATCAACACGACTTCATTGTCGCTGACGATACGTGAAGCCAAAAGGGATCCCGTAAAAAACAGCAGCATGACTGTGCCGAAGGCCAGTTTCCATTGTTGTTCGCGCCATTCTTTCCAGAGGATAGACTTAATCATTGGTTGCGTTCTCCACATTCACATTATCAGCAGTCAACTTCCTCTGGTTTTGTGTGCCACGATTGCCGATGACATATGCTTCGAATATTTCATCCAGGTTCAAGTCTAACTCTTGCAGGCCATTGGTAGAGAATTCTTTTAATATCGCGTTTTTTTCCTTGTCACAATTCTCGATCGTAAGCGAAATACTATCACCGGCCTGAACTACATCCAGAATGCCATCTACCCGGCTATAATCACTGTCGCTTTTTGGCGTCAGAATAAATTTTTTGACGGTTTCTCTGAGCCAATCTGTTCTGCCGATTTTTATAATTACGCCTTTATCGATAATAGCAATATGATCGGCGACCGGCTCAATCTCGTACAATAAATGACTGGAAAAGAAGACAGTCACGCCGTTAGTCTGTAAAAGATCGATTACATTGCGTAAGAAATCCTTCCTTGCAATCGGGTCTAATCCAAGGGTTGGATCGTCCAGTATCACAATTTTCGGCCGATGACCTAATGCCAACAATAAAGCCAATCTGCTGTTTTGCCCTTTTGAAAGGGTTTTGACCTTAGTTTTGGGTGATAGCTCCAACCCGTCCAGAAGCGAATTAATCAGTTTATCGTCCCACTCCTGGTAGAAACTTCCCACCCATTTGACAATCTGCTCGATCCGCATCCAGCCGTACATTTGCTGATCTTCAGCCATGTAGCCCACTCTGCGACGAACTGCCATAGTCTGTGCGACGGTATCAAGCCCCAGGACTCGGCAGTTTCCGCCGGAAGGTTGAATAAGTCCCAGCAACAGTTTGATAGTAGTGGTTTTACCGGTACCGTTTCGTCCGAGAAAGCCAAATATCGAACCTTCCGGCACGTTCAGGTTAACGCCGCGTAAAACCTGGTTTCGTCCGTAAGAAAATCGCAGATCGTTTATCTGAATAGCAGATTCACTCATTTTTATTTACTCCGTGTTCTTTTTTTCCTGCTGTTTCATTCCCCGATATTCCTTGTCCAAAAGTTCATGAAGCTCTTGAACCTCCAAGCCAAAGTGAACAGCCTGTACAGTCGCAGTTCGCAGTGTCTTGGTTACGATTTCCTTCATTTCCGCCTTGCGTAATGTCTGTGCATTACCGGCGACAAAAGTACCGCTGCCACGGGCCACCTGCAGTATTTTTTCCTGGCAAAGCTGATTATAGACCTTGAGGATGGTATTCTGATTAACCGCCAGTTGATTAGCCAATTGCCGTACGCTGGGCATTTGTTGGTGTTCTTTGAGTGTGCCGGTAGCAATCTGATACTTTATCTGATCAATGATCTGGCGATATATCGGCACTGCTGAGGATGGTTCTATGCGTACAAAAATTATTCACACCTCCAACAAGGAGTTAATAGCACTACTGTTATAGTGTACTATAACACAGGATCGTCAGGAATGCAAGTGATTTTTTAGATTTTTTTGTTTTTCCCCCGGAGGAAATGGCCAGGAATGAATGTTAACCTGACGGAATCAAATTGCTACAAAAACTACAACTGGCTGTAATTTAGATAGTTATACCCAATGGGTATTATACCTGGCAGGGCCTTTGGAGCCAAGACCAATAATTTTATACGTTAGCGAAGGGTGCATGTCACGTTTGTAGGTAGAAATTTGCCCTCCGGGATGGCAAAATAGGTAAATTTAACAAAAAGCCTATTTGCCATGGAGGGCATTATCATGGATACCAAAATACTGGACGAATTGGAAGTGGCTTGTAGCCAGGAATTATCTTTGGTTGGTGAGGATCTGGGAGCTTTGGAAGCAGCGGTCAAGGCCAAGATGTGAGGTGCTAAACGGATGACGGACACTCGAAGCTTAGCATTAAGCCGCCTGGTCCTGTTTCTTCTCGTAAAGATCCTCGTATGCTGCCGGGCTTAAATAACCCAACGCAGCGTGACGTCGTTT
>Ga0105101_10000116_pt1 | contig 30264 bp, 22 predicted proteins | sample PPLLak21cMay2015_2_FD_87037 | JGI IMG/M metagenome (GOLD analysis project Ga0105101, IMG submission 87037) | Freshwater sediment microbial communities from Prairie Pothole Lake near Jamestown, North Dakota, USA - PPLs Lake P8 Core (1) Depth... | ecosystem: Environmental > Aquatic > Freshwater >... | reverse complement strand
TCACCCTGGTCCATGAATTTCCGGGCCGGAGAGGCCCCCAGCTTGAAGCCCCGTTCGTGGCAATAGGCGGCGCTCCGCAGCGCGGAAACGCGCAGCTCCCCGTCCTTGAAGTCGAGCCCATGCGGGCCGACCCCGATGACCGCCAGGGCCAGGCCGCGACCTTTTTTATCCTCTTCGATGAGGGCCCAGCGGCCGAAAACGTGTTCCTGGCCGTCCGCCGGGCGATGGATGGCCCCGCCCGGGACTTCGCAGAGAACCCGGCCGCTGCGAAGCCTGGTTGGTACGGCGAACTTCAACATGGCCCGCTCCTCGTTCCAATTAACGCGGAGGCGGAATTCAAGAACCGGCCAGGCCGGGTAGGCAATCGTGTGGAGGACGATCCTGCTCTTTTTGTACACTAAGACCGATTCCGTGATCGTCCGGACCGGCCCTTTTTCGATGACCTTCAGGCTTCCCGGCTCGAACCGGAACCGGCCGAGGACCTCCCGGTATTCGGAGCAGCCCGTCCCCCAAGAGTCCCCCCGGTCTTTGATGACGAGCGGCTCGAGCAACGGCCCTTCGAGAAGCGGAGTTTGGTCTCGACCCTGGAGAGAGGTGATAAGTCCCCTATTCCTATCGAATTTATATTTTAAATAGGGGTTGTCCGGCGAAGTCAGCGCGGGTCTCCTCTTTCCGGGACGAGCCCTGACCTCGAAGTGGGACGCGCCCACACCCGGGAGGTCGGCCAGGAAGCAGACTTTCTTCCGCCAATTGAACGGCAGGAGCGCCTCCGGCTGCTCTTCCTGGGAAGGAACCTCGCGTCCGTCTCCGCCGAAAACCCGGAGATGCCACTCCCCTTTCCAGAACGGCCGGTAATCGGCCGTGCACTCGACTTCGACAGGAGCCCCGGCCAGGGCGGGGTTCGAGTTGAGAACAGTGACCGGCAGGGGAACATTTCCTCCAGTTCCCAGCGAGCGGTTCAATTTCGAGGCCGCCCGGAACCGCGCCCGCCGGGCCGTCTCCAAGGCCTTCCCGTAGAGGTCGAGGGCGTCCTTTTCCGCGGGCTCCGAGCACGAGCCCGTCAAAATGTCGTGGAAATCGTTGAGAAGATGATCGCGCCAGGCCCCGCTCAGCTCCTCTGCCGGAAACTCATCACCCGTCAGCCACCAGGAGGCGGCGCAGAGCGTTTCGGCCTGGACCAGGGCGGCCAGGCTTTCCTCGGCCTTTCTTTTGACCCTCGAAAGCGAGGTATAGCATCCCGTGAACGCTCGCTGCAGGTCTCCTGCGACTGCGGGTGCCCTTCGGCCCGCAGCTTTGAGCGCCTCATAAAGGCGCTCCGGCGTGCTGTGGACGATCTCGACCCCTTTTTCCCGGACGATGAACGCGTCGATCGCGGCCAGCGCCTCCCGGGTTGCGCCGCCGCCGTGGTCTCCCAGGCCCCAGAAGACCGCCACGTCCCGCTCGAGTCGGAGGGCCAGGTCAACTCCTTCCTTCAGTTTTTCTTCAAGGTTATCCCGCTCGCTGTGATAGAGGCCGGTCTCGATGCGGAGGGTCAGAATCTCCGACCCGTCGGTTCCCCTCCACCGGTAGAGGTCGGCCGGAAGGCTGATCTCCTCCTTTTGCGGCCGCATGTGGATGTACATTCTGTAGCCGGCCAGCCTCAGAATTTGCGGCAACCCGCCGCCGTGACCGAAGGAATCAAAGTTGTAGGCAACGCGCGGCCGCACTCTGAATTTCTCCAGGAAGTAACGCCTTCCTTCGATGACCTGGCGGATGACGGATTCGAGCCCTGGCATGTTCACATCCGGCTGGAGATGCCAGCCGCCCGCTATCGACCAGCGCCCTTCCCGGACAAGAGCCTGAATTTCCCGGAAGAGCGGCGGGTCGTATTTTTCGACCCAACGGTAAAGCAGCGCCTCATTGTGGTTGAAAATAAAACCTTTGTGCTCGCGGAGAAGGACCGCCGCATTCCGGAATGTGGCCAACGCCTCGGCGGCGCCTTCCTCCCAGCGCCACTGCCAGACCGGGTCAAGATGGGCGTTGCAGATCAGGTGGACGCGCAGCGGCGCCGTCATCAAGCCTCATCCTTGGCCGGGAGAGTCTTGTACCAGGTGAAATAGAGGATGACAGCCAGCCCCAAGGTCAGTGCCATCCAGGTCAGGAAGCTCGGCCACCGCCGCAAAAAGAAAGAGAAGACAAACAGGGCGATCGAAAACTGAAAGACAGCGGTCAGAAGACCGTTGAGTGCGTCGGTGGCCGGCATCCTGTCGCTGGCCGGGACCAGCCCGCGCCTTACCGCCTCCCGTCTCACGGGACCCCACACCCCCCACGGCCGCACCCGCGAATAAAATTTGACCAGGACCTCTATGTCCGCCGGCTTGGTCAGGGCGGCGGCGATGAGCGTCGTTACGAAACAAAGCCCCACATCAAGGGCTAAGGCCGCATAGGCCGGAAGATGCGGCAGCATGACCACTCGTGACAAAACGAGCACCACCGAAACGGCCATGCTCCAGACAAAGGCCTTAGCGCCGAACCGCCAGTAGTGCCAGCGCAAAGTTGCCGGCACCAGGATGACCGTGACCCAGACAAAAACCATTGTCTCCCAGGCGGTGACGATGTGGGTGAAAGACAGGCTGAAGGCGAAGCCGATGAGCAGGGCGAAGACTGAAGCGAGCTGTCCGAGGCGAACCAGCTGCTTCTGGGTGAACGGCCGCCGCACATAGCGCCTGATGAAGTCGTTGGTTACGACCGAGCTGGTGACGTTGACCATAGCACTGATCGTAGACATGAGGGCTGCCAGCAGGACAGACATAAACAGCCCGCGCACGCCAAGCGGCAGTTTCTTGAGGACGAGCGGCATGATCTTCTCGGCGTCGAACCCGGCTTCGGAGCCCAGATAAAGGATGCCCAGGACCATGAAAGCGCAGCCGATGATCCAGCGCAGCGTGTAGCCCACGGTCCACAGTCCCCCGGCCAGCGAGGCATCGCGCGGCGAGCGCGTCGTCAGGAAAAATTGGAAGTCCCAGACGTTCGGCCCGGCCAGCACCCGGAAAATCAGCCAGTAGAACCCGGCCATGAGGATGGGGCCGAAGGGAAAGAAATGCTGGTAACTGGGCGCCGTGGTCTGCATGAAGGAAGGCCAGAGATGCCAGGTCGGCGCGAGCGAGCCCCAGGCGGCATCCTTTTGCGCCAGGAAAGCGTCGGGAGTGCCGGCGCGAAAGGCCATCACGGTGAGGACGATCGCCCCCACGGCGATCAGGGCCGTCTGGAAGATATCGGTCAGGATGACGCCAAAAAATCCGCCCAGGATGACATACACTCCGACGACCGCGAAGACGATCAGGGTGGATTCCCAGCGGCTGAAGGGCAGGAACTCTTCGGCGAATTTTCCCGTGCCAACAGCAATGAACATCAAGTTGAAGATCATCAGAACGAGGAGGAAGACGGCCGCCGACACCCGGGCCGCCTCGGCGTCGCGAGTGGCCCCGAACCGTGTCTCGTTCCACTCGGCGAAAGTCATGACCCCGGAGCGCCGGATGTACTTCGCCTGGAAGGCCATGTAGAAACAGATGATGAACCAGCCCCAGTATATGTGCGTCGCCCAGACGGACTTGAGGCCGAGGTAATAGAGCGCCCCGACCATGGACATCGTGCCGCCGATGTCGATGTAGCTCGAGCAGCCGGCCAATCCCAGCATCCACCAGGGAACATTGCGATCGGCCAGAAAGTAAGAGTCCACCTTCTTGGTCGCCCTGTTCTTAATGATAAAACCGATCATGGCCATGAGCGCGAGATAGACCAAGATGATCGTCAGGTCGACAGGATGGAGGCTCATGCTCGTCCTTTCCCCCTTCGTTTATCCCAATTGCTCGTCCCTTGTCAACGAAAGCCGCGGCATTTGACATTTGCCCTGTCCGTGTTTATCCTTTAGGAACAAAGCCGATCGATCAAGCCGTCCATGAAATGCCCCCAGTGTCAGGCCGATAACCCGTCGAACAGCCGGTTTTGCGGCTCGTGTGCTTCTCCGCTTCCCCAGTCAGGTGAGGCCCGGGTCTCACAAACAGAGACGTTCGAAGGCCCGCCCCCGGACCTTGAGAGAGGGGAGCTTTTTGCCGGGCGGTATGAGGTCATCGAGGAACTGGGCAGCGGCGGGATGGGAAAGGTCTACAAAGTCTATGACAAGAAGATCCAGGACACGATCGCCCTCAAGCTGATCCGGCCGGAGCTGGCCTCCCGGCCCAAGACCCTCGAACGGTTCCGCGAAGAGGTCCGGCTGTCTCGCAAGATCACCCACAAGAACGTCTGCCGGATGCACGATATCAATGAGGAGCAAGGGATCCCCTACATCACGATGGAATATGTCCATGGGGAAGACCTCAAGAGCGTCATCCGGATGATGGGGAGGCTCAGCCCCGCCCAGACCGTCTTTCTCGGAAAGCAGCTCTGCGAAGGGCTGGGCGAAGCCCATAAGCTGGGGATCGTCCACCGCGACCTCAAGCCCAGGAACATCATGGTGGACCATGAGGGAAACGCCCGGATCATGGATTTCGGGCTGGCCCGCGGCCTCGAAGAAAAGGGGATCACAGGAGGCCGCGTCATGCTGGGGACGGCCGAATACATGTCCCCCGAACAGGTGGAGGGGAAGTCTGCCGATTTCCGATCGGACATCTACTCCGTGGGAGTGATCCTGTTTGAGATGGTCACAGGCAAGGTGCCCTTCGACGGCGAATCCGCCCTGAGCATCGCCGTCAAACACAAGACCGAACCTCCTCCCGATCCGCGGAGGCTCAACCTCCAGGTGCCCGAAGCCCTCTCCAGGATCATCTTGAAGTGCCTGGAAAAAACGAGGGAGAAGAGATACCAGACGACACAGGAGCTGTGTGCGGCCCTCAGTGAATTGGAAAGGGAATTCCCCACCGCCGAGAGGATACTCCCCCGGAAGAGGGCGAGTGCTCTAAGCGGGCTCAGCCGGATCGTCTTGAGGAGGAAGATCCTCCTGCCGACCTTGGGAGTTCTCATCCTGGCGAGCGGCGCGGTCATTCTGTGGCGCACTTTGAACCGGGAAAAACCGGAAGCCATTCCCACGGAAAAGCCCATATTGGCCGTCCTTCCCTTCGAGAACATGAACACAAACCCGGAGCTGGATTTCTTGAGGGACGCCCTGGCCACGCTTTCGATCATCGCGCTTCGCCAGGACGCAAGACAGCTTTCGGTCCTCAGCACCGATGTCGTCGATACGGCGATCGCCATGCTGGGGCTGGAGAAAAAGACAGACTATTCGTCCACGGACCTGAAAGCCGTCGCCGCCAATCTGCGGGTCAGTCACCTGCTCACCGCCAATTTTTTGCGGGTGGAGAATGATCTGCGGGTCACCTACGAGCTCAAAGAGGCGGATACCGGAAATGTCGTCGGTTCCGGGGGAATGGACAAGAAGTACGAGAAGATCTTGACTGTTCCCGAAGAGCTGGCGGCCAAAGTCCTTGCCGATCTGAAGCTGGAAGTGCCACTGCTGCCGTCCACGGTCCCGACAATTTCCACCCAGGCCTACAAGTATTACTCCCTCGGAAGGGAAGCGGAACGAAAGCTCAGAGAGCTTCTCGATGCTCAGGAGCCATATGCCCCGCTGACCGAGGCGGCCAAACAGGAATTCGAATCGGCCATCGCTCTATACAACAACTCCAGCCGGGAGGACCCCCAGTTTGCCTGGCCCTACTGGGGGCTCGGGGACACCTATCAGGCCCTATACGTTAAGACCAAGAAAAAGGAAGACCTTGAGCAGACGATAAAGTTCTACCGGCAAGCCTATGATATCAACCCTCGATCCGCGGGTACGAATTGTGGGCTGGGGTGGGCTTATTTTTTGAGCGGAGATAACGACGCGGCTTATCTCCTGTATAAAAAGGCCCGCCAGATCGAACCGGACAACCCCGTCGTCAATGAGAACATCGCCGACTTCTACAGGAGCATCCTCCTGTCTGCCCAGGCCATCGAATTCTATACGAAAGCCCTCAACCTGGGAGGGCCGAACTCAAACACGCTCACCCACAGGGCCATGGGCTACGAGCGCGCAGGTAGGGGGGAAGCGGCCAGCGCCGACGCCAAAATGGCCCTCGACATGAACCCCGAGGACCTCTCGTCCAGGTTGTTTTACGCCCGGATGTTGATCAACCAGCTCAGATTCGAGGAGGCGGAGAACGAAATCGCCATCGCCGAGAACCTCAATCCCAAAAACACGGGGATTGACTTCACCGCCGCTTTTCTTGCCGCTGCCAAAGGGGAAAAAGAGAAGGCCCTGGCCTTGGTCAAGCCCGCAGAGGCCAATCCCGTGTACTATTCCTACCTCCTGTCCCGGGTGTATGCCGCCGTCGGTCTTAAGGACGAGGCGATCGCAAACATCAGGCTCGGGATAGAAAAAGGATTCCCGGAGCTGCTCGACTATATGTATGAATATCCGTTCCTGAACACAAACTCTTTTTTTGACAACTTGAGGGACGATCCGCGGTTCAAGGAGATCCTCGCCCACCAGAAAGAGAAATACGAGGTAAACCTGAAAAAATACGGGACGTTATAATCGTCAAGCCGTTGTTTCCTGCCGGACCCGGAAAGAGCGCCAGGCTCTTTGCCCGGCCTGTTCAAAATATTGTCAATCAGGCGGGGAAAGTGCTAAAATAGGTCCGTCAAAAGGAAAAAATATGCCGCGCAAAAGAAATAGAAATATGAAGAATGTCCTCTTCTGGATCTCCGCCGGGGTGATCATCATCCTCCTCTGGAGCCTCCTCCAGTCGCCCAACCTGACCAAGAGAGAGGTGAATTTCAGCCAGTTCATGAGCGATGTCGAGGCCAACCGGGTGGATGAAGTGACCCTCACTGGGACCCAGGTCCGGGGCAAATACAGGGACACCGGAGAGACCTTCAAGACCGTCACCCCGACTCAGTATGACGACCTGGTCAAGATCCTCCGGGAGCACCAGGTGGCCATCACTGTCCGCGACATCAACCGCAATTCCTGGGCGTCTTATCTGTTCACCTGGTTCCCGATCGTCCTGCTCATCCTCTTCTGGGTCTTTTTCATGAGGCAGATGCAGTCCGGTGGGAACAAGGCCCTGTCTTTCGGCAAGAGCCGGGCCAAGCTGTTTTCCAGCACCCAGAAAAAGGCCACCTTCAAGGACGTTGCCGGAGTCGAGGAAGCCAAGGAGGAGCTCAAGGAGATCATCGATTTCCTCAAGGACCCGCAACGCTTCCAGAAGCTCGGCGGCCGGATCCCCAAGGGAGTGCTTCTCGTCGGGGCTCCGGGAACGGGCAAAACCCTGCTCGCCCGGGCCGTGGCCGGCGAGGCCGATGTCCCCTTCTTCTCGATCAGCGGCTCCGACTTCGTTGAAATGTTCGTCGGCGTCGGCGCCTCCCGGGTCCGCGATCTTTTTGATCAGGGCAAGAAGCACGCCCCCTGTCTGATCTTCATCGACGAGATCGACGCTGTGGGCCGCCAGCGAGGCGCCGGTCTGGGCGGCGGACATGACGAGCGCGAGCAGACGCTCAACCAGCTCCTGGTCGAGATGGACGGCTTCGACTCCAATGAGGGGATCATCCTCATCGCCGCCACCAACCGTCCCGACATCCTGGACAGCGCTCTGCTCCGCCCCGGCCGCTTCGACCGCCGCATCGTCGTCAATATGCCCGACGTCAAGGGCCGCGAGGAGATCCTCCGGGTCCACGTCCGCAAGATCCCGCTCAACAGCGATGTCGACCTCAAGGTGCTGGCCCGCTCGACCCCCGGTTTTTGCGGCGCCGACCTGGCCAACCTGGTCAATGAGGCCGCCCTGCTCGCGGCGCGATACGGCCAGGCGAACGTGACTATGAACGACATGGAAATGGCCAAGGATAAGGTCCTGATGGGTGTTGAGCGCAAGAGCATGATCATCTCCGACGAGGAGAAAAGGAGCACCGCCTTTCACGAGGCCGGCCATGCCTTGGTCGCCCAGCTCATCCCCGAAGCCGACCCCATCCACAAGGTGACGATTATCCCCCGCGGGCTGGCCCTGGGCCTGACTCAACAGCTCCCCCTCGATGACCGCTACACCTACAGTAAGGAGTATCTCGAGGCTCAGCTTTCCGTGCTTCTGGCCGGCCGGGTGGCCGAGATCCTGCTCCTCGGCCAGACCACCACGGGCGCCGCCAACGACTTCGAAAAGTCAACGGAGATCGCCCGCAAGATGGTCTGCCAATGGGGGATGTCCGAGCTGGGACCCCTCGCCTACGGCGAGCGGGACGACCTCATCTTCCTGGGCCGCGACCTCGCCATGAACAAGAATTTCAGCGAGCGGACCGCCGAGCTGATCGACGAACAGGTCAAGAAAATCATCGGCAAAAGCTACAACCGGTCCCAGGAACTGCTCGAGAATAATAAGGAAAAGCTGAACGAGATCGCCAAGCTGCTGCTGGAGAAAGAGGTCCTGGACTCGGACGAGATCGAGAAGATCACCGGCGTCATCAAGGCGCCGCGGGCGGAGGAACAGACCGAGCAACGGAAGCCGGACACCCCGGCCTCCGCGACTCCCGGACAAGCCGCAGAATCGGGTGGGCCCCAGGTGGTCAAGCCGCTGGACAAACCCGACCTGGTGAAAGCATAGACGTTGGGAGTGACTTACAGATTCCGAGCCAGAGAGAAGACCTTTGAGCTGGGCCGGAGGACCTGGCTCGTGGGTGTCGTCAACGTCACGCCGGATTCTTTCTTCGACGGAGGGCTGTATTTCGAGCCCGCCCGGGCCATCGAGCGCGCCCTGGCCCTCGCCGCAGAGGGCGCGGACATCATCGATATCGGAGGGGAGAGCTCCCGGCCCGGCTCCAGCCCCATCTCCGCCAAGGAAGAAAAAAGGCGGATCCTGCCCGTCGTCGAGGTCCTGAAACAGAAGAACGGCATCTTGGTCTCGGTCGATACGACCAAAGCCGAGGTCGCCGAGGCGGCCCTGGCCGCGGGCGCCGACATCATCAACGACATCAGCGCCGGCCGCTTCGACCCCCGGATGCTGCCGCTTGCGGCAGAGAGCGGCGCGGCGCTCATCCTGATGCACATGAAGGGCACGCCGAGGACGATGCAGGTCGCTCCGCACTATGACGATTTGCTCGGCGAGGTCAAGGCTTTCTTGAGGGAGCGGCTGGAGGCCGCCGAGTCCTGCGGAGTTCCCCGGGAAAACCTCCTCCTTGACCCCGGGATCGGCTTCGGGAAGAAGCTCGAGCACAACCTCGCTCTGCTCAACAACCTCGGGGCGTTGGCCGACCTTGAGCGGCCGCTTGTCGTGGGCATCTCCCGCAAATCGTTCATCGGTAAGATCCTTAAGCTTGAGGCACCCGAAAGGCTCGAGGGAACGATCGCCGCGGCGGTCGTGAGCCTCCTGCGCGGCGCCTCACTCCTCCGCGTCCACGACCTCCAGGCCGTCAAGCGGGCCATCGCTGTGGCCGAGGCCATTCTGAGCCAGGGATTCGCCGGTACCCCATCGGAGGGACAGGGAAAGGCTTATGTTCACTGATATCCTGAGCGCGCTGCGTCACATGACGCTGGTCGACGTCCTGGACATCCTCCTTGTTGCCTTCATCCTTTATTCTTTCTTCCGCTTGATCAAGGACACCCGCGCCTACCAGATGGCCATCGGCATCGTCATCATCGGGCTTTTCTACTTGATCACCCAGTGGGCCCGGCTCGTGGTCTCTCACCGCTTGATCAAGAGCTTCACGACTTACTTCATCATCGCCGTGATCGTTCTTTTTCAAGGAGAAATCCGGCGTTTCTTGACGGGGCTGGGTTCGCGAACCTTCCGCCGGCCGTTTTCTCTCCGCTCCCTGGAGGAGAAGCTCGAGGACCTCTTCCTGGCTGTGGACTACCTGTCGCAGAAAAAGATCGGAGCCCTGATCGCGGTGGAAAAGGAGATCTCCCTGAAGGTTTTCGCCGACCGGGGGACGCGGCTGGATGGATTGCTCTCCAAGGACCTTTTGGTGAACATCTTCTTCCCCCACTCTCCCCTTCATGACGGCGCCGTCATCCTCCAGGGAAACAAGATCCTGGCCGCTGGCTGCCTGCTGCCCCTCCCGGCGTCGCACAACCTGGGTGAAGAATTCCTGGCCCGGACCCGGCATCTCGCCGCGCTGGGCCTGTCGCAGGAGACGGATGCCGCCGTCATCGTGGTCTCCGAGGAAACGGGCAGCATTTCATTGGCTACCAAGGGCACTCTAACCAAGGTCGGGGACAAGGACCAACTGAAGGGCGCCTTGCTTAGCTATCTGGGGCGCGCATGATCAAGACCCTCCGCAGATTGCTGCTCCGGAATTGGGGGCTCAAACTCCTCTCTCTCCTCCTGGCTTTCGTCCTCTGGGTCTCCCTCATCCCGGAGGAGAAGACATTTTCCGAGAAGACGCTGACCATCCCCCTCGAAACGCATAATCTTCCGCAAGACATGGAGCTCGTGGAGAAGCCTGATCCGACGGTGGACGTGACCATCCGGGCCCCCAACAGGACGATCAACGGGATAACCGCCGCCAATGTCTTCGTCAAGCTCAACCTCAGCACGGCCTCCGTCTTCCAGCAGGAATACCCTCTGAACGAAACCATGATCAGCCTCCCTCCCGGCGCCGCGGTGGTCCGCATATCTCCCACCAAAGTCCGGCTTAAGCTGGAGCGGACCCAGGAAGTCATGCTCGACATCGTCCCCACGGTTATCGGCCAGGCCAGGGAAGGATACGGCATCTCCAAGATCGAAATATTGCCTCCCCGGGTCCTGGTCAAAGGTCCGGAAAGCAAAGTCCGCCGGACTGACAAGGTTACGACGAGCCCCATCGACATATCCGAGCTCACCGCTTCCGCCGTGGTCGAGGCGGACATTATCCTGCCGAAACCCGAACTGCGGCTGGCCTCTCCCCGGACTCGGGTCAGCGTGAAGATCTTCCTCGAGGAGATCAAGACGCCGGGGAAGCCAGGACCCAAAAGAAAATAATGAAGCGACTTTTCTGGAGAAAGCCATGAGATTGGCGGTCAATGTCGATCACTTCGCCACACTGCGTCAGGCGCGGAAGAACACCGAGCCTGATCCCGTCCTCGTCGCTCTCCTGGCCGAGCAGGCCGGGGCCGAGGGGATTGTCATCCATCTGCGCGGCGACAGGCGGCATATCCAGGAGAGGGATCTCCGGCTGCTGCGCGAGGTCGTCAAGACCAAGCTCAACCTGGAGATGGCGGCCAGCGAGGAAATGAGGAAGATCGCCCTCCGGGTCAAACCCGATGTCGTCTCCCTCGTCCCCGAGCGGCGCGAAGAACTGACAACCGAGGGCGGGCTGAACGTCGCTGCGGCCAAAACCCATCTCGGGCCCTTCATCCGCGGGCTGCAGAAAGCCGGCATCCGGGTCAGTATCTTCGTCGATCCCGACCCCGGACAGATCAAGGCCTGCGCCGAGGTCGGCGTTGACCTCATCGAGATCAACACCGGGAAGTTCGCCGACCTGAAGCCGGGCGCAGCCAGAGACAGGGCTCTCCAAAAGGTCAAAGACGCGGCCGCTCTGGGGCGCCGCCTGGGTTTGGAGGTCCATGCCGGGCATGGACTGGATTACCGGAATGTGGCCGAGATCGCCGCCCTGCCCGAGGTCGCTGAATTGAGCATCGGGTTCTCCATCGTCGCCCGGGCCGCGATCGTCGGCCTTGTTCAGGCCGTTGAGGAGATGAGGGAACTGCTCGAAAAAAACCGGGAAACCCGGGGAGATAAGACGCCTTTCTGAACCCGGCGTCCCGTCTCTGGTTTAATAAAGTGAGCCCAATGGATATCAAAATTGACCTTGAACGCCTGAAAAAAGACCTTGAGACTCTGGCCAAGTTCGGCCGCGACCCCAAGGGCGGGATCAGCCGGCCATCCTTCAGCCAGGCGGACCGGGAGGCCCAGGCCTGGCTTAAGGAGAGAATCTGCGAAGCCGGGCTGTGCCACAGGCGGGACGGAGCCGGCAATACTTTCGGCCGCCTGGGCGGAGACGGACGGGCTGTGCTCGTCGGTTCCCACATCGACACTGTGATCAACGGCGGTGCCTATGACGGGGCCGTCGGGGTCATGGCCGCGCTGGAGTGCCTGCGCCGGATCAAGGAGTCCGGCACGACCCTGGCGAAGCCGCTCGAGCTGGTTTCTTTCACCGACGAAGAGGGCAACCTGGTCGGCGATTTCCTGGGCAGCCGCGCATTCGCCGGCCTGTTGAACAAGAAAGAGATTGAAAGGGGGGCAACTACGTTCGGCCGCCCGCTCAAGGAAGTGTTGGCCGGAACAGAGTTCAGCCTGGAGACGATCCTGGCGGCCCATAAAGACAGACCCGAATTCGAGGCCTATCTCGAGCTCCATATCGAGCAGGGGGCAACGCTCGAGACCGAGGATATTCCCATCGGGGTCGTGGAGCGCATCGCCGGGAAGATCTACCGTCAATGTTCTTTCGTGGGCAAGGCGCAGCACGGCGGCACGACACCCCTGGAACTCCGCCAGGATGCCTTCCTGGCCACAGCCGATTTTGCGCTCAAGGGGACGCAGCTCGTGGCCACGAAGCATTACGGAAGCCTGATCACCGTCGGGAAAATCACGGTCCAGCCGGGCTCATTCAGCGTTGTCCCCGGAAAAGCCGATTTCACGCTCGACGTCCGGAGCGCTTCCGGCGAGACTCTTGAGGTGCTGGACAGGGAGCTTCAGGCCCTGGCCGGGGATATCGCCTCGACCCGGGGCGTTACCTTCTTTTCAAAGATCATCGACAGAACGGTGCCCACAGCCTTCTCCGACCGAGTTATCGGGGTCATCGAGGAAGAATGCCGCAGGCTCAGCTATCCCTTCATGCGGATGACGAGCGGTGCCGGACACGACGCCCAGATCGTCTCCGGACTGGCCGATGCGGGGATGATCTTCATCCCCTGCCAGGACGGCGTCAGCCACGCCCCAGATGAGATGATCCGCTGGGAGGACCTGGAAATGGGCGCCAACCTCCTGCTCCGCGCTTTGATTCACCTGGCTGGCTGAAAGCCCCCCCTGCAACGCGGGGGATTCTACATTTCCTCTCGATCGGGCCGGAAGGCCCTAAGGAGCTTCACTTCGGCGTGCGCCTTCTTTGCCTCCAGCATCTTCTGCTTGGCCCGCCTCGACCTCCTCCTTTTCTGCCGGCGGATCTTTTCGACCCGTTGGACCGCTTCGCTCTGCTCACCCAGGATCTTCCTCTCTATCTTATCGGCCAGGATCCGCCGGGCAAGGAAGCGGTTGAGCAGCTGCGAGCGCGAGGCCTGGCACTTAACCTCGATCCCAGTGGGGAGGTGCTTGAGATAAACGCAGCTCGAGGACTTGTTGATCTTCTGGCCCCCCTTGCCGCCGCCATGGATGAATTTCTCCAGGATGTCCGGATCACGGATGCCGTATCTCTCCATCTTCAGGCGCAGCGCTTCCTGCTTCTCCGGCCGGACCCCAAAATTGATCACCTTTTTATTTTAACATGAAATGGATCTGACCTCGATGGTCGCCTGTAAATCGCATTTTCCCGACGGAAGGGTACCGTTGACTCGACGAAGTCAACGCGATAGACTCCCTTCACTGATATAGAGAAGGATGAAGAAGATGAGAAAGATGTCCTGGCCGTGGGTCCTCAGCCTCACGTTGTTCCTGACACCGCCCATTTTTTCCTTCCAAGATGTGCCGCAAGGTAAACCCTTGACGGTAGCCGAAGAGAGCCAATGGAAGGCGACTTCCCGCTTTGCCGACGTCATGGCCTTTGTCCGCTCCTTGCAGGGACTCAGCCCGAATCTGCAGGTGGAGACGCTGGCCACCAGCCCGGAAGGAAGAGACATCCCTCTTCTCGTTATCGGCCATCCCCTTCCCCCTTCCCCTGCCTCGACGCTCCGGGACGGCCGCGGGATCGTTTACATCCAGGCCAACATTCATGCCGGCGAGGTCGAGGGCAAGGAGGCTTCGCTGATGCTCGCCCGGGACATCCTGCTGTCATCCGACCTTCCCTACCTGGATAAGCTGGTCATCCTGATCGCCCCTATTTTCAACGCGGACGGGAACGAGCGGATCCGGCCGGAAAACAGGCGCCACCAAGGAGGACCGGAGCAGGGCGTCGGAGTCCGCCATAACAGCCAGAACCTCGACCTCAATCGGGACAGCATCAAGCTGGAAAGCCCCGAGCTCCTGGGGCTCGTCCAGAACGTCCTCCTCCGTTGGGATCCCCTACTCCTCGTCGACTGCCACACGACGAACGGGGCTTATCATCAGGAGGTGGTGACCTATTCCTGGGGCCTCAACCCGAACGGCGACAGCGCGATCCTCGCCTACCAGAGAGACAAAATGATGCCGGAGATCGAAGACCGCTTGGAAAAGGAGTACGCCACTCCGGCCGTCGGCTATGGCGGGTTCAGGGACTTCAGGGCGCCGGAAAAAGGCTGGGAAACCTTTGAACCCCAGCCCCGCTTTGTCACGAACTACGTCGGCCTGCGCAACCGCTTCTCCATCCTCGACGAGAACTACGTCTATGCCGACTTCAGGACGAGGGTCATGGGGAATTACCACTTCCTGAGGGCCATCCTGGATTATGCTTCCGCTCATCTCGAGGAGATAGAAAAGATCGTCGCTGAGGCCGACCGCAGAGCCATCCTTAAGAGCCTCAGCCCATCAGACAAAGACACTTTCTTCGTGGAATACGACCTCCTTCCTCTCAAGGAGCCGGTCACCGTCCACGCCTATGAGACCGAGGTCATCCCCCGGGGCGAGGGCCAGAGACCGGAGATCCGCTCCACAGGCATACTCCGTGTCCTCACCGTCCCCTACTTTTCCGATTGGGTCGGGAAAAGAGCCGTGCGGTTCCCCTGCGCCTATATCGTCGCCGTCCCGGATTCGGAAGTCCTCGGCAAGCTCAGGCAGCACGGACTTGTCGTGGAAAGGCTGGTCAAAGCGGCCACGCTCGAGGTCGAAGCCTTCCGGGTCAAGGAGCTCAAGTCGGCAGAGAGAGCCTTCCAAGGTCATCACTTGAACCAGGTCAAGGGGGAATACGCGGTCGAGACAAGGGAATTCCCCGCGGGCACGCTCATCGTCCCGACCGCCCAGCCGCTGAGGGCCCTGGCCGCGTATCTCCTCGAGCCGGAAAGCGATGACGGGCTTCTCGTCTGGAACTTCTTCGACCGCAGCATCGTCCCCCAGTGGAGCCGCGATCTGCAGACCTATCCCGTTTACAAGCTGATGAAGCGGGTGAATCTGGCCAGGGAAACGGTCCGCTAGCTACTTCTTTTTCTTGCGGGCGGCGACCAAGAACTTGCCGCAATTCTCGCATATATAGATGTCGTTGCTGCCTTCAATGGCCGAGTTCATCTTGGTGGCAAGCCTCATGTTGCAGCCCTGACAGGCTCCGTCCAGGACTTCGGCCACGGCGAACCCGTATCTTTCCATGAGCTTATCGAAGCGGACGAGCAGGGCTTCGTCAAGCTCCTCACGGATGAGCTCGGCATGCTTTCGCAATTCCCGGAGCTGGTCCTTGCTCGCCTTCTTCTTGCGGAGCTCGATCTCCTGAAGCTTGTCCAACAAGCTGGCCCGGCTGATGATCCGATCCTCCTGGGGCATGGTGAGCTCGATCTCGGAGAGGACCTTGAAGAGCTGCCCCTTGTTCTCAGCGTCAAAAAGGCGCTGCCGGTATTCCGGTTTTCTCAGGAAGCGGGCCAGCCCGGCGAAGAGGTGGTTGAAAAGACCGGGCAGGCTGGGATTCCAGACGACCAGGATGATCAGGTGGACCTTCTTCTTGTCGATGGAGTCGAAGTCGATGCCCTTCTCCGACCGGCCGACGGCGATGGCGATTTGGCCGCCGGAGTCCACCCGGGCGTGAGGCAGAGCCACGTGCTCACCGATGGCCGTTGATTCCAGCTGCTCCCGGTCGACGAGCCGGGTGAGGATGAGCTTCTTGTTCTTGATCAGCTTTTCTTTCAGCAGGACGTCAAGCAGCTCTTCGATGGCCCGGACCTTTTCTTTGGCCCGGAGCTCGTAGATAACTTGAGTGGGTTTGAGGAAATCGGAGAATTGGTGACTCGTCCGAAGATCGGCCATGGATAGTGTGTTCTTTATTCTATCACAAATATTTCGTCTGTAAAGTGAGCTCAGGCCGAATAGATGCGATCCCTGACCAAACGGTAAGCCGCTTCGACACCTGAGACCCCGGCCGCTTCGGAGGCGAGCTCGGCGCCGAAGGCGGCCGCCTCGACCGGGTCGGCGCCGGAAGCCAACAGAGCAGCCGCGCCTGCGCAGAAAATGTCGCCGCAGCCGGTCGTGTCCACCACGCTCCTGGCTTCGACCGGGGCGATCGTCCTCAGGCGGCCGGGCAATAGGACGAGAACGCCTTCCGCGCCGAGTGTTATGAAAGCGGCCCGGATCCCCAATTCGAAAGCCTGTTCTCCAAAGCGGATCAGCCCATCCTGAAGGGGAGTCCTTTCAGGCTCACCAAGCATCGAGGAAACCTCCTTCAGGTTCGCCTGGAGATAAGCCGTTCCCTCGGCCCACTCCCGCCATTCGGTAAGCGGCCGGTAGCGGCGAGCCGTGTGCACCTCGAGTGTCAGGGCTAGAGAATGAAAGTCAAACCAGATGGGGCAGCCGGCGCGACGGACGACTCGGCGCCAGTCACGAAGGGCGATGTCGAAACCCGAGTTGATGACCATGATGAGAAAACCAAAGGCCGGCAGCTCCTTGAGCAATCGGTCGGGCCGAAGCGGCGGAACATGGGATTCGAGGACCTCGATCCGCTCCCCTTTTTCGGGGTAGTGAAGAAAGACGTTGTTCCCGGGCCCGGGCACCACGCGAATCCTCGAGGAATCGCAGGTCGGCCAGCGGTCGAGCACCGGCTTGACCCGGGAGAAGATCTCCTTCCCGACATGGGCATAGAGCGTGACCTCCTGACCAAGGCCGCACAACCCCGCGGCTTGATAGAGGATCCCGCCTTCGCCCGAAATAACGCGTCCGGATGCCTGGGTGATTACGTCGTGGGTGATCGTCCCCAGCAAAGCGAACCGGCGGGGCTTTTTCCAGGGCGCGGCCTCAGGCAATCTCCACTCCTCGTACCGAATCTTATGAAACCGCGGACAAAAAAGCAATAAAGGCTCGGGTATGGATTCGTCAGCCCACTCGCCTCCGACCTTATTCCGAAACACCTACCTTTTTCAGGCCCCTCCTAATTCCCTAGGAGGGGAAGGGGAGGTTAATGACTTTAGTTCAGAGTCCCTAAGGCGTTTCGGATTAGGCTTTATGCCGGGCTGGAGCTACCCGGGGTGGAAAGGTCGGTTCTACCCAGCCGACCGCCCCGCGGCCGAATGGCTACCCTTCTACGCCGGCCATTTTCCCACTGTCGAGATCAACATGACCTTCTACCGCTTCCCCAAGCCGGAAACCCTCCGCGGCTGGCTGGAAAAGACGCCCGCTCACTTCCTCTTCACGCTCAAGGCCAACCGGCAGATCACCCACCTTAAAAAGCTGCGCAACGTCAAGAGCGAAGTCCGCTATTTTACCGCCTCCGGCCTCACCTGACCGGTCGGCTCGATCTTTACGAACCCGGTTTTCTCCAGCAGCAGGATGTAATTCTCGACGCCCTCGAGGGCGATCGGGCCGTGCTCGGCGGAAACCGCGTTGCGGATATCAAGAATGCTACGCCGGCCGTCGATGGTGTTCCGGACCTCGTAATCGGCCCGGCCGATCCGGAAGGACGGCGGGACCTTCATCTCTCTGACCTTCTGATAGAATTCCCAAGCGTTGAAATAGCCGCGCATCTTCTCGGTCCTCACTGGGACGAGCTTGCTCAGCCGGGCTTCCTGCTCGGTCGGGACGGGCTGCTGAGGCTTCACGTTTTCTCTCAGGCAGCGCAATCGGTAGGCCTCATCCACATCCCTGAGAAACGGAGCCTGAAGGCCTTCCAGGCTCTTGATCCTGGTCATCAACATCGCCTCCAGGCCAGCCTCACCCTTGATGAAAAAACGGATCGAGGCGAGGGCTTCTTTTTCTCGCTCGAACCCCTGGTTGACGACGTTCAGCGCTTCTTTCAAAGCCGTGTGGATGTCTTTCGGCTCCGCATCGACGATCATCCTCTCGGCCCTGAGTTTTTCCAGGCCCAGCCGTCCGGCCGCCCGGCTCGACGTCTCGGCGACCATTTTCTGGACCTCGAGCGGCCCGGCGTTGGCCAGGAATGCGGCCGCCGCGATCCCGATGAAAGCGGCCCGCTTGAGCTGGGTGGGATCGGACTTATCCGGGGTATCGCGGTTCGTGTGGTACCACATGTCGGGCCAGCAGTTGAAGGTCACGGAGGGCACTCTCACCCCCCCGTCATTGAAAACCATATGGTCGCTGCCGCCCGCAAACCCGATGATCGAAAAGGTGAAGGGATCCCCGGTTCCGTTCGGGGAGACGATTTCCAGCCTGTCGCCTTCTTCCCCGAACCCGGCGTTCTGGGTTGCCCCGACCCAGCGGACGATGGATTCGAGGACATCATTAAGGCAGGACGGCAGCGAATCCGGCGTCCGCTCCAGGTTGAAGAAGGACTTGTTCATAGCCAGGGCTTCCCCGACCATATCTTCATTGATGTTGGCGAAGAACCGCTTGGCGACCTGGGGATATTGTCGGATATAGGCGGCCGTGCCACTGATCTCGGGGACGAAAAGGAAACGGACCGACCGGCGGAGCGGCGGGATCCGGCCGGCGGCCACGAGCTTCCCGAGCGTGCGGGCTGTTTCCAGGACGGCGGCACAGCCGCTGTCGTTGTCGTTGGCTCCCCGCATCGTCAAGCCTTCAAAAAGATGGGCCGTAAAGACCAGCTCTTCCTCTGGAAAATCACGGCCCGGAAGGAGGGCAGAGACCATCTGCTCTTTGAAGGGGACCTCCTGGGTCTTGCAGAAAGCCCGGACCTCGACCGGCGCTCCCCGCTCCAGCGAATCCCGGAGCCACTGACCTTGCCGGGTCGACACCATGAAAGCGAAGGCCGGCTTTTCTTTCTCGGCGACCCGGATGGAGCTCCAGCCCACCTGGTCAGGATCGTGCTCAGGATGGCTGGAGTCATAGCCGACGAGGCCCAGGGCGCCGAATTTCTCCACGGCCAGTCGTCTGGCCATCTCCGGCATCCCGTTGACCAGGACGATCTTGCCTTTGATTTCCTTTCCCAGGTAAAAACTTTCCCGGTTCCCGGGCCCGACATAGATGAGCTCGGCGGTCGTGTCGGTGGTCACGCTTCCCGAGCAGAGTGAAGCGGGGATCTCCCTAAGGTCGGCGATCTTGAGCGGACTGGGTTTGGTGATCCAGAGCTCGGCCGCTTCGGCATCCCAGGTCTTCTCTGAACGAGTCGGCAGATCGATGATCTCCGATCGCTCAAGGCCGTACTCCCTGAGCTTCTGGAGGATGAAATTCGTCTCAAAATAAGTGCTCCCGTATTCCTCAGGCTGCCGGTTCCGATAGACACCGGAAAGCAGGACCTCATTCTGGAAGGCCAGGTCGCCCGAGACTTCATTGATGATGTCCTTGAGCACGGACAGCGGCAAAACCGTGTCGGGGCCGGATGGCGACATGGTCTGGCCTGACACGGCAGAAATAACAAGGACTGCGACTAAATAGGTGGCTGTGCGCTTGAGCATGAAGTCCTCCTCGGGGCATCCATTCTACGCTTTCGGCGGGGGAAAAGGAAGAAAAGCCAGCCCTTGGGCCCTGGGGCTTTTTCTGCTATAATGCGCCCAGGGGAAGAGGAAAAAAATGCAGGTTACCCTCCTCAAGAACATCGTTCTCGTCTTGCTTTTTCTCTGCCTGATCGGGATCATCCGGGTGGTCGTGAAGCGGGAGTTTGAGCATCTCCTCAGGGCCGTGCTCATTCTTCTTCTGTTGGGCGGCGTCTTTTACTACCTTGAGACGACCGAGTCCGAAACCCTCACCTTCGCCGGGATCCGGGATCAGATCAGGGACAAATTCTTCCCGGAAAAAACCCCTGATTATGTTTATAACAAAGAAGAGGGGATCTCCGGTGGCAGCAGATACGTCCGCTATTATTTTGAGACTCCGGGGCCGAAGCTGTCCCTGACCTTTGATCCAAAGACCCAGTACTTCCACATCAAGGACGTCCATTCAGTCAACCGGATCCTGGAGTATCTCGGCCTTCCCAAGGTCAAGACCGCCGTCCAAGAGCTGGCCTCGATCACGGGCTCGCGCAACCACATCAACCTCTACCGCTGGGAGGATTATCCGCGCGGTCCGCTCACGATCGAACGCGGCATCTGCCAGGATAGGGACAGAATTGATTCCTACCAGTGCATCGTCAGCATCATGATCTCACGGCAATAGCCAGGACGGCAGCGGACAACAGAAAATAGGCCCCCGCCAGTATCAGGAAAACCTTCCGGTCGACTTCCTTTCCTTCAAATATGGCTCCCTGTCCCGGTTCAGGCAGGGGCGCAGGGTCCCAGGGAAGTCCGAAGCGGTCGCAGAGCCCTTTGACATAAAGGAGATGGATCACGGGAATGCGGCGGGCGGCCATCTCGAAGATGACCCCGCGCCGCTCGACAGGAGGGATCTCGGAAAACGACGCCAGCCCTGGGCCGACCTTCAAGATCCTCGAGTCCGTCCCCATATTCGCGTAGCTCCCCCCGACGTTAATGAACGCCCGGATCCCGGCATCCCCGGCTGCCGTCTCGAGGGTCCGAAGGCGTTCGCGGACGTTGGCTTCAAGGTCGGGCTCGGCAATGAAAGGGAGTCCGGTCTCCCTTCCTAAGCGGAGCAGCAGGGCTCGGCCCTCCGGGCTCATGTCCTTCCCAACGTCTCCGTCCCCGCCTAAGGAAAGCCCGACGGGTCTGGCCGGTAAAAAATGGGACCGCCCCAGACAGGTCATGATGTCCAGCCAATTGAAATCCGGATGGTTAGCCCCCCATTGGGAGGCGCCCAGGGAGCAGATCAGGAGCCCCCGGAGTTCCATGGCTTCGACGGCGCAGAGCGAGGCGATGATCAAAGCGGGAAATGAGCTCGATGCCCCGATGGCCACCGTATCTCCTTTGCGGACCCCCGCCTGATGAAGGAGCATGGTGACGAGCCCGGCAAAATTGGGGTTGATGGTCGTCCGCTTGGCCTCCAGGTTGCCGAGAGAAGTCGTGATCGGAGAGGTCTCCAGGCCGATAAGCCCCGTGCTGTTGATATCTATGTCCGGGTCGATGGCGACCCCGCTTCTCTCGCGGCAGTCGCGGACCGCCTGGATTGCCTCCGCCATCCGGCGCGAGGCGGCCAGCATCTCGTCCTTGGGTTCGAGGGGCTTCCGGGTCAAGAAGAGAGCCCCAGACAAAAAAAGGAAGCCGCAAATTCCGAGCGCGTAGAGCAGGCCCTCCCTGCGCCTCACTCTCATGGCCTCATGCTCAAAACACCATCCGGAAGAGCCCGGCGAGAAAATAGGTGATGGTGGTCACTATAACAAGGGAGGCAAGCGTCGGGAAGAATTTCTGCCGCTCCAGATTGTTGGCCAACAGCCCGGGGATGATGAAGCCGATCACCTGGAACTCCAGGGGGGCGGCCAGCAGCTTGGGCATGGCCAAGGCCAGGATCTGAGAGAGCAGCCCGCCGATCAAGAGCATGACGACAAACCGGCGCTTGCCGAAGAGGATGAGATAGCGAGCCAAAAGCTTATAGAGGAGAAGGCTGATGCAGGCGACAGCGATCGTCGCCAGCGGCCGGGCCGGATGATCGAGGGAGAGGGCCAGGAATGCGGGGACAATGATCCCCCCGGGATAGATGCCCGTAAGCTCGGCGTACAGGAGAGCCACAGCCAAGCCGATGAAGATCGTCTCAAGATGCATGAGGCCTCCCGATCTTCTGCCAGTGCTCAACCAGGTCCGCCCCTACCCCGCCGATATTGCCGAACCCGATGACAACGCCTCCGTCGCTCTCTACCGCGATGATTTTTGCCATGATGGCCTGGGGAGTTCGGGCCGGGAGTGGAGTGATGGGAGGTGCCCCGGAAGTCCTTCTTCGGACCTTCAAGGAATGGACATGAGCGCCGACAAGGTAGACATTCCGGAAACCGGAGAAAAAACCCTGCTCGTGGGCATCGAGCCACTGGAGGGTGCGGTCGCCGCGGTCGGCCCGGAAATTCAGGATTCCGATGAGCGGCCGGTCGTTGGGGACGACTCCATCCCGGAGATGGCTGAGGATCAGGCCGCTTGACTCCGGCTCATTGGCGGCGAAAGCACTCACCAGGGTCCAGGTCGCCGGCGGAACGCCAAGCTCAGCTTGCCAGACCCTTAAGCTCCCGAAATCCGCGGCCGCCGCGCCGATCCCCCGCAGGGCAACGGCCTCCGGGACTCCGAGATGGGAGACCACCGCCGCAGCCAGGCGGCGATCTTCGTCAAGAAAGGAGCCGGCCGCCGGATTCTCGACGGTGATGACTCTAGCGCCGGTGCGTTCGGCGGCGATCTCAAACTCCCGATGGCGCTCGGTTCCCAGAAGGAATACCGTCATCCCGGGCCGGATGGCCATGGCCAGGCTCCGGGCGATCTCGGGCCTTGTGTGTCCCATCTCTTCCCGATGGTCCAGGCGGACGTTGGAGATGACGAGGAACTGGGGATGGAGCAGGCAGCGGGACTCGGCGCTTAGATATTCAGGTTGGATGCTCATCATCTCTATCACCAAGGCCCGGACGCCGAGGGCGGCCGCTTCCCTGAGGACTCTTTTTTGCTCCAGGATCGTGGGCAGCCCGCGGCGGGCGATTTCCTCCTCCCGGCCGTCGGGGAGGATGAGGGCGGTCCTGGACCCGGTCGTCTTGGCCAGCACCGGGAGCCCCGCCTCTTTGAGCCCAGCGGCGATCAGCCGGGTGACCGTCGATTTTCCCCTCGTCCCGGTGACGGCGACGCGGACCGTTACGCGCCGGACATTTCGCAGAACAGCCTGCCGCTCCAGAAAAAGCAGCAGGCAGAGCACCGCAAAACAGATGGCTGTCGTGGCGAGTGCTCGGATGGGCCGTCTCCTTTGTCCTTCAATCGCTCCTGGAGGACCCTTATTATAGCCAAATTTATGGTCCGGTGCATGAGGCTTGACAGCTATTCTCGGCCGGCCGTATCATTTGCTGGGGTCAAGCCTCCGCTTCCCCAAAAGAACCGTGAAGAAAAGAGGGACCGCCCACCCGAATCTCCTCCTTGCGTGCGGTTGCCTTTTCTTCTCTCTGGCGTTTTTTCACGCCCGGGGCCATCAGACTGAGTCTTCTTCCCTTAAAGAGCAAGACAATCCGAGACTCGCTGCCGTCCTAAAAAAAACAGCACAGTATTGCCTCCGGCTCGACAAGGCCGCGCTCGATTTCGTCTGCCTTGAAGACGTGGCCGAGATGACCCGCCGGTACACTCCGCAAACAGACGTCTATCTTTATGACTATCAATTCATCCGCAAGGGCCGGGAGACCAAAGAGAAAAGAAACCTCATCTCCGTCAACGGGAAAAAAACGAACATCGGGGACTCCCAGCTGTACACGGTTATGTTCCAGTACAAAAATGTCCTTTTCGGGCCCGTCGGCCTGTTGAGCCAAAACTGGCAGGCCTATCATGACTATAAGCTCGTCGGAGAAGACACCTTCTCCAATGACAAAGTCGTCGTCATCGAGGTGAAACCCAACGCTTTCCTGGTCACCCCCCATTGCTACGGGAAGGTCTGGGTCAACGAAGAGGACGGGAGCGTTCTGAAGATCATCTGGGATCAAGAATCCCTGGGGAATTTCCAGAGCGCCGAAGAATGGGCCAGGATCCACGACGCCGAGCTGCAGATCACCGCTTATTCGGAATACGGGCATGAGAAGAACGGACTCCGGTTTCCCAGCCGGAGTTATACGGAATACGCCACCATCGAGAAAAACAAGCGGAAGTTCGTCAGCGCCGAAATAACGATCACCTACAGAGACTATAAGTTTTTCACGGTGGAGACCGAGATCAAATACGATTAGGCCACAGGCTAAGCTCCCGGCTTCGCCCCTCGGCCTTTCTTTTTCGTTCCAAAAGACCCGAACAGCACCGGCAGGACCAGGAGCGTCATCAGGGTTGAAGTGACCAGCCCTCCCACGACGACGACCGCCAGCGGGCGCTGGATCTCCGAACCCGGGCCCTGGGCAAAGAGAAGCGGCGTCAGGCTGAAGATGGTTATCGTCGCCGTCATCAGCACGGGACGCAGCCGGTTCGCGCATCCCTTGAGGATCGCTTCGCGGGGCGGCCTCCCCTCGTCACGAAGCTGAGTGATATACGAGACGAGGACGATCCCGTTGAGGACGGCGATGCCGAAAAGGGCGATGAATCCGACCGATGCCGGGACCGAAAGGTACAGCCCCGAGAGATAGAGAGAAGCCACCCCCCCGATCAGCGCGAAAGGCAGGTTCATCAGGACCAAAAGCGCCAGGCGGAGCGAGTTGAAAGTGAGAAAAAGAAGGAGCAGGATGAAACCGATCGTCACCGGTAGGATAATGGCCAGCCGGCGCATGGCCCGCTGCTGGTTCTCGAACTGGCCTCCCCAGGTGAGATAGTAGCCCTCGGGCAGGCGGACATTCTGCTCAATCGTGCGCCGGGCCTCGACCACGAACCCGCCCAAGTCCCGGCCCGTGATGTTGCATTCAACCCCGATCCGCCGCTCCCCCGATTCCCGGCTGATCTGGACCGGGCCCTCGGACATAGCGATATCCGCGAGTTGACTGAGGGGAACCCTCGCCCCGTTCGGGGCTCGGACGAGGATGTCGCCGAGGCTCTCGACTGAATCACGGTGGCCCTGGGGGTAGCGGAGCTGGAGGTCGAAGTATTTCTCACCCTCGTAGATCCGGGTGATCGTCTTGCCGCCGACGGCCGTCTCAACGATCTCCTGGACATCGGCGACATTGATGCCGTACCGGGCCACCTTCGCCCGGTCGGGCCGAACAGAAATATAGGGCTGTCCGGCGACCGTTTCCACAACGAGGTCCGACGCTCCTCGGATTCTCCTGAGGACGGCGGCGATCTCGGCTGCCTTCGCCCGCAGGATATCCAGGTCCTCGCCGAAAAGCTTGATGATAAGCTGGGCCCTTGTGCCGGCCACGATCTCGTCGATGCGGCAGGCGATGGGCTGGCTAAAGGAGAAGGAAATACCGGGAAAGACGGCCATTGCCTGGCGCATCTTTTCGGTCAGCTCTCCCCGCGATCTGGCCGTCGTCCAATCCCGGCGGGGCTTGAGCACACCGACATAGCCTGTTTTTTCGACGCCCCGGGCCTCGATGGCGATCCCGGTCTGGCCTGTCTTGCCGACGATGGTCACGAGCTCCGGGAAGCCCATCAGCCGCTCCTCTACCTTGCGGCTGACCTCAACCGACTCAGCCAAGGATATCCCCGGCAGGAACTGGAAATCCATGTCGAAGGCCCCTTCGTCCATGACAGGCATGAACTCGGTCCCGAGACTGGGGATGAGGAGAAGCGCCCCGGCCAGAAGGGCCGCCGACACCAGGAGAATGATCACCTTGTGTCCCAGGGCCCAGCGGAGAAGAGGAAGGTAGGCTTTCTTGGCCGCTTCGATCACCAGGATGTGTTTTTCCCGGTGGGCCTTAAGAAAGAGGTAACACAAAGCCGGGATGACCAGAAGAGACAGGAGAAGCGAGCCGAACAAGGCGATGATATGCGTGAAAGCCAAGGGAAAGAACATCTTGCCCTCGATCCCTTGAAGGGCGATGATCGGGATGAAAGTGAAGGCGATGATCGCCTCGCCGAGGATGCTCGGCTTGCGGACCTCGAGGACCGCCTTGGCGACGGTAGAGAGCTTTCTCGCCGCCGTACCCGCTTCGATCAGATGGCGCTGGACGTTTTCGACCTGGATGATGGTCGCGTCGATGATCATTCCGATCGAAATGGCCAGGCCTCCGAGGGACATGAGGTTCGCCGAAAGGCCGAAAAGACGCATCATGATGAAAGTGAAGAGGGCCGAGAGCGGGAGGGCAAGCACGACAATGAAAGCGCCCCGGAAGCTGCGCAGGAACAGGTAGAGGACGAAGACGACGAGCAGGGAGCCGATGATCAGAGCCTCAGAGACCGTATGGAGGCTGTCGCGGATGATGTCCGAGCGCATATAATAAGGGACGATCTTCACTCCCTCCGGAAGGAAGTTCCCGGCATTGATCTCGGCCACCACTTTCTCGACATCGGAAACGACCTCGCGGCCGTTGGCGCCCCGGAGCATCATGACGACGCCGCCGACGACTTCGCCTCTCCCGTCCTTGACGGCCGCGCCCTGCCTGACCGCCTGGGCCGAACGGGTCTCGGCCACATCGTGGACGAAGACCGGGGTGCCGTCCTCGGACTTGAGGACCACATTTCCGATGTCTTCAGCGGTCTGCAGCAAGCCGATGCCCCTGACCAGGTATTGGATGGACCCCTGCTGCAGGATGTTGCCGCCGACGTTGAGGTTGTTCTTCCGCAAAGCCTCCGCCAGTTCATCGAGAGAAAGGTCATACTTGAGGAGTTTGTCGGGATCGGCGGTCACCTGGAACTGCCGGATGTAGCCGCCGAAGGAGTTGATCTCGTTGACTCCCCGGACGGACTTCAGCAGGGGGGCCAGCGTCCAATCTTGGAGGGTCCGCAGGTCGGTCAGGTATTCAACCTGTTCGGTCTCGTCGGCGGGGAGGGGACCTTCCAAGGTGTACTGATAGATCTCTCCCATCGCCGTCGAGACGGGGCCCATGGTGATCTCGACGCCGGCCGGAACCACTTCTTTGGCTTCGCTCATCCGTTCGTGCACGTTCTGCCGGGCAAAGTAGATGTCTACCCCATCCTCGAAGACGGCGGTGATAACGGACAGGCCGAACCGGGATACCGAACGGAGCTGCGTGAGGCGCGGCAGGCCGCGCATGGCCATCTCGAGCGGATGCGTCACGAATTTCTCGACCTCAAGGGGGGACATCCCGGGAGCAGAGGACAAGACCTCGACCTGGATGTTGGTCACGTCCGGGAAGGCGTCGATGGACAGCCCCAAGAACGACCAGATGCCCAAGCCGGCCAGGATGAGTACGGCAATGACGACGAGACTGCGCTTATGCAGAGAGCCGCCGATGAGCCTGTCAATCATGCTCATGTTCGTCCCCCATTGTCTTCTTCAACATCTCCGACTTGAGGAGAAAACTCCCTGACGTTACGACTTCTTCTCCTTCGGCCAGCCCGCGAAGGATCTCGACCCGACCTTCGGTTCTTTGTCCGATCTCGACGAGTCGGAGCTCATAAACACCTGGACCCGTCTTGACAAAGACAACCGGCCTGGACTGGAAATCCTGAAGGGCGGACTCGCGGACGACCAACGCCCTCAGCTTCTCCCCGGTCGCGATCAGTGCTTCGACGTACATCCCCGGCTTGAGCCGTTCCCCCGGGTTGGCCGCTTCCATGCGGGCAGCAACGGTACGCGTCTTCTCGTCCATGACGGGTTCGATGAGGGCCAAGCGGCCCCGGAACTCCTTTCCGGGAAAAGCCGGAGTGCGGAGGATGGAATCGAACCCGGTCCGCACGGCGGCCAGGTCTTTTTCATAGATGCGGATGACGGCCCAGACCGTCGACAAGTCGGCCAGCCGGAAAAGGGAGGTCCCCGGCTCAACTCCATCCCCTAAGACCGCCGCCTGTTCGATGATCCGACCGGCAAAAGGAGCCCGGACAGAGAGAAGCGGCCGCACCGATTTCGCCGCCATCAGAGTCTCGACTTCGGCCTCGGTTATGCCCAGCGGCAAGAGCTTTGCCCGGGCTGAATCCAGGAAGTCACGGGCTGCTTTGCCGTCCTCTGTGCCCCGCAGCCGGCCTTCCCGCTCCGCGGCCTGGATGACTTCGGATTGAAGAGCCAGGTATTCCTGGCTGTATATCTCCGCTAAAACCTGGCCCTGAGCAACACGCTCACCCCGGAAGGCGAGAATGCTCTCAATCCGGCCCCCGGCCCGGGCAGTCAGATGAGCCAGACGCCGGGCGTTGAATTCGATCTCTCCCACTGCGGCGATGAGGCGGTCGTTCTCCACCACTCGTGCCGGCTCAACGGAAATGCTGCCTGTTCGCACGGCCTCGTCGGAGAGCCGGATGGAGCCAGGCTCTGCCTCAATCCCCTCCGCCGGCCGCTCTGCAGGCTCTCCGGGAGGAGAGTTCCGGCAGCCGGCCCCCGCCAACGTCAGGAAGAGGACCACTATCAGGAATGATTGAGTCCGGGGATTTCGCATAGAGTTTCTCCTTCAATCTTCTTCGCCGGCGGCTTCAAGGCCGGCAAGGCCGGTTTGATAAAGATACAGGGCCTTGAGACGCTCGAGCTTCGCCGCGGCGTAGGTGCGATAGAGGTCAAGCAAAGCGTAGGCCTCGAGTTTCCCGTATTGGTACTGATTCAGGCCGGAGCGAAGCTCCTCCTCCATTTCGGTCAAGAGCTCCTGCTCAAAAAGGCGAACCTGATCGGCCGCGGCACGGATGGCCGCATAGGCTGTCTCCAGCTCCATATCCAGCCGGTTGGCCCTGGCCTCGACGGCAGCCGCGCTCGCAACTTGCCTGGCGGCCGCTTCCAGGCGTTCGCCTTCGGTCCTGGCCCGGGAGAGGGGAAGGTTGAAACCAAAGGCGATCCCCCAGGCATTGAAACGGATGCTCGGGAAGAATAGCCCCAGAGAGAAATCCGGAAGGCGGTTCTTGCCGGCGAGGGCGGAGGCTGCTTCCGCTTGCTGGGACCGCAGGCCCGCGATCCGGAGCGATGGGCTGGCCGTCCGGGCCGCTTCCTTCACCTCTTCCAGCGTTCGGTCAAAAGGGACGAAGACCAGGTCCGATGTCAGGAAGAACGGACCCTCGGCTGGGGCCCCGAGCAGAAGGACCAGCTCAGCCATGATCGCCTCTCTCTCCTGGCGCGCCAGGATCGTTTCGTTCTGGAGGCGAGCCCTTTCCACCCGGGCTCTCAGGACATCGCGGTAAGCCGCCGCGCCGGCTTGGTAGCGGATGCGGGAGGATTCAATGATCGACTCCAAAAGCTCAGCCAGCGTCTCCAGCGAGGCGACCGTGCGGTCTGCCAGAACGGCCTTCCAGTAGACTTTCTTGACTCGAACCGTGACACTGAGTTGGACACGGTCAAGCTCCAGAGAGGCGGCGTCCTGACCCAAACGGCCGATTTTCACCCTGAGCGGCCGCTTCCCTGGGAACTCGATAGGTTGTTCAAGGCCGAGGTTGATCTCTGTGGTGTCGGCTGTTTTCAAGCTGAACGGGATTCCCTCGGTGCTCATTCCCAGATGCGGCTCCGGCCGGGCCTCCGATTGGAGTCGGCGACCCTTTGCTTCCTCCAGAGCCTGCCGGGCCCCGATGATCTCCGGATTGTTCTGAAGGGCGGCGGAGACAGCTTCCTGGATCGAGAGGGGCTTCTCCTCTGCCGCCATGGGCTGGAGAAGGACGCTCCACAGCAGAATAAAGGGAATGGCTTTTCTCGGCATATTGAACTCCTCTGATAAAATGGAACGGCGATGCGGTCAGGGAGCGAGGGAGGTTCAGGCCCGGGGGGGATGAAATATGTCGAAGGCCAATAAACGGACCCGCTGATCAGAGGGTGGCGCTTCCGCCGGGAGGGACAACCGTTCGACGGCCGAAAACCCGGCTTCCACAGGGGAATAAACGGCGTGCAGGAAACAGAGACACGCGGTCGTCCGGCAGGAGAGTGTCGACTCCATGGCCTGGGCGGTGTGATCACTGTGGAGAAGGCAGGGGTCGCCGAGAAAATGGACATGAACGAGCATAAGGAGAATGAGCAGACTGAGGCTCGAGCTGACCCGCGTTCTCAGTTGTTTGGACATTTAATGCATTAAGCTACAATATCAGGCCACTTTCGTCAACTGCCTCACCCGGCTCGCCTTGGCGGGCGCATCAGCCCAGTCCCCACGGCGTAAAGGGAGTTTACAGGCTTAAAAGAAGCTTTAACTGAAGCCCCTTTGAGCTCGGCGGACGTGCTTCAGCAGGTTTGAGGCACTTGTGAGGAAGAGGGAGTCCCTGCTGAAGCTATCTATGAGAGAAGAAAAGGCGCATTTTCAAGCCAGGAAGTAAAAAAACATCATCAGGAGAGCCAGCAAAAGCATCAGTTTGGACACGTTTCTGGCCTCCTTGAGAATCTCCTTCGCCAGATAAGCAGCAAGGTTTATGCCAAATAAGTCTCGGGTGTGGGATTCGTCAGCCCGCTCGTTTCCCCAGCGAGGAAACTCGATTCGCATCCTCCTTCGCTCTTCTCTCCTTTCAGTCGAGAAACCGTGCCCGCTCAGTCGTCCACGGACTTCCTCACCCACACCCTTCGCCTT
>Ga0105101_10000114_pt1 | contig 30557 bp, 24 predicted proteins | sample PPLLak21cMay2015_2_FD_87037 | JGI IMG/M metagenome (GOLD analysis project Ga0105101, IMG submission 87037) | Freshwater sediment microbial communities from Prairie Pothole Lake near Jamestown, North Dakota, USA - PPLs Lake P8 Core (1) Depth... | ecosystem: Environmental > Aquatic > Freshwater >... | reverse complement strand
ACCGGATATAATGCAAGACGGCATTTTTTGCTAATATATTGAAATTCAATATATTGTATTATTCAGGCCAGGCCTGAAAGATTCAGGTTTTTGATATCAGCAGTTCATTGTCCACGAAATTTCGGTTCATGCTTGATAATTGTGATCAGATTATACTAACTTTAATGGTGAAATTAATCATTAACTAAAATTGTACGACATGAAACTTAAGAACCTATTTCCACTGTTGATCCTTGCCATGACAATTTCATTTGTCAGCTGCAAGAAGGGCCCTGAAAAACTTATTGTTAAAACATGGAAAGTAACCGATGTTGTTTCTAAAGGAACCTATAACGATAGTGTATTTCAAGTGCTGAAAACTGATCTGATGAAAGTTGACATGACTTTCAAAGATAATAAATACACAATGAATTCAAACGGAAACATCCTTGAATCAGGTACATATGCACTTGAAAATGGTAAACTTGTTGTAAAAACAGAAAAGGGGATGACCATGGATGCCATTGTCACCAAGGATGCTCTAACCCTTGATACACCTGATTTTATGACTAAACTTCAGCCCAAAACCAAATAAATAATTTAAACTATAACGCTATGGGTTTATTTGATGATCTGGCAAAAGCCATTACAACGCCACAAGAAAAGAAAAACTATGCCAGCGTTCTTGCAGCTGCTGGCATCACGATCCCCAACCTGGCCTGCTCGCTGGAAAAGGGCGTGTTATCAGTATCGGGTACAGTCCCCGACGGAGCCACTGCTGAAAAAGCAGTTGCAGCGCTGAGAAATGCTCCCGGAGTTACGGAAGTGAAAAACTACCTTGAGGTTGAAGACCTCACCGCAAAAAACATTATGATGAAGGTGGTTACTAAAACCTCAAATCTTAACATCCGCAAAGGACCGGGTACGCAATATGAAATTGTGGGGAAAGCAGCCCATCATTCTACGGTACAACTGATCAAAAAAATGTACAATGGATGGTATTACATTAAGTCGGCAAGCGGAACCCATGGATTCTGCTCTACCGATTACCTTGCACAATTATAGGATTGGCTGAAAAAATTAAATCGTAATACGTTGAAAGGGATGACCAGTATTGGCATCCCTTTTTTTTGTGCCTGCAAATGCCCTTACCTGAGCTCATAAATCTTCTGTTTGCAATTCTTAACACTTTATTAATATTCTTTAACATTTTGGATTGGAAAAATAAGCTGATATGGAATTAATTTTGGGGGTCAGTATTTAGATAATATTTTACCTGATGAAAGTTATCTATTTGCATGAATAAATTGAATAATAAAACAGAGGAGGTATAACCATATGAAAAAGTTCATTCATCTGATCATCGCTTCAATAGTCGGAAGCACATTAACGTTAGCCATTTTTATGGCCGCTGGTTTCGGAAAAAAGTCAAATACGCCGTTTCTGCATGCTGCAAATGCGATCCCTGCACATAATGTAGTATATTCAGTAAAAGAAGATGGTGAAATTGTCCCGCTGGAATTCACCGATGTTTCCCGGCAGGTAATGGATGCTGTGGTACATGTTAAAACCGCAAGAAAGGTATCGGTCCGTAACCCGGGTTATTTTTACCCTCAGTTTCCTTCTGATCCTTTTGGGGATGACTTTTTTAAGTTCTTTTTTCAGGAACCCCAGCAACCAAAAAGCAACAGGCAAAAAGAAGAACCCCTCATCCAAAGCGGTTCGGGTTCAGGCGTTATCATCAATTCCAACGGATATATCATTACCAACAACCATGTTATTGAGGGTGCCGATGAGATTGAAGTTTCATTACCGGATAATGAAGTCTACAAGGCCAAGGTAATAGGTTCAGACCCATCCACTGACCTGGCCGTTCTTCAGATCAAAAAGGATGGGTTAAAGAGCTTGCCGATCGGTAATTCCGATGATGTTGAAGTCGGAGAATGGGTGCTGGCAGTAGGAAATCCATTTGACCTGAATTCCACGGTCACTGCCGGTATCGTTAGTGCCAAGGGGCGCAATATCAATATCATTAACGACAAGTCGGCCATTGAGGCTTTTATCCAGACGGATGCTGCCATTAATCCGGGCAACAGTGGGGGAGCCCTGGTAAATCTCAGGGGTGAGTTGATTGGTATCAACACAGCCATTGCCAGCCCAACGGGCACTTATGCAGGATACGGATTTGCCATCCCTGCAAACATCGTAAACAAAGTCATATCCGATATCATGAAGTTCGGAATGGTTCAGAGAGCTTATCTGGGCGTAATTATAAGGGAGATTGACGGCAATTTTGCCGACAAGAACAAACTTTACATTTTTGAAGGCGCTTATGTCGACAGCCTCCTTGAAAAGGGTGCTGCGGCCAATGCGGGAATAAAGGAAGGCGATGTGATCATTAATATTGACAGCAAGCCGGTTAAAAAAACATCGGATGTCCTCGAACAAATAGGAAGGCATCATCCCGGAGATAAAATTGCTGTAACAGTCGACCGAAAGGGAAAAGAGATGACCTTTGATGTGGTTCTGGCAGACCAGAAAGGCGAAAAAAAAGTGATCAGCCGGGATGAACAGGGTGTACTCGACCTGCTGGGTGCCTCATTTGAAACGCTGGATGAGAAAACAGCCCGGAAACTTGGGATTGAGGGTGGTGTCAGGGTTAAGGATCTGAAGAACGGGATCCTCAAGAACCAGACCACCATGAAAGAAGGATTTATCATTACCGGCGTGAACAATAAAAAAATTACCACGTTGGAACAAATGAAAAAAGAACTTGAGGGCATCAAAGGCGGTGCCATGATCAGCGGAGTCTATGAGGATTATCCGGGTGAGATGTATTATGCATTTGGATTGGAATAAAGAGTTCTGAAGGTTTTATAAGGTTTACGGCCAGGCGCTTCCGGAAATGCCTGGCCGTTTTGTATACGTTAAATGAATGCTTCATTAGTATATGGTTGACGTTGTTCTTCACTGCGATCATAAAATGTTGAAAAAATAAGCAAATGGTTGAATGGTATTTACTGATTTGATTATTGAATCTTCGTAATTTCGGAGCCAAAAAGGTGTACATTTATTTTTCGTTTCAAATAATCAATCCATATGAACAAGAAAAATTACGGGACAAGAATCAGATACCCCGGCGGATTGCTGCTGGTGGTTTATTTTATTACCTGTTTTTCATTGGATGCATGGTCCTTACCATCGCAAACACCTCCTTTTGACACCACGCGTATTTTTCATGCTATGGCTAAAGCCCGGAAAGGGGAGTCCATAACGGTTGCCGCTATCGGAGGGTCGATAACCAATGGTTACGCAGCCTCTACAGAAGACAAAAGGTGGGTCAATCTGGTTGCCGATTGGTGGCAAACCCGTTTCCCTACTTCTTCCGTTACCCTGGTTAATGCAGGCATAGGTGCCACAGGCTCTGATATTGGTGCCTTCAGGGTAAAAAAGGATGTTATAGAAAAAGATCCTGATTTTGTAGTGGTAGAATTTGCTGTCAATGATGCCGGACTTGACAATACGTATGTCAGGAAAATGCTGGAAGGCATTCTCCGCCAGTTGCTTGGTGACACAAGCAAGACCGGGGTTATGTTGCTGCTGCTTAAAATGGAAGATGGCGAAACTGCACAGGCTGACCATAAAGTTGTTGGCAATTATTACCAGATCCCCTGGGTCAGCCAGGTTGATCTTATCGGGCCAGCACTGGCTGCTGACGGACTTACCCTTCGGGATATCTTTTTTGACAATCCTGGTGTCCATCCCAACGATTTGGGGATGCAGTATATAGCTGATTTTATTATTGAAGTTCTTGACAGCGTATATGCTCATCTTCCTGCAGATACAGCGTTGCAGGAAGTTAACATGACATTACCCGAACCTTTGCTGTCTGATGTATATACCAATACCTATACGTTTACCCCGGCGACGCTTGTACCAAGTAGCAACGAAGGCTGGAATATCACTACAGGGCAATGGAACTCCGATACCCCGGGTGCTGAATTACAGTTTACCCTTGATGGAAATGCTTTTGCCGTAAAATACGATAAAATTTATAATACCGACAGGGGCAGGGCGGAAGTTTGGGTTGATGACGGGCAGCATAAAATCATTGATGCCTTTTTTACGGAAACGTGGGGTACAAAACCCTGTTTTGAGCTGATTGCAGATAACCTTGCGGACGGGGAACATATTTTGCATATTAAAATCATGGCCGAACATAATCCGCTCAGCAGCGGAGATTATGTCCAGATCCTTTCAGTGTACAAAGCTGGCCATATTTCAACCGCTCCTCCCATTGCCAGTCCCGGAACCCCGGTAAAATCACTGACGAACAATGCCGTGTCCCTGGATGGCACGTTGAGTTTTGATCCTGACGGGGATACCATTACAGCTTATCAGTGGTCGGTTGTGAGTGCCCCTTTGGGCAGTGCAGCTGTTATTACACTGGATACAGCCGATAAGACATCTTTTACTCCTGATCTGGCAGGATATTATAAAATCGGCTTGGTGGTGACCGCAGGAGCACAGCAAAGTGTTTTGCGGCATATGATGATACATGCTGTGGCTTCGAATGCAGCACCGGTTGCTGTTGCCGGTGAGGATATTACGGTGGCAACAGGCAAGAAAGTCCAGCTTGATGGAGTTGGCAGTTATGATACTGACAAGGATACCTTATCCTTTGAATGGAAATTCCTTTCCAGGCCAGCGGAAAGCAAAGCCACCCTGGTGAAGGGAAAAACAACAACGCCCTATTTTGTTCCGGATCTTGACGGGGAATTCCTGATAACATTGATCGTTAACGACAGTCTCGATAACAGTAAGGCTGACACTGTTAAGGTAACAGCCATAGAAGGATACTCAGCCCTGAAGGAACAGGCAACGGATAAAAATGAAGTACGTATATTTCCCAATCCTGCAAGCGGTCCCGTGACACTGCAATACAGACTGGATCGCTCATTACCGGTTAAGGTCCGGCTTTTCTCGACCGACGGCCGTTTGATAGGGGAATTGTTAAATGAGACACAGGAAGGTGGAATCTATACCATGAAGCTAAACCTTAAGTCTTATTCCTCGGCAGGAAAAATGTTGATCCTGCAGGCAGATTTCGGAAATTCAGTTTACAGGCAAAGGATTACAATGTTCTGAAGGGACTCATGGTATTATTCCGGAAAAAAATTATCATTCTTTTCAGTATCACACTGTTGAATGTTTATTTCTTCCCCTGCCGGGGAGATGAACCGTTAGACCATGGCAATGAATTGCCATGTGCAGCCCTCAGGTTGATAAAAGCGGATAATGACAACATACAATATACCGGCAGGATTGATTTTTCAAATCCGCAAAAGCCCCGGTTCTGGTCCCCCGGTGTATATATAAAAGCAAGATACCGGGGAGCATATTGTGAGGTTGTTTTTCGTGATGAATTGCTGTGGGGCAGTTACAGGAACTATATTGAGATCGTCATTGACGATACGTTGCAATACCGGGTTCAGGCCAATGGTGGGGAAAACAACATCAGGGTGGGGGAGTCCCTCCCAAAGGGTGATCATACGGTGCTGATTTGTAAAGATACAGAGGCTGGTATCGGTTACCTTGAATGGTTGGGTTTCCGTTGTGATACATTACTCCCGCTTCCGGAAAAACCCGGGCGCAGGATTGAGTTTATAGGCAACTCCATAACCTGTGGCGCTGGCATCGATACCGGAGAGATTCTCTGCGATTCAGGACAATGGTACGACCAGCATAATGCTTATATGAGTTACGGGCCTTTGACAGCCCGTAACCTGAATGCGCAATGGCACCTGACCTCGGTTTCCGGGATCGGATTGATTCATAGCTGTTGCAATATGACCATCACCATGCCCAAGGTTTTTGACAAGATCAGCCTCAGTCAGGATAGCGGAAGATGGAATTTTGACAATTACATACCTGATGTGGTAACCATATGCCTGGGACAAAATGACGGCATGCAGGATTCTGCTTTATTTTGCACTGCCTATATGGATTTCATAAAAACCATCCGGGGCGTTTACCCTGAAGCAGAGATTATCTGTCTCACTAGCCCAATGGCAGATGATGATCTTACCCATTATGGAAGGAATTATTTGCATTCGGTGGTGAGAAAAGTCAACGATAAAGGTGACTTGAAAGTTCATCAATATTGCTTCTCCCGGAGTTTTAACAACGGATGTGGTGGCCACCCGGGAAAGGCAGACCATGTTTTGATCGCAAAAGAGCTGACGGATTTTATTAAAGCCATTACGGGATGGTGATCAATAGCCGGTCGTGCTGCCTCTTTCTACTAACTTCTAACTTCTAAATTCTAACTACTAAATTCCAACTCCTGATTTCAATAAAACATCGCAATAATAACCTTGATACTGTCGATGGATTTGATAATGTTGATGATGCTTACGATGGTAATGAGGCTGCCAATGACGATGGTCAGCGGCCTTTTTTTGATTATTTTAACGATATAAGCAGCAAAAGGGGCTGCAAATAATCCTCCGACGATAATGCCCAGGGTGGGTGTCCAATCATGTATGTCAATAAAGAACATGAACACGATGGAGGAACTGATGGTGATGAAGAATTCAGCTATGTTGACACTTCCGATAACGCGTTTCGGGGTTATTCCTTTGTGAATAAGGTTACTGGTAACCACGGGCCCCCAGCCTCCTCCTCCCATCGAATCAAGCAGTCCGCCTACAAAAGCAAGCCTTCCGGTATGTTTTATCTTTTTTATGGGCCTTTTATTAATCGTGATCTCCCGGTAGATTATCCAGATTCCAAGACCAAGCAGGTAGGCTGAAACAAAAGGTTTGATAATGTTGCCATCGAAAACCTCAGACAACAGATAGGCTCCGAGCACTGCACCAATGACGCCGGGAATGATCAATCGTACAAAAAGCTGTTTGTGCAGGTTCTTAAGCAGGGTATGGGAAATTCCTGATGCGCCGGTAGTGAAGATTTCTGAAAAGTGAACACTGGCGGAAGAAAGAGCTGGTGGAACATTGAAAGCGATCAGCAGGGTGGAGCAGCTAACACCGAAAGCCATTCCCAGAGCGCCGTCAACCAGCTGCGCGCATAAGCCAGCCAGAACGAATAAAAAAAATCTGGCATCCAGCAGCGCCCGGAAGCTGAATCCGGACTTAAGGGGATGCCTGATAAAAACGGCCACGACAATAGCAGCCACCAGGAGGAGAATCAATCCCACAATTACCTGCTTGTTGATAATGCGTGTCAGCTTCGAATAAAATGCATTCATGTACGGCAATTCTTACCGCAGTAAAAGTATATCAGCAGGGATACAATGCACATAGGATTTAACACCGATTAATAATAGGTATTATTGCCTAATTTGGGGAGGATCGGGAAGTGACGAGTGACATTTGACAAGCCTGCCTGCCGGCAGGCAGGTGACGAGAATGGACATGTAGGGGCGACCCTGGGGTTGCCCATGGTGGTCGCCTGTTTGAAAGATATCGGTCATGTAGCCTATAGCCTGCAGCCTGAATTCCTGAATCGCTAAACAACTTTTTATTCAACCAATCAACCAATCAATAAATCATCAAATACTACTAAGATACCTTTCTGCATCAATTGCAGCCATGCAGCCTGATCCTGCTGCGGTCACCGCCTGTCGGTAATGAGGATCCTGCACGTCACCGCATGCAAATATACCGGGAAGTTTTGTCCTGGTAGTCCCGGCTATGGTCTTTATATATCCTGTTTCGTCAGTTTCGACATAGGGTTTGAATATTTCCGAGTTTGGCGTATGGCCAATAGCCAGGAAAAAACCGTCAATTTTAATAACCTCTTCATGTTCGTCGGCTTGTCCCTGTCTTCTGATCAAAACGGCTTCCTCCACCACCTGTTCTCCCCTCAGTTCCTTGGTATTGCTTTCAAAAAGCACTTCAATATTGGGCAATTTCATTACTCTTTCCTGCATGATCTTTGAAGCTCTTAAATAAGGTTTTCGCACGATCATGTAGACCTTGCGGCATAATCCTGCCAGGTATATGGCCTCCTCACAAGCTGAATCGCCTGCACCGACCACAGCAACATCCTTACCCCGGTAAAAGAAACCATCGCAGGTTGCACAGGCTGATACTCCTGATCCCATATAATGCTGTTCTGATTCAATCCCAAGATATTTAGCTGTGGCTCCTGTGGCAATGATTACGGTATCTGCCTCTATTACCTTGTTGTCGTCAAAGACCACCTTATGCGGCAGTTTGGTGAAATCAACTGAAACAGCAATCCCCCAGCGGATGTCGGTCCCAAACCTGGCCGCCTGCTTTTCCATGTCTTCCATCATCCTGGGCCCGGCAATGCCCTCGGGATATCCGGGAAAGTTTTCCACCTCGGTTGTGGTTGTCAACTGACCTCCCGGCTGTAAACCTTTGTATAGAACCGGTTTTAGATTTGCCCTGGCAGCATATATAGCGGCCGTATATCCGGCAGGACCCGACCCGATGATCAGGCATTTTACCCTTTCGGTTGAACCAGGAGTATTGTTTTTGGATGATTCCGTTGCCTGTGGTTCAAGTTTTTGAAAAAAACTCATGATCAGATTTTTATTATTGGATTTTAATATTTCGTCATATTTCAATTATTATGCCAGTGATGCAAACCTGACACAAACGCAGGTACTGAAATAAAAATATTTTTAAAGATAGCCATTTAGACAGATTCACAGAAAGGAATCCTTAAAGGCTGATAAAATATAGGGTAAAAGTTTTGCGGTGCTCATTCAATTAAATCAATATATTTGTTTATAATCACTTCATGCTATACGATATGGACATCAGAGAAATGATCATGGCAAACCGCAGTTACAGAAAATTTCATGAGCAGCAGCCTGTACCGGATGAGGTTCTTAAAGAATTGGTAAATTGTGCCCGTCTTTCGGCATCCAGCGGAAATATTCAGGGATTGAAATTTTATCTGTCAGCGGAACCTGCAAAGAACAACCTTATTTTTTCAACGCTCAGGTGGGCGTATTATCTCAAGGAATGGGATGGACCGGCCTCAGGCGAAAGGCCCTCGGCATATATAATCCTGCTGGGGGACACTGAACTTCACAAAACGATAGATGTGGATGTAGGGATTGCTGCCCAGAGCATAATGCTGGGTGCGGTCAGCATGGGATACGGGGGATGCATGATCGGATCGATCGACCGGGTGAGCCTGAGAAAACAACTGGAAATTCCTGACCGGTTTGAAATTCCGCTTGTGATTGCACTGGGCAAGCCCAGGGAAAAAGTTGTAATAGAAACCCTGGGAGAAGAAGGGAATATCGAATACTGGCGTGATGAGCATCAGGTGCACCATGTCCCGAAAAGAAAACTGGAAGAGTTAATCATTTATACATTTTAAACTGCTATGAAAAACATGATTGTATTGATACTTTCCTTGTTCATAACCATTGGTATGGAAGCATTTTCGCAAACGGCGATTCCGCTTGCCGACGATCAGATTATAAAGCTCTATGAAGGCCTGAGGGTAGCAGATGTTTCCGATGGTATGGATATCGTAGGTTTACGGGATGCAGGGATACTGGATCAGAGAATTGAAGCCCTGTGGAAGGACACCGAAAACTTCACCCACCGCATATGTGGTATTGCTGTTACAGCAAGGTATGTCCCTACCAATGAGGTAGTGCAAAACCCCATGCCGGCTGAAGAATTCAAGAAATGGGAATCGGAATGGTACAACAAGCTTTCTCCCGAGCCGTGGACGGACAATATTAAACCTGGTTCCATTGTAGTGCTGGATGTGGAAGGGGATGGTGATACGGGATCGGTTGGTTCGGCCAATAGCCTCGGGTATATAAAAAAAGGAGCCAGGGGAATCATTTCCAACGGAGGAATACGGGATACGGATGAGATTATCATGCAGCGTATACCGGTATACCTCGACTGGAGTCATCGGGGAAGAGGCATACGGCCGGGGAGAAATGAACTGGAATCATTCAATAAGCCGGTCACTATCGGGGGAGTCCTTATCCGTCCGGGAGACATAATAGTAGCCGATGGAGATGGTGTCGTTTGCGTTCCACGTGAATATGCTGAAGCCGTGGCCACGGCAGCCGGGAAAATACTGGAGGGCGACAAAGACGTAAGAAAAGGGCTTTACCAGGAGCTTGGAAGAGAACCTGACAAGACCATTCTGCCATAGGTTTTGTGGAGAAGGATTTGAATCCTGCAACGGGCTGTCAGATACCATTGAATGTCTCCGGCATTTGCAGTAGTTAAACTGGTTCCAATAATTCTTTTCCGCTGAAAAAATTTTAATTTTGTTCCCATAATGCTATTAATTTTTTAATCATCATGAAAAAATTCCTGGATGAAAATTTTCTTTTGCAGACTAAGACTGCCCAGACCCTGTATCATGAACATGCTGCCGGTATGCCTATTATCGATTACCATTGTCATTTGAATCCCAGGGATATTGCCGATGACAGGCAGTTTGAAAACCTGACGCAGATATGGCTTTATGGCGATCATTATAAATGGCGCGCTATGAGGACCAACGGCATTCGGGAAAAAGAAATTACGGGGGATGTACCGGATTATAAGAAGTTTGAAAGATGGGCTGAAACGGTCCCCTTTACCCTGAGAAATCCATTGTACCATTGGACACACCTGGAATTGAAAACAGCTTTCGGAATCAAAAAGATACTGGGACCTGAAACGGCAAAAGAAATTTATGACGAAGCTTCGAAGAAACTCAGGACAAAGCAATATTCAGTCAGGAATATTATGCGGAAATATAATGTAAAACTGGTTTGCACGACGGATGATCCGGTTGACACCCTGGAATACCATAAGAAAATTAAAAAGGACGGATTTGAGATTCAGGTTTTACCGGCATGGAGGCCTGACAAAGCCATGGCAGTTGAAAACCAGGAAAGTTATAATCAGTACCTTAATAAACTGTCAGAAGTCAGCGGCATTGAGATTGCCGGATTGTCAGATTTATTAAGCGCACTGAAAAAGCGGCAGCTATATTTTAAGAAAAACGGGTGCAGCTTGTCTGACCATGGTATCGAAAGAATTTCCTGTGAAGATTATACCGAAACTGAAATTAAGTCGATTTTCAAAAAAGTAAGGGGAGGCAAAAAGCCTGACAAAAGTGAAGTGAATAAATTCAAACATGCCATGCTCGTGGAATTGGCCAAAATGGATCATGAACTTGGCTGGGTGCAGCAATTTCATATCGGGGCTATACGGAACAATAATACCCGCCTGTTCAATCAACTTGGACCGGATACAGGTTTTGATTCCATTGGTGATTTTGAGATTGCCCTGCCATTATCACGGTTCCTGGACAAACTTGATCAGCAGGGCAGGTTGACAAAGACCATCCTTTACAATCTCAATCCATGCGACAATGAGGTATATGCAACAATGCTGGGCAATTTTCAGGACGGATCAGTACCAGGGAAGATACAATTTGGATCGGGCTGGTGGTTCCTGGATCAGAAAGATGGAATGGAAAGGCAATTGACGGCCTTGTCAACCCTGGGATTGCTGAGCCGGTTCGTAGGTATGCTTACAGATTCCCGAAGTTTTCTTTCCTATCCGAGACATGAATACTTTCGCAGGATTTTGTGCAATTTGTTCGGAAGAGATGTGGAGAATGGCGAGTTGCCTGCTGATATTAACTGGATTGGCAAAATAATCGAGAATATCTGTTATTATAATGCCAGGGACTTTTTTGGATTTAATCTGCCAGGTCAGGCAGTCCGAAAGAATTGATCCTATGCATCATCCTCTTTTGAAAGGTCAGCATGATCTGCATTGCTGGCTATAACATAGGGAAGGGTGAAATAGAAACATGATCCTTTGCCGGATGTGGACTCAACCCATATCTTGCCTCCCAGCAATTCAACCAGTGCTTTTGATATCGCAAGCCCGAGTCCGGTCCCTCCATAATTCCGTGTTATGGAAACATCAGCCTGCATAAACCGTTGAAAGATCATGTCTTTTTGTTCAGGAGCAATACCTATTCCGGTATCCCTTACAAAGAACTCCAGCACGTTGTTGTTGACCACATAACCGAAGGTGATGCTGCCCTCATGCGTAAATTTTATTGCATTGGAGATTAGATTGGCAAGAACCTGTTTTAACCTTACAGGATCTGTTTTTATGGTATCGAAATTGTCTTTTAGTCCGGGCTGACATGAAAAAACAATTTCCTGGGCAATTTTTGCGGAAAAGAGGGTATAGAGTTCTTTCAGCGACTCATTGATTTTAATAGGATTAACGTCAATTAATAATTGATTGGCTTCTATCTTGGCAATGTCGATCAGGTCATTGAGGATTACCAGCAATTGATTTCCGCATTCGTTTATGATCCCAACATAACCGGATCTTTCTTCCTCAGAAAGCTCATTCTCTGACAAGAGATTGGCAAATCCAAGTATACCGTTCATGGGGGTCCTGATCTCATGTGACATATTAGCAAGAAAGGCAGATTTCAACCGATCGCTTTCCACAGCCCTTTCACGGGATATTTTTAATTCCTCCACTATGGTCACCATCTCCTGATTGACCTTTGACAACTGCTCGTTTTTTCCCCTCAGTTCTTCTTCTGCCTTCTTCCTTTCATTAATGTTTTTCCACTCACGAAGGGAACGCTCAATATTCCAACCGATATTGAGGAAGTTTTCCTGTGACTTAACAATATAATCCAGGGCACCGGATTTCATCATTTCAACGGCAAGTTCTTCATTCCCGAAACTGGTCATAACAATTACCGGCATGATCCCGGCACATGCTGTTATGATGGATCTCGCATCTCCGTCAGGAAGTCTGAAATCCGACAATATGATATCAGGACTGAACGTATTCAGAGCAGCCAATGCCTGAGCTATGGTGGAAACCGTTGCTATCGCGTATTGGTGTTCTTTTTCCAGCGCCCTGCTGATAAGGACAATATGATCATTCTCATCATCAACGATTAGTATCTTTTTAAGCTGGCTCATCAGGAAGTTGAATCAACTAAAATGACCGGAAAGGATCTTTATTCCAACATATCCAGTAGAATCCGAGGATTTCCATAAGCTCAGTGAAATTTTCGAAATTTACGGGTTTAACCAGATAACTGTTGGCATGAAGATGATAGGCTCTGGCAATATCGGTTTCCTTATCGGATGTGGTTAAAATAACGACGGGAATTTTCATGTAATCAGGATTGGTTTTCACCTCCTTCAATACTTCAAGACCGTCTACCTTCGGGAGCCGCAGATCCAGTAAGATCAAGTGCGGCAACTTCTTCTCCTGCCTGGCCTTTTTAAGAAACTGCAAGGCCAATTCCCCGTCCGCAAGGTGTGTGATCACATTAGCCACCTTGAAGGATCTGAGTTTTCTCATTACCAGATGGGCATGATCTTCATTATCTTCCACCAGCATAATGGAAATGGCTTCTCCCTGAATTGTATTCATATTATTTTCTTTTAATGATCGGCAGTGAGAACCTGAACGTTGTACCATGGCCAATCCCTTGAGATTCAACGCTGACAGTTCCCCCGTGCACTTCGATGATACGTTTCACCAATGCTAAACCAAATCCGGTTCCATCCGTTTTATTATCCAATTTATTAAATAATCCGAAAATTGTTTCATGATATTTTGAATCAATCCCGATCCCGTTGTCCCGTATAAAAAACTCCGTTTCCTTATGAAGCGCAGTATAACCGATCTCAATAACGGGCTTAGGTTGGTCTCCCATAAATTTTACTGAGTTTTCGATAAGGTTCTGCCAGACCTCCATCATGCGTTGAATGTCAGCGGATATTTCAGGCATGATTTCCGGCATGATAATTTTAATCTGACGGGGCTGGATGATACCAGTGAGGTTGTCAAGAGTCTCTTTTACGATTTTGGCCATGGAAACCTTCACAAAGGGATTAGTGAACCTGCCGACCCTGGATAGTTCAAGCAGGTTGTTCAACAGATTGCTCATTTTGTCAGCAGCCGATTTTATCCTGGTGATATTGGTCCGCACATTTTCGAGATCGCCTGCCTCAATATCTTCCTCGAGCAGACCAACAAATCCCCTGATGGTAACAAGTGGGCTCTTCAGGTCATGAGACACGGTATAAGTAAACCTCTCGAGTTCTTCATTCTTGCCTTTAAGTTCAACTTCCTTCTCCTTTATCCCTGTAATATCATCATAAGTGCCCAGCACTCCGATGATCTCATTATCCAAATTCCGGAGGGGAATTTTACTGGTGCGGAGCCATATCTGATTACCCTCCGGAGTGGTTTGCATTTCTTCAAAATTCATTTTTGGAATTTCCTTTTCCATGACCTCACGGTCATCCCTGCAATAGTCCGGAGCCTGATCTTTCCAGGGCATATCATAATCTGATTTTCCGATCATCTCTTCAGGGTCATTATATCCCGCATCTTCAGTGAACCGGATGTTGCATCCCATAAAAACTGAATTTCTCGATTTCCAGAATACACGAATCGGTATCGTGTCAATGATAAGCCTCAGCATTTTATTGGCTTCCGCAAGACTGCGCCGGCTTTCCAGCACGGCCATCTCAGCATTTTTCCTTTCGGTTATATCCTGAAATATGCCAAGCACACCATATATCTCTCCTGATTCATCCGAAAGTGGTACTTTGCTGGTATCGATCCATATCTCTGTTTTATTTGACTGTAATAAAGGTTCTATAATATGGTATTTTGGCTTGCCGGACTGCAGGACTTCCATATCATCAGTACGATAATGCTCAGCCTGCTTCCTGGGCCAGGGCATATCAAAGTCTGATTTGCCAATGAGTTGAGTGGGATGGTTATAACCTGCCATGGTTGCAAAAACAATGTTGCAGCCAAGGTATCTTCCATTCCCGTCTTTCCAGAAAACCGATTGGGGAATAGAATTTAACACAGCTTCAAGCATGGCCTGATTCTTTTTAAGCTCCTCCTCAGCATGTTTTCGCTTGGTGATGTCAAAGGAGACCCCAAAAATTCCCATGATCTCTCCTGCTGCATTATGCCAGGGCATCTTGGATGTGTTTACCCATCTCTTTTCGCCGTTTGGCCATATCTCCATTTCGTCTTTCCCGACCAGGGGAGTCCCTGTCATCATGATCTCTTTTTCATCATCAAATGCTTCTTTCGCATGCGCTTTATTATAGAGGTCAAAATCGGTTTTTCCAACCAGCTTTTCCGGGTCCATTATTTGCATGCGGTTCGCAAATGTTTTGCTGACCCTGATGAACCTGCTTTCAGTATCTTTAACATAGATGGGTTCAGGCACATTTTCCATCAGGGAATTCAAAAAGTCAAGCTGCTGGGCAAGCTTTTCTTCAGTGCCTTTTTTGGCAACAGCCACGGCAAGAAGGTTTGAAACCAGCGTAAGAATTTCCAGCGAATTTTTATCCAGTTTCTGATCTTCCGAAAAATTGCTCAGGGTCATAATCCCTATATACTCCTCTCCGGCCTTCATAGGAACTCCTATCCAATAGGCCGGTATCTCTCCTTTATGTTCCAGATGATGATCCCTGATGACGGCTTTAAATTCAACCCCGTCCAATAAAACAGGTTGCATGGATTTCATAATAAAATCCAGTATCCCGGATTCACAGGATTGCTTTTTTTGAGGATTATCATCCGCCCAGGAACAATAAGAACAGGTATGCGTTTTCTCTTTTTCGTTGTAAAGCGAAATGCACAAAAGACCTGTCGGTATTTGCTGGGAAAGACTGGCGTGAACAAGGGCATAAAACTCATTTAAGGGCAGGGAAGAAACAAGCGCATCCGACAGGGTATGCACCACCTCATTTCTGAATTCCTTGTATTTATTTTCGGCTTTAAAAACTTCATTTTCAATTCTTTTTTTATCACTGATATTCCTGATCAGGGAAATAACATTGTCTTCATCGGCAATAATTCTGGCTTCAAAGAACATCAGTCCCTTATCAGTTTTCAGTGAATATTCAAAAGTCTGAAGCGTTTTTGACCGGGCTGCTTCCCGAATGTGCCATAGACATTTGTCAGCAACAACAGGAGGCAGCAGATCTGAGACCATTTTCCCTATGATCATTTCCGGTTTTACATAAAGCAGGTTTTCATCAGCCTTGAAATCAGTGAAAATGCCGTTTTTATCGGTAACAAACAGCAAGTCCGGAATGGCATTCAGCAACGCTGCACTGCGGGCTTCGCTTTTCCTGAGCATTGCTTCAGCCTCTTTATACATGGTTATATCATCACCGAAAACTACAATATGGGATACCTTGCCTTGGTAATCCAGAAGCGGTACTTTATTCAGTCTCAGATGCACTTTTTTTCCGGAATCTTTCAGGGGAAAAGACAAAAGAAAGTTCAGAACAGGCTTCTTTGAACGTATAATTTCCTTATCCTGCTTCCACTTTTTATCTGACACATCATTGAGTATAATCGAATCCAGCGGCCGGCCTTCTATTTCTTCAGCATCCTTTTCGAGGAGTTTGGCCGCACCGGCACTGATCTTTATGATATTGTTGCGCGCATCCTTTAACCAGAATAAGCTCGATGATTTTTCAAAGAAGGTCTTGAACAATAGAGGATCAATTTGGTCAGGCAATGGATCCTTTTTACCTCGACTTTTGCTGGAAGAAATCTTGGCCATGGACTTCGTTATTCAATGTTCAATATTGAATCATCAAATTTTAATTAAGATAATAATTTTTTTTGAATTTCTGCACTGCGGGCAGTATATATTAATATGTTGCTGGATTGGGATGGGTGGACAGAAAATAGCAGCCAGTTGGCAGTTGACAGTAGCCTGCAACCTTCTTCCCTAACCCCCTAAACTGCTAAATCGCTAAACCGCTAATAAGGAATGCATTACCAAATCCCGATCACTATTTATTGATCATTGTTCATTGTTCATTGTTCAACTTCCTCCTCCTCCCAGGAAAACCTGATCGTTTTAAGTTGATCGGAAGAGGGTCCGATCCCCAGTATATATTCACCGGGATCAACGGCATAACTGCCCATGTCCTCATGGTAATACTCCAGGTCTTTTTCCGTAAGTATAAAGCGTACTTCATCCGAGGCCCCTGCAGCAAGGGATATCCTGTCAAATCCCCTTAATTCTTTCAAGGGTTTGGGAATTTCACCAGCAGGACCTATAATGTACAATTGCACTACTTCTTCACCATCGACCTGTCCAGTATTGGTAATTTCAACCCCAACCGCCAGGGTATCACCTTTGCGGAGTATTTCTTTATCGGCGGTGATATCATCAAAGTGAAAAGTAGTATAGCTTAAACCGTACCCGAAAGGAAACAGCGCATCTCCGTTGAAGTAGCGATAGGTTCTGCCGTTCATGGCATAATCCTCGAAAGGGGGAAGCTGATCAATCGATTTGTAGAAGGTTATCGGCAACCGGCCTGAGGGATTGTAATCCCCGAAAAGGACATCCGCAATGGCATTCCCCGCAGCTTGCCCGGGATACCAGGCTTCTAAAATGGCCGGAATATGGTCCTTTGCCCAGTTGACGGATAAAGCACTTCCGTTCAATAATACCAGCACAACGGGTTTGCCCAGTCCTGCTATCTTTTTTAATAGCTTTTCCTGCACTTCCGGCAGGTCAAGCGTAATCCTGTCCCCACCCCTGAACCCTTTAACAGGGACATTCATTTCCTCACCTTCAAGCCGGGGTGAAAGTCCCATAAAAAGCACCACCACATCAGCCTTCTTTACTGCTTTAATGGCTTCCTGTTCAAGGTTCCTGGAAGGGATGGACCAGATCAGCCTGAAAAAAGCATCATTCAGGTAGTTCGAGAAATCAGCTCGAATATGATAGACTTTACCGGCTTCAAAAAAAACTTTGTTGAAGACTTTCCTTTCATGATGATCATTGCTGGCGGTAAGGAAAAGCGAATCTTCAAGGTATAGGGTGAAACGGTTCATTCCTTCCCCTCCAAACTGATATTCCCCGGTTCTGGGAGCCCTGATGTAACCCGACCACCGGACGGAAAAATTATCATCATTCAGGTCTTTTAAAGGAGAGCCGTCCCACCAGTTTGCATGGATTAATGAATCAATGCCGATGGCTATAGGATCTCCCTGCAGATCCTTATTGTTGAAATATTCGACAAGCAAACCGGGATTCCGGCAATTTTCGGTCTGATAAAATACCGAGTCAGGAAGCACGGAAAAGGAATTCATGTTATCGGCCCATTCACACCCCTGTGCATAAATGATCCTGGTATTGGGTCCGGCCTTATTGATGATCCCTTGCAACGGGGTTGTTACAATACTTGCATACCCGCTGTAATTAGCTTTCAACACTTCAGCATCATTGGCATTGGGACCGATAACAGCAATACATCCCAGGTTTTTATCAAGGGGTAAAAGTTGTGTTTCATTCTTCAGGAGAACAATGGATTTCCGGGCTGCTTCAAGTGCAAGCTGTTGATGCTTTTCACATTCCACAACATCATAAGGGATCCGGGTATAGGCAATATTTCCCGGAGGATCGAACATCCCCAGCCGGAATCTTGCAGCGAACAACCGGGCAAGAGCAAGGTCAATATCTTTTTCACTTACGAGCCCCTCCTTAACAGCCTGCCTGAGAAAAGGGAATAGTTCGCCGCAATTCAGGTCAGTGCCGGAGGTAAGTGCCAGGGCAGCTGCTTCAGCTTCTGAATTTACCAATCTGTGACCTTTCAATATATCCGCTATGGCCCCGCAGTCGGAAACGATATATCCCTTAAAACCAAGTTCATCCCTGAGCAGTATATTCAGCAGGGAATCGCTGCCGCAACAGGCTTTGGTATTGGTTCGGTTATAGGCACACATGACGGATTGAACATTGCCTTCCTGAATGGCCATGCGAAAAGCGGGAAGGTATGTATCCCTGAAATCTCTTACTGACACCCTGGCATCGAAACTGTGTCGTTCCGGCTCAGGTCCGCTGTGAACAGCAAAATGTTTGGCGGTGGCAATGGTTTTAAAGAAGGCTGGGTCATTACCCTGCAGCCCCCGGATAAAACTGACCCCTATCTTCCCGGTCAGGAAGGGATCCTCGCCGTATGTTTCCATACCCCGTCCCCATCGCGGATCGCGGAATATATTAATATTGGGAGACCAGAATGTCAAACCCTGGTATATATTCCTTTTTCCCTGCTGAACAAAATGATGATGTTTTGCCCTTGCCTCATCCGATATGGCATTCGCCACATCATAAACAAGCTCCTTATCAAAGGTAGCAGCCAATCCTATTGCCTGCGGAAAAACTGTGGCCCTGCCTGCCCTTGCAACGCCATGCAGGCATTCATTCCACCAGTTGTACGCCGGTATGCCCAGCCGTTCGACGGCAGGAGCTTCATAGGAAAGCTGGGCAATTTTTTCGTCAAGGGTCATTCTCGAGAGCAGGTCATTAACCCTGGCATCAACATTCAGTTTGGGATCCAGGAATGTATGTTCAAGCTGCTTGGAATTCCTGCATCCGGGCAATGCTATGGCAATGGTCAGCAGCATCAGAAAATGCAGGCCATGTAGAGATGAATGGTCATTAAGGGTCCTCATAGGCTGTCTGCAAGTTAAGTTATCATTCCGAGAGGCTAAAAGAAATTCCTTTCAGGTCATGGTCAGCAGATGATTTTCCGACCCATACCATGAATTCACCTGTCTCAGTCCCGAAAGTCAAATCTTTTCTGTAGAAAGAAAGATCGGTTGCCGTAAGCTTAAAGGTAACCTCCCTGGATTCTCCGGGTTTAAGGGTAATCCGCTGAAAACCCTTAAGCTCTTTTACGGGCCTTGTTATGCTTCCCACCATATCACGGATATAGATTTGGACGATCTCCGTTCCGTTATATTTCCCCTTATTGCTTAGGGATGTCCTGACAATGAGGGTATCTCCGGCGGTAATTTCAGGACTGGATAATGTTACGGGAGAATATTCAAAAGTGGTATAGGAAAGGCCATAACCGAAAGGATATTCCGGTGTATAATCCAGGTCGAGATAATTCGAGGTGAAATTAACCGGATCCAGCGGTGTACCTGCAGGTATACCTTGATTCTCAGGCTGGGGAGGCCTGCCAGTATTCCTGTGATTGTAATACAGGGGAATCTGTCCTTCCGCCCTGGGAAAGGATACACTTAATTTGCCCGATGGTGACACGATGCCAAATAACAGGTCTGTCAGTGCAGGCCCGGCCATAGTTCCTCCGTGCCAGGCATAGAGTATGGCCTGTACCTTACCGGAGATCCTGCTGAAGATCAAAGGACGTCCGGCCATGATGACCAGCACAATCGGTTTGCCGGTCCGGGCCAGCTCGGTTATGAGTTCTTCCTGGGCACCGGGCAGGTCAAGAAAAGCCCTGCTGTGGGCTTCTCCAGATAGTATCTGTTCTTCACCCAGGAAGACAACGCAGGCACTGGCATTACGTGCTGCTGCCACCGCCCTGGCAAACTGACTTTTATCGGTTGAACGGCCTGTTTCCAGTGCAGGTACATAAATCACTCTGTCTTTACCAATTTTCTTCCGGATAGCGGCCAGCGGTGTAATGGCATCCTCCACCCTTCCATCCGGGGTCCACATGCCCAGTTGTTCAAGGGGGGCATCGGCCAAAGGACCGATTACGGCCAAGCTTTGAATGTTTTCCCGCAGGGGAAGAACGGAATTGTCGTTTTTCAGTAATACAGTACTCTGGATGGCAAGTTCTTTTGCGACTTCAAGATTCTCGGGACGCAGAAAGGTGATTTCATCCGGAGCCTGGGGATAGGGATTATCGAAAAGCCCTTTGCGAAACTTTATGCTGAGAATATTCCGTACGGCATCATCGATCAATTTTTCATCCACTGTTCCGCTTTGCACAAGCTCTTTCAGATAATGGGTAAAGCTGCGGGAGACCATTTCCATGTCGACTCCCGCCTGCACAGCCTTTAGCGCAGCATCTTTTTCGCCGGCGGCGTAACCGTGATTGATCATTTCCGTAACCGAATTCCAGTCGCTTACCACAAAACCCCTGAATCCCCATTCAGTCCGAAGGATTTTTCTCAACAGAAATTCATTGGCGGTGGCCGGCGTGCCGTTCAGGTCGTTGAATGCACTCATGACCGTGGCTACATTGGCCTTTACTGCTGCATGAAAAGGAGGAAGATACACATTGCGAAGTTCCGTTTCCGGTATCAGTGTTGTATTATAGTCCCTGCCTCCCTCTGCTGCGCCATACCCGGCAAAATGTTTTGCACAGGCGGCCAATGAGGCAGGATCACTGAGGTCATCTCCCTGGTATCCCTTAACCATGGCAATGGCTAACTGAGAGCCCAGGTAGCTGTCTTCACCGTTACCTTCAGCAATTCTTCCCCATCGCGGATCACGTGCAATATCCAACATCGGAGAAAATGTCCAGTGAATGCCGTCTGAAGCGGCCTCATAGGCTGCAATGGCTGCTGCCTTTTCAACCAGGCTGGTATTCCAGCTGCACGACTGGGCAAGGGGGATTGGAAATACGGTCCGGTATCCATGAATAACGTCCCTGCCAAAGATCAATGGAATGCCCAGCCTTGACTCTTTCATGGCCACCTGCTGCAGCTGTTTTCGGTTTATGGCATCGCCGGCATTCAGCAATGAACCAATTTCTCCTTTTCGTATGGACTCAAGTAAGGCTTCCGTTATTCCGCTTTCCAGGTTCACCTGGCTCATTTGGCCTATTTTTTCTTCAAGGGTCATTACCGATAACAGGGAATCCATCCTCTTTTCAAGGATTATTTCGGCTTCCTGCAAGGATGATGTTTTTTCATTACAGGCGGTAGCAATAATGGCAGCCAAAACTGCCATTATCACAATCATTTTATCTTTCATAGGAATAAAGTTTGCTTTGGAATAAAGATAAGAAATAAATAATATAACCCTGACAGCGTTTTCTTAAAACTGGAATTGATTTTATAACCACAACCCAGTAAGGTTTATGGAGGATTATATTGAATCTGAAGATGATGGCCACGGGCGAGACCTAAACATCTCCCCAGTTTTCACCCTTTTTAATGCGGCTTATCTGCATTTCCGATACGCCAAAAGTTTTAGCGAGTACAGCCCCGGGGATGCCCATGGCAAGCTGATGCTTTATGATCCTGACATCGGTAGGACGGAGTTTGGTATAATGCCTTGGGTCAGGCGCCCTGTAACTTTTGCCCAGAAAATCCTTCCATCCCTTCCATTCCGGATAAAAATATTCGGGTCGCGACGGAATGACCGTAGGCCGTTCTTTCCATTTAATGTATTCCTTTGAATTTGAAATTCCGGCTTCACGTGCCAGCCTTCCGGCATCGCGATACTTCAGGTATTTTTTGCTTTTTCGCTGATCGGGATTTCCAAGAAAGTCACGCCAGCCTTTCCAGCTGCCCTTTCTCTTAAAATATTCGTCGGGAATTCGGGGGAACTTCCTGGGCAGTGGTTTTTTGTCACGTTTGTAGGCATCGAATTTGCGCGCTGATGTCACTCCCTGGGGAACCAGATTCCCTATGACGTATTGACGGGCAATGCTGTACGACCACTTGACAATTTTATCCCAATTGTCAATAGCAATGTTATTCATAATGCAATCATTCACTTAATGCCAATGGCATTGTTATTCTCAAAGGTGATGGATTTGGTAATGTTGAGTTAAAAGATCGCAGGTGGGTGAATCAGGATGTACAAAGATATCAAAATTTCGGAATAATGATTCAGTTCTTTTCCATCCTTTTGGCGTCTTCCCAAATATCATTCATCTCATCCAGTGTCAGGGTACTGAGCTTCCTGCCCTGTTTCAGTGTTTTGCTTTCAAGGTAATTGAAACGCTGTATGAATTTGATATTGGTTTTTTCCAGGGCTGTCTCCGGGTCAATGCCATAAAGCCTGGCTGCATTAATGACGGAAAACAACAGGTCTCCGAATTCCTGTTCGGATTTTTCTTTGTCCATGGAATCAATTTCGTGTGTCAGTTCTTCAAGCTCCTCGAATACCTTTTCCCAGACCTGAGACCTTTCATCCCAGTCAAATCCTACCGCCCTTGCCTTTTCCTGTATCCTGTTGGCTTTTATCATGGCAGGCAGCGATGAAGGGACTCCCCCCAGTATGGATTTGTTCCCCTCTTTTATTTTTAGTTCTTCCCAGTTTCTCTTTACCAGTTCGGGACTGTTCCTTACATCCGTGTCGGCAAATACATGAGGATGACGGAAAATCAGTTTTTGAGCAAGGGAATCGGCAACATCCTTTATGTCGAAAGCTCCCGTTTCAGATGCGATCTTTGAGTAGAAAACAATGTGCAGCAGCAGATCTCCCAGTTCCTTTTTAATATTGTCAGGGTCCTTCAATAATATGGCGTCTGCCAGTTCATAGGTTTCTTCAATGGTCAGATTCCGGAGGCTCTCAAAAGTCTGCTCCCTGTCCCATGGACATTTTTCACGCAATTCGTCCATTATGTCCAGCAGCTTCTCCAGCGATGCCAGTTTTTCCTGTTTTGAATCCATGAGAATATTTGTTGATTTATTGATTTGATGAATTGATGATTGGTTGAATAAAAAGTTGTTTAGCGATTTAGGTGTTTAGGTGTTTAGGGGTTTAGCAATTCAGGCTGCAGACTGCATGACTGCAAGACTGCATGACTGCATGACCTGCCTGCCGGCAGGCAGGCTGCAAGACTACTTGTCCCTTGTCCCCTGCCTTGCTGGCAGGCAGGCTTGTCCCTTTCTTCAATCATAAAACTTAATCCTCAGCACTGAATTCACGCTCAAATTCAGCAAATCAGCAGCATTTCCGCTGTTGATGGCAATTTCGAGCAGTCCAAGTGAATTGAACAGGGCCAGCATTTCTCCGGTTGAACTGTCACTGTATTTTTTATTGATACGGCTTATTTTATAATAGTTACTTTGAACAAAAATATCAAAAGGCCTGCCCTTTCTTATCTGATCGAACAGTTCACGGCTTATGTTGGTAATAGCATTCCGGAAGGAGTCGATATATACAACGCTTCCGTTGATAGTGGAGTCATCAATGGTGGGAAGCATGGGAATTTGTTTGGAAACGGTCCTGGCCGGAGTTCCCAATTCCTGCAGTTTCTTCTTATGCATGATATGGCAAGCACAATCGGCAAAGACATAAAGCTCTGAAAAACTGTCCGGGTGTTCAGCATCCTTTTTCAGGATGATGACCTCTTCAGGATCCTCGTCCAGCAATAATCCGAAGATCCCGTTATCGCATCCGATAAAAAAATGTTTCGACGCCCTGATCAACACATGCGGCTTTTCAGATGAAGATTCGGCATTGACACAGATGAGATGGATAGTCCCTTCGGGATAACTGCGGAAACAGTTCCTGAGAATAAAGGCAGCCTGTGCGCTGTTAAACGGAGATACCTGATGGGTAATATCAACGAGGGTAGTTTCAGGACAACTGCTGAGGATCCTGCCTTTTACTGCGGCAAGGTAATAATCATTTTTGTTCCAGTCGCTAATAATGGTAACAACAGCCATCGGAGGCGATTCTTTTGCTAATTTTACGTTAGGAATTGAAGATTGAAAAAAATAGTCTTAATTTGTAAGTGCCAAAAATAAGCATTATTCTTAACATTCTATGATTGAAAAAACCATCTATTTGGAAGGCGTTGATCCGCTTACCTTTTATGGGCCCAACAACAAGAACCTTGACAAATTAAAATCATGTTTTCCGAAGCTTAAGATAATAGGCCGTGGTGTTGAAATTAAAATAGTGGGAGACCATTCCGAGATCCTCCGTTTTGAAGAGGATGTTGACAAAATGCTGGAATTCGTCCAACAGAAAAATCAGCTTTCTGAAGAAGATGTCGAACATATTTTACTGGAGGAGAGTACGGATGTTCACCTGATGAAATCTCCCGAGGAAGATATAATACTGTATGGCAATCAGGGGAAGGCCATTCAGGCAAAGACCATAAATCAGAAAAGGCTCATCAGCGAATATGAGCTCAATGACCTGGTTTTTGCGATCGGGCCTGCCGGCACCGGCAAAACATATACCGCTATTGCACTGGCAGTGAGAGCCCTGAAAAACAAGGAGGTGAAGCGGGTGATCCTCACAAGACCTGCGGTCGAAGCGGGTGAGAAGCTCGGATTTCTGCCCGGTGACGTAAAACAGAAACTTGATCCCTATCTTCAACCCCTCTATGATGCTCTTGGCGATATGATCCCACATAAAAAGCTGGAAGGTTATATTGAGGAAGGTATTATCGAGATTGCACCCCTGGCCTATATGCGAGGCCGCACGTTGGGCGATGCTTTTGTAATCCTCGATGAAGGGCAGAACACAACGGTGAACCAGCTTAAGATGTTTCTCACCAGGATGGGCAAGAATGCCAAGTTTATGGTAACCGGAGACATCACGCAGATTGACCTGCCGGAACGAAGACTGTCAGGATTGATCAAAGCCCTTGACCTCCTGAAGGATATCAAGGGTATTACGGTTGTTACCTTTGATACCCGTGATATCGTCAGGCACCGTTTAGTAAAACATATTGTCCATGCTTATGAGCAGGAGAAGCATGCAACGGAACGAGAATAACAAAATCAATATATATTTATGACGCAAACACTGACAAAAACAAATTTTTCCTTGCCGGGTCAGCAAGGTATCTATGTTGGAAAAGTTAGGGACGCATACAATATCAGGGGTCAATACCTGGTAATGGTCGTCACTGACCGCATATCGGCTTTTGATGTTGTGCTCCCCAAGGGTATTCCGTATAAAGGCCAGGTATTAAATCAGATCGCATCAAAATTTCTGGATGCTACCGTATATATGGTACCTAACTGGAAGATTTCCAGTCCCGATCCCATGGTCACCGTGGGCCATTTTGCCACCCCTTTCAAGGTTGAAATGGTGATACGGGGTTATCTTACAGGCCATGCATGGCGTGAATACAAAGCCGGAAAAAGAGCCCTTTCGGGAGTCGCGATGCCCGGTGGTATGGTAGAAAACCAGGCCTTTCCCCGGCCCATTATTACCCCGACAACAAAAGCGGAATCAGGCCATGACCTTGACATTTCAAAAGAGGACATCTTAGGTCAGGGACTTATCTCTGGTGCAGATTATATTTTATTGGAAAAATACACCAGACTGCTCTTTGAGAGAGGCACACAAATAGCCGCTGAAAAAGGACTGATCCTGGTGGACACTAAATATGAATTCGGAAAAAAAGATGGGAAGATACTCCTGATCGATGAGATCAATACACCTGATTCATCGCGGTATTTTTATGCAGAAGGCTATACAGAAAAGCTTTCCCGGGGCGAGCCTCAGAAACAGCTTTCCAAGGAGTTCCTGCGTCAGTGGCTTATCGAACATAATTTCCAGGGCAAGCCTGGACAGGTGGTGCCGGAAATGCCGGATGAAATTGTTCACCAGGTGAGTGAACGGTATATTGAATTATACGAAAAGATCACCGGAGGAAAGTTTGTCCGGTCCGATGTTTCGAATATGGCTGAAAGGATTGAGGCCAATATTAAAAAGTGTTTGAAGGAACTGGGGGTGTAGAAGACGGTGAACGGTAAACAGCTTTCGTTTTCATATATTTTGTATTTTTACGATTTATACCTTAAAATTTCAGGATTATTGAACGCTAAATACAGATATCTTACCGCCTGCATAGTACTGTTCTTTATGATGCATATGACCTCGGCGCAGTTTCAACCGGCGGAGGTTATCAAATCAAACCAAAAAGTATTAATTCAGGGCAGGTATTATTTTATTCATACGGTACAGAAGGGGCAGACCTTTTATTCCATATGCAAAGCCTATGGTGTCAGTCAGGATGCCGTGCTGAATGAAAATCCGGGAATCGATCCCTCCACCCTCAGTGAAGGCCAGGCTGTTCGCATTCCCGATTATACTCAAGTTTCGGTTCCTGCTTCTCCCCGTGAAGCAAAACAGGAAGACAGGCGATTTTATTACCATACGGTCAGACCCGGCCAGACTTTATATTTTCTCTCAAGAAAATATGATGTGCCCGAGGAATGGATAGTTCATTTTAACCCGGGTGCCGGAGAATCACTTTCGGCCGGCCAGGTTGTAATAATTCCCAAAAGAAAAGAATTTGATAAGGTTCTCGCCCTGCAGGATACCAGTGAGTACTGGTACTATACGGTAAGGGGAAAAGACACGCTTTATTCTCTTTATCAGCAATATGGGGTTAGCATCGACCGTATCATAAGGGAAAATCCTGTATTGCAGGAGGGACTGAAAGCCGGCACGATAATCAGGATACCCAGGTCAGCTGCCGATACCCTTGTGCAGCAGATGGATACAGCAGAATACCTGACTCCTGAGCCTGTTTGTGTAAACTTTGTCAACGGAAAAAAGGATTTTAAAGTTGCCCTGATGCTGCCGTTCTTTTCAGCGCTAAAAACGGATGAACCTGTAGAAACAGAGAGCACTATTAACGGCGAGATTCCGGAAAATCCGGTCATACGGCAACAGGAAATTATTGGCAGGAGCTTCATTGAATTCTACGAAGGTTTTCTGCTTGCGCTGGATACCCTCAGGAGCAAAGGCTTGTCAGTAAAACTTTATGTATATGATACTGAAAGGGATACACTGAAAGTCAAAAAGATAATTCAGCAACTGTATTCGGTTCAACCCGACCTGATCATAGGACCTGCATATTCCGATGATGTTAAGCTGGTAGGGCAGTTTGCTCTGAACCAGGGTATAAACCTGGTCTCTCCCTTGTCAACGCGGTCTGAACTGGTAACAGAAAACCCCAGCGTGATCCAGGTTGTTCCTGCCGATGATGCTGAAAATGCATTTTTTGCCCGGTATCTTGCACAGTTTAAGGCCAATCCGATTATATTGTTCAGGGATGATGACAGCCTTTCACTGAAAGCATCATGGAAATTCAAAAAGGAATTATTGCCCTACCTGGATAAGGATTCGTTGGGAAATCCATTGAATTTCTGGGACTACAAATTGAACGATTCTACCCTGAGAAAACTCAATAAAATACTCAGACATGATACTGAAAATGTAATTGTTATCGCTTCTGAGAATGAACCTGATGTGTCAGCCCTGATCGTAAAGCTTAGTCTCTGGTCCAGGGCCTATAAAATGTCATTGTATGGCGTTCCGGCCTGGCAGGTTTGGAAGGCCATTGATATTAAATATTTTCATAGCATGCAATTGCAGTATTATACTCCTTTTTATATAGACTACGGCAATCCGGAAGTCATAAATTTCATCCGGAAATGCAGAAAGGTATATGGTTTTGAACCCTATGAGATTACACCCAAGGGATACAATTTCTGCATGCTGGGTTACGATATCGGATTATATTTTATTACGGCTCTCGAGCAATATGGAAATAGCTTTTCACCCTGCATGAATAATCTCGATATTGATTTATTGCTTTCACGGTACAATTTTTCACATTCAGGCGAGGGATTTTCAAATAATACCATCCATATGATCCGTTACAAACCCGATTATACCATAGAAAGGGTAGTGATAACCGAACCGGAGATTGTGGATTCAACGAAGGGAATAGAATAGGATCATACCTGCCAGCGCAAGGATGATAATGCCGAGATAACCAATCAGATGCCTTAGTGATTTTTTTGATTTCCCCAGGCTGCTCTTGTATTGCAGACGTTTGATTACTTTCCTGGCCAGTTCATCAAGGGCTGAACTGCTTTTTACAATATAATCAACAGCACCCGCCTGGATGGAACTAACGGCAGCGTCAACATCGCGAAGCGAGGTATGAAAATAGATATCGGTCGAAGGACTTGCTTTTCTGACTTTTGATAAAATCTGCCGGCCTTGGAGTGTATTTTTATTGAACAGATATTCAGAGATAAGTACGTCAGGCCGTAGTTTGAGAGAGGGGTACATCTTGTCGGGATCGGAGAAAACAATAACCGATGGTATCCCGGCCACCTGCAGGTATTGTGTAATAATACGCTGGTAAACCACATTGGAATCCAATACAAAAACAATAGCTTGATCAGATGACTTCATCCCAGGTTAGGCTTTTGGTACATCAAAAGTAGGAAACCCGGCAACCAAAGAAAAGGAATCCTTCAGACTATTTGATCAACAGCCTCTATATATTTACGAACGTCAAATTTTCGTTCACAACCGTTACGGTTCATATACCTGATTTTCCCTAAAACGCTTCTTTCTGACCAGGCACGATCATGAATTCCGCCGATTGACCACATACAGCCGGTATAACCGTTGGGATCGCGACCATCCAGTTCATACTTGTCATTAAGGTATATGGCGGTCTGCAAGGCTTCTTCCGGTGAGGGAGACCATTCCAGTATCTTTTTTGCCCAATACATCCGCATGTATGCGTGCATCCTGCCGGTTTTTATCATTTCATGCTGGGCTGCATTCCACAACGTATCATGCGTTCCGCCAGATTCAAACTGTTCAGTTGAATAGCCATATTCCCGTTCGTCATGACGGTGCTTTTGCAGCGTTTCTTTTGCCCATGGTTTTATGCCTTCCAGCGAGTCATAATGCGGGTTATAGTAACAGAAGTTATCCGCCAGTTCACGCCTTACGATTAGTTCCTCGAGGAATGCATCGCTGCCCGGATTGCGGGGATAGTTCTTCAATACTTCAAGGGCAACACGCTGAGGCGAGAGATGCCCGAAATGGAGATAGGGAGAAATAGCCGAGGTTGCATTAAGCACAGGATCATTTTTATCCTGGCCATAATCAGTCAGCCGTTCTGTAAGAAAACGTTCCAGTATGGTTTTTGCGGCATTCTCACCGGATTTAAGCCATTTCACCGGCTTTACCGAGCGATCGGGGGCCATAGAAGACAGGATCACTTCCCAGTTGTTCCTTCGGGTTTGATGGCTGTCAGGAAAAGGCACCAGGGGCGGAAATTCGTCCATGAACTCAGGGAGAAGCCGGTGGATTTTTGGGCGCAAGGTATAAGCCCCATATTCTTCTTTATCGGATGCAATCCAGCAGGGTATCAGGTTATGGGCATCCACTTCAACAACCGGTATGATCAGTTGGTTGCACGCTTCTTTCTTCCAGTACCTTTTGGTCCTGAGGGGATCGAAATCAGTGACAAGCCTGCTGATATGATGTCCTGAGATAAAAGGTGGCAGCGTGGAGACCGGATCACCCAACAACATGACAAAAGGAATATTCAGGTGCGACAGGATAGCCTCAATCTTGCTTAATCCATTGAGCATGAAGTCATATTGCCGCCATGTGGCACCGAGGAATTCATGCACAAGGGTAAAAACAACCAGCAATTCTTCCTCCATATCCTGAGCCAGTTCGATGGCATAACTCAGTGCCCAGTTATCATGAACGCGCTGGTCACGGCTCATCCAGTAGACAACCGGACCTTTGACCGACACTCCATCCTTTATTTTCCTTATTCTTTTTGGGTTTATCATGATCTTTGATATGAAAATTCAGAAAAAGTCCACAGTCCACAGAAAACGCGGTAACGAGTAACCGGTTATCAGTAATTGGTAATCGGTAATTGGATCAGTTTAGGTGTTCAGGTTTTATGCTAAACCACTAAACTGCTAAACCGCTAAACCGCTAAACCGCTAAATCGCTAAACACCTCTT
>Ga0105101_10000112_pt1 | contig 30782 bp, 23 predicted proteins | sample PPLLak21cMay2015_2_FD_87037 | JGI IMG/M metagenome (GOLD analysis project Ga0105101, IMG submission 87037) | Freshwater sediment microbial communities from Prairie Pothole Lake near Jamestown, North Dakota, USA - PPLs Lake P8 Core (1) Depth... | ecosystem: Environmental > Aquatic > Freshwater >... | reverse complement strand
CTTTGGACCAAAAGAATAAAAGCTATGTTCGGTGTTTCTGCCGTACATGATAAAAAATTCGAGTTCCTGCTGGAAGCCCTAGCTCCAGCGGCTTAAACCTCTATAAAAAGTGCGAAAGTTTACACAAATATATTTATGCAATATGTTGCAAATGATAAGTTTTACTGCCCTTTTTCAACAAAACCAATGCTTAGTGACAGATGTTTTCATCGAATTTTTCTCAAAAACAAAAGAGAAATACTAAAATACGCTTTAAGCCTAAACTCTACACTTCAATCCTTTTTTGTTATGTTGTTTGGAAGGGCAAATCTTGGGCTTGGGGCTTTAAAATTCGAGACGAAGGATGCAAAAAACATCTTTCTTTTAAATCCATCTTGTATTAGCTCAAGTAAAACTTCGGAAATAATGGCAGCAATCGGGAAACGACCGCCAGAGTCTTTATTTATTGAATGCGGCATCAATCCTGAAAGCAAAACACCTATTGAAGAGCAGGAGCCGAAACCATTGCCTGACAGAAAAGAGCTTGATGATATTGTCTTTGATGCGATTGGGCTAACGGATGAAGAGCGAAAAGATGTGTATCGTGCAGTTTGCAGATTAGTTTGGAACAGAATAAGCAAAGCAAAGAGCGCAAAGAAAAGGTAATGAAAATAGTTGAGGGCAGATAATGGCTAAAAACTGCTAACTGCTTTGGAATACTAAGGTTATGAGGCTTGCACTGCGACAAAGTCAATTTACATCGCTGCGTTGTAAGCTTACATCATGGTGTTGTAAGAGTGATATGCGGCAAAGTAAACTTACATTAAGGCAAAGGGCGTGAAGAAAAGGTAAAAGCTTATGAGCATTTTCAGTGGAAAAGATGGTGAATTTATTTTGAAACATGCTGTTGACAGCATTAAGCTTGAACTTTTGGAGGGCAAGATTTCAAAAAGGAAAGCATATGCGATTGTGTATGGCGCACCCAGCAATGAAAATGCTCAAAAAGTCGGTCTTGTTAAAGCCGGCAGTATGTCGGCAGAAGAACTGAAAATTTTTGTAAAAATACTTGATAAAAAGTTTACGAAATTAAAAAGTGATCAGATTGATTAAGGGAATACTATGCCCCATAAAGCTTTTATAACCAACGAGAAAACGAAGACATTAAAGAAAAGGCTAACTGAGCTTGTTGAACACAGCGAGGAGCTGAAGTTTTTAGTTGGCTTCTTTTACTTTTCAGGCTGGAGCCAGATTTACGACAGCTTAAAAGACAGGGATGATTTAGAGATAAAAGTCCTTGTCGGATTAAGTGTTGATAAACAGCTTTACAGCATACTCGAATACGCCAGAGAAAGTGATAACCTGACAGGCGAAGAAAAGGCGGATGACTTTTTTAGCTCTTTGAAAATAGCGATTAACAGTGAACAGCTTGACAATGAAGAATTTTACAGGCAGGTTGATTTCTTCGTGAAGCTCATAGAGGAAGATAAGCTCAAGATTAAAAAGACTCAAGATCCTAACCATGCCAAGCTTTATATCTTTAAGATAAAGGAACACCTAAAGGGTATCGCAAATTGCAAGTTTATCACAGGTTCAAGCAATCTGACCAAGGCCGGTATTACCGAACAGAACGAGTTTAATGTGGAAATCGGCGATTACGGCACAGAAGAAGCGGAGAAGTATTTTGATGAACTCTGGGGGACGGCTATTGATATTACTGAGGATGCACAAAGAAAGCGGGACTTGCTTGATTTGATAAGAAACCGCTCTCAGGCCGCAATTGTTACGCCCTTTGAGGCTTATGTGAAGGTATTGAAAACATATATCGACCTGCAAAAACAGAGGCAGATAAAGCCCCACGTGAGCAGATTGTTGGAAGAAAAAGGTTATAAGTCATATAGTTATCAGAGTGATGCGGTTAATCAGGCACTAACGATAATTGACAATTATAACGGTGTTATTATTGCCGATGTTGTTGGTCTTGGCAAAAGCGTGATAGCCTCGATGATAGCAAAAAACATTGGCAAAAGAGGAATGATTATTTGCCCGCCGGGACTTATTGGAGATAAATCAATCCCGAACGGTTGGAATAAATATAAACACGATTTCCAGCTTTATGACTGGGAAATTTACTCATCCGGTGATTTGGAGGGGGCCTGTAAATATATTCGCCATTACGGTGAGGATATTGAAGTTGTAATAGTTGACGAAGCTCATAGATACAGAAATCAGGACACTTATAGTTACGAGCTATTAAGTTCTATTTGCAGAAAAAGACAGATAATGCTTTTGACCGCCACACCTTTTAATAATAGCCCCGCTGATATATTTTCTCTTCTTAAGCTTTTCATTGTTCCGGGCAAGTCCCGTATAACCCTTGACGAAAATCTGGAAGGAAGATTTTCAAGCTATGAAAAGTTATTAAGGCTACTCTCTTTTATTACCAAAAACCATAATTCAACAAATGAGAAAAAGCGAAAAAGATCAGAAAGCTACTTTAAGCAGTTGTTCGGATCTCTGCCTATTGATATATCTGCTGTGCAGGCGAGGTCTCATCTACTTGCAAGCCATATCAGAGAAGTCTTAGAACCGATTATGATAAGAAGAAACAGGCTCGACCTGAAAAAAGACCCTGTTTACAGCAAAGAAGTTACAGATCTTTCAGAAGTAGAAAATCCTGTGGAGCTATTCTTTGACCTCACAAAGGAACAGTCTGAATTTTACGATGAAGTAATAAAAGATTATTTCGGTGAAGAGGGCAGGTTTACAGGTGCGATTTATCAGCCCTTCAGCTATGAGAGGGAAATTGACGAGGATAAACTTGACGAGGAAGGCAACAGGTTGTTCCAGCAGCAGAGAAACCTTTTTGATTTTATGCGTAGATTGCTGGTTAAAAGATTTGAAAGCTCTTTTGGTTCTTTCAGTCAAAGTATAGATAATTTTCTTAAAGTTCACAACTGTGTTAAAGAGTTCCTCAAAAAGTCAAAAGGTAAATATGTTCTTGAAAGAAAGATAGTTGAAAAGGCTTATGAAAATAATCCTGATGAATTGGAAGAGGCGTTGCTTGAATACGCACAAAAACTTGAGGAAATTACCGAAACAAAACGCAACAAGGTTTATGAAGTAAACGAGTTCCATCATAAGGACCGATTCTATGAAAATATTGACAGGGATATAGAGCTATTTAAGGAAATCAGATCGAAGATAGCCAAGCTTAAACTTGTTGAAAATGACCCTAAAAGCAAAAGACTTGTGGAAGAAGTTGAGAAAATAGTAAATGCTGAATCGCATGATGGCGAACCATTGAGAAAAGTAATCATATTCAGCGAATACACCGATACGGTAAAGCACTTAAAACCAATAATTGAAAAATTATTCAAAGACAGCGTCTTAACAGTTGCAGGCAATATCGGCAAAAAACAAAATGAAATCCTGCTGAAGGATTTCGATGCAAGTATAGAAGCAAGTCATCAGGAAGATAATTTCACCATATTATTGACCAGCGATAAGTTGTCTGAGGGATATAACCTTAACAGGTCAGGGGTTGTAATCAATTATGACATACCCTGGAATCCTACAAGAGTAATTCAAAGAGTCGGACGGATAAACCGTATAGGCCAAAAGGTTTTTGACAGCCTGTATATTTATAACTTTTTCCCAACTGAACAAGGTTCAGATGTTGTAAAGAGCAGGCAGATAGCTTCTCAGAAAATGTTTTTGATACATAATACTTTGGGAGAAGATTGTAAAATATTCGATGCTGACGAAATACCTGCTCCGGCTGAACTTTATAAGAGAATCAATACGAATCCTGAAGAAATGGAAGAGGAGAATCTTCTTACCAAAATAAGAATTGAATACAACAAAATCGAAAAAGAACACCCGGAAGTTATTAACAGAGTAGAACATCTGCCCAACAGGATAAAAACAGCAAAAGGATTTGACTCGTATAATCTTGTAGTATTTCGCCGCAAAGCTCTCGGATTGTTCATCCAAAAATCTGCAATTGATAAAGATGAAAATATAAATGTAGAAGGCTTACTTGTAGATGATGCTATTAGGATTATCAGGTGTGGCTGTGATGAAAAAAGACTCTGCCTAAGCAACAATTTCTGGCAGCACTATGAGAAGATAAAACAGCATCAGGACAAATTCCCTGTAGCTAAAAATGAAATCTCGCTCGAAGTTAAAGCAATGAATAACCTTCAAAGTGCCTTGAAAAATTATATGTCTGAGCTTGAGAAATATCTTCCTTTTATAAGAGATTTGATAAAAGATTTAAGAAACTATCATACCATTCCCAAATATTCCGTAAGAAGAATTGCAAACCTCGAATTGAAGCCTGAAAAGCCTAAAGAATTACAAAAGTTCATCAAAGAGCTTGAGATGTTGATAAGTAACTTAGGAACAGATTATTTGGAAATTGTGGAAAAGAGAGTAAAAGACAACCGTGATGAAATAATTATTGCTGTCGAAAATATTAGTAAATAAAAAAGTATGCAGAAAATCAAAGCCAAAATCGCTGAAGTCTGGGGAGGTGTATAAATAAGATATGCCTGATTTCAGAAATAAAAAAGATAGCATTATATATCAAATTCAAAACGGAATATCTGAAATAAATGAAAGATACCGCAAAGGCCCAAGTCTTTATTTTTATCGACGAACATTTGAAGTGCGGAGAGAAAATCCTAACTTGGACAGCTTTTTCCAGAAAGATTATCATTTTGAACTTCTATATGCCACACTGGTGTCTTGGGATATGAATAGTCGGAGAGCAAAGATGAAAGATTTTGATGATTTACGTGCCAATATATTATCTTGCAGGGAAACTCTTGAGGTACTTAATGATTTTACTAATCAGGGTAAATATTTATTTAACCAAGTCGCTAAACCGTTAAAAAAAGCCTATGAATCATTGTCTATTATGGCAACATATAAAAAACTTGTTTCAAATTCAAAACTGTTGCATTTCCTTTTTCCAGATATGCTAATGCCTATGGATGGCCGTAATACCCTAACATTCTTTTATAATAGGGACACCAACGAATCAATAAATAAATATCTTGAAATCATAGAACTATCTTTTGAAATAATGGACTGTCCTCTGGACTGGAATGTATATCTTGACAGTAGATGGAATACCACAAAAGCCAAAATAATAGATAATGCAATTATTATGATAGAACAGGAAAAGAGAAAACGGTTAAGCCTGGGAAAATAATAGCTGTTAAATAATTACATAAGGGGTTGGTTATGAGCCGAAACTATTCACCAAAGACATTTTTGCGGCAAACACCTAATCATATACTCAAAGAATATTTCGGCCGTGAAAAACTGCTTGAAGACATTGACTTTGATACGCTGGGCGAAACGAACATTGACCCTGTTTTTCAAGCGATAGAGAAACTGTCCAATGAGCAGCAGAATCAAATCGAGGCGGATTTTCGACATATCAATGAAATGGCTTATGAAAAAGGGATTATGGTTTTGATTGAGGAAGCCAGTTCTGTATTTCACAACATCAATTTGCTGCCGGTTTTTGAGCCGATGAAAAACTACTATGAGAAAGCCTTCTGGGTATTTCTGAATCACCCGTCTATTTTCGAGACTTCCTGTGATTTGGCCTATATGGACAGCCTTGGTTCATGGAGCAGCCGGAAGGTTGGAGCAGGATTGGTCCCTGCGGTCGCTGAAGAAGACAAGCTCGCCCTGGCGGCGGCCGTGAGCGAATTCTATAAGAAACAAGGCCGAGGGGACCGCTGCCATGTTGATAATTATCTAAGACAACAGCCGGAACGACACTGTTATTTTGTCTATCCTGAAGATTATGCAGCTACCGAGTTAGGCTTTAACGATCAGGGCAAATTTTATCACCGGTTGAGAAAGCCTGCCTTTGAAGTGATATTTGTTTACCGACCTAAAAGCGGCACTCTTGAAGTCAGCGCTAAAGGTGGAAAAAAAGTCGTGGAAGCTTTACAGGAGATTTTCTGTAAATCCATTTTAGGCCTTGACGGCTTACCGAAATTGGAGAATAAACATTTTGACTTATCGAAGTTCAATAATAAGGATTTGAAGTTGGTCACCGATCCAGGGGATGGTATTGATAAGGTAATAATCAGAATGCTTCGCTTGGATTTGCCGGGGACGGGCAACCGACGAATAACCCTTGAGGCAAGCTCCTATAAAGATGAGCAACCGGTTTACACATTGATTGAAAGGGCACTGAACAAATCCAATATCTCTCTTGATAATGCGATCATTACGAGAGCGAAAATACAATTTTGTTTTGCTGGCAGAGACGGTAAAAGGGGAAAATCCCTGACGTTTGAAATATCTCATCCTGATCGTTGCACCTTGAAGGATGATCCATTGGACCAGATAGCCAAGAGGTATCTTGAAAGATGGGGTTTGACCGGTGGATGATTTTCTTGAACAATTTGCAGACAGATTGAAAACAACGGATGCAGATATTATTTCAGCGGATGAAACAGCAGACTGGCCGACCGGGAAACTGGATGAGCTTGTTAAAACAGGGGTGTTAGAAAAAATCCAACATTCCAACGGGGTGGTATGCAGTGAGTGTGAGGAAAACTGTTTCATAGAGCCGGATATAAGAACGTATCCTGACGGCAGCAAAACAATCGGGGTTTTCATTTGCACCCGCAATCCAGATATTGGACGAATGGAAATCGACCTTGACCGATTAAAACAATGGAGAATCAATAAGGCAGAGCTTAAGAAACTAGGCTACTGTGTGGAGACGGGGCCGGACCCCAAAGATGAGTTTATTACTGTACAGCAAGCCTCAAAAATATTAAGCGTTGACAGGGGAACAATCTCTCGGTTAGCGACAAAAGGCAAGATCAAACATAATGGGGAAACCGGTAATAAAAGGCGTATTTCTAAATTATCCATTTTGCTCCTAAAAGAGGAACGTGAAGCTGAAAAAGTTAAGGGTGATTTCGACGAATATCAGGAAGATATAAGGAAAATCCCCGATATGCACTAATAATAGATAGTATTTTGTTGCGCATTTGTTGCGCGACAGAAATATTTTACTTTTTTTTACATCCCGAAATTCAATCTGAAGCGCAACACTTGGGTTTGCTCCAGAAGACCTCTGCCTTTCAACGGTTTTTGTTAATTCCAAGAAATTTTTCGTTGCGCAAATGTTGCGCGCTAAAATCCTGACTTACAATGGCTCTCATAAATGTTAATTGTTGTTTAATGTCATTTTTTAGGAGCTATTGAAATGAATACAACAAAGCAAGACACACAGTTATTGACTGCAAAAGCGATAGCCAAAATGTTGTCAACTTCGGTCAGAAGTGTTTGGCGTTACAGGTCAGCAGGGCGTTTGCCAGAAACCATTAAAATCGCTGGGGCTATAAGATGGAGACAGCAGGATATTGAGCAGTGGATTGCCTTGGGCTGCCCTAACCGTGACGATTTTGAAGCCATAAGAGGGGGTGAAAAATGAAAACGAAAATAAAAAAGGCCGCTGCGCCAACAGCGACCCACAGAAAAATCTTACAACAAAACGAATCTTACCGGCAGAATCAGCCTCCGTCAACAGAAATCCACCGGGCCGAGCGTATCCGAAAACGCCGAGCGGATATTCCGCCCATTCACCGCAAGATTTACGACCGGGCTATGCAGGGCAAGAGCATGAAATCAGCCATTAAGTCGTTCTGTCTGGAATGCTGCGGTTGGCAAAAAGAGGAAGTGAAACTCTGTACATCGTTGACGTGTCCTCTATATCCATATCGACCGTACAAAAATAGGGCAAACCATACCTCTGAGGGGCTTAGTTTTGGTGTGGAATCAAAGAACTCAGGGGAAGGGGGTTTGTGATGCCTGATAATGAGAAAATGTTGCGGGTAAGCTGGAAAAATCCCTGTCCGATCTGCCACAAAATCGACTGGTGTCTTTTTGCCCAGGATGGTTCAACAGCTATATGTCAGCGCGTTGAAGAAGGCTCGGTCAAAAAATGCGGAGATGCTGGCTGGCTTCACATTCTAACTGATGGTCCTGTGGGACACCGCCGCCGCTCACAGCGAGGGTTTTCGGTAAAACTAAGCAATAACAGGTCGGACAGAGACTTTACGGCCTCACAGCAGCAATACAGCCGTCAGATGACAAGCCAGCAGGTCAATACATTCAGCCAGCAATTAGGGGTTTCCAGCCAAAGTCTAAAAAGGCTTAATGTCGGCTGGGACGGTGAGGCCTATACGTTTCCAATGAGCAACGCTCAAGGCCGGATAATCGGTATTCGCAGGCGCTTTCCAAATGGTCGAAAAACTTCACTGATCGGCAGCGAAACAGGCTTGTTTGTCCCTACAGGTTTGGCTGGTAACGAACTACTTCTTATATGCGAGGGGCCTACAGATGCAGCAGTGGCGTTTGATTTAGGCTTTGATTGTATCGGTCGGCCAAACTGCAATTCTAAAATCGATATGGTCGTAGAATATTGTAGAGGGTGTTCGGAAATCATTATTATCGGTGATAACGATAAGGCTGGCCGGGACGGTGCCAAAAGGCTGGCAGATACTTTGGTGTTACATTGCCATAGCGTTAAGATTATCTACCCGCCAGACGGAATAAAGGATTTGAGGCAATGGTTTCGAGCCGGATTAACCAGCGAAGCATTGCAAGAGATTATCGACGAAATAAAAATTATCGAAATCGAAATCAGCTTTAAGGACTAACTTAATATGAGTGAGGTTAAATTAGATTTTCTATCGGATAAACCTTGTAGCACTAAAGGGATTTTAACGATTTTCAACAGCGATGGTGAAAAGCCGCTTTACAGCGATACACTTGATATAGCTAACAATAAAAAACGCAAAGCATTTATCAGAGAAGTTGAACAGGTTTGCGAATGTATTCCCGCTGAAAAATTAGAGCAGGCTATCTTGGAAAAGGTTACAGAGATAATAGCGGAAAAACACAAAGCAAATGAAAAGGCTGAAAATGAGCAGAAAACAGACCTGTTGGAGAACACGCCGCAGGAGGTTAAAGACACTGCCCTTGAGTTGCTTAAAAACGAAAACCTTTTTGAGCAAATATCCGCTGATATTGACGATATTGGCGTAGCAGGCGAAGAGCAGTTGCGAGTGATGCTTTACATCATTATGACATCCCGTTTACTCGATAAGCCGCTTTCCGCTATAGTTCAGGGTGCTTCGGCAAGCGGTAAATCCTATATTATTGAGACTGTTGCCAAATTGATGCCTCCTGAAACGGTGCTACAAGCACACGATTTTTCCGACCAGGCTCTTTATTATCTGCCGAGCGGTTCACTAATCCATCGAGTGATTATTTCAGGTGAGCGTGTACAGGAACATCACAGTAAGAATGGATACGCCGAAGATAATACCAAAGCATTTCGGGAAATGGTTGCCAGTGGTGAACTACGCAAGGCTGTTACAGTTAAAGGGCCTGATGGTAAGCCAAAGACCATAACGATACATCAGCCAGGGCCGATTGCTTACCTTGAAAGCACAACTGCTGCCAATATCCACGATGAGGATGCAACAAGGCTCCTGCCATTGGTAACGGATGAATCTGCCAGCCAAACAAAAATGATCGTTGAATCCCAAAGACGAGAGGCTAAAGGGCAAATAGTAAACAAGGTAAAGCAACAGGAGATTATCCGGCGTCATCACACGTTACAACGCTTGCTAAGGCCGCTTACTGTACGAATACCATATATCGACAGTATTTCACTGCCGGACACCAACATTGCTACCAGACGAACATACCAGCAGTTTACATTTGCGCTTAAATCGGTAGCCTTTTTGAGGCAATACCAAAAGCAAGTCCAACGCGATAAAACCACCGGCCAGGAATATATCGAAGCCGATGAAATTGATTACGAAATAGTCTATGGCCTGATGAATACGGTTCTGGCGCGTACGTATTCTCCACTGAATCAACAATCCCGTAATTTACTGCAAAAGGTATTAGAGCACACGGATACGGATACTGATTTCACTCAAAAAGACTGTGAGCAATGGTGCGGGCTGAGCAATACCACAGTTAGACGAAGGCTTGGGCCTTTGCTATGGGCTGGTATTTTTACTCTTAATAATACGTCTAAGCCTTATCGGTACAAATTGATCAATCCGGAATTGGCTGAAGTTGCCGATCTTGGTTTGGCTACGCCAGAGAATATAGCGGAACGCGTTTCAATTATGTCAGAATAGTCTTGGAGATTTTTGGCGGATGATTGTTAAGTGTTTGCAAATAAAGGTTTTATCTCCACCACTCGCAGGTGGCGGATTATGGCGGATGTGTTATTTGTTGCTATCTGCCAGTATCCGCCACCATCCGCCAAGCAGTTTCGGCGGAGCTAAGTCTTGCGTAGCAAAAGACTTAAATGACATCCGCCATTTGAGGGCGGCAAGAGAAGGCGATGATATTATTTGTGGTGGATTACGAAAAAAAACAGGTTTGAGAAAGATTTTTACAAAAACTTTAGTTTTTATGATTGACGTACATCAATTACAATATTACACTATTATTTATGATAATGAAACGGATAAGAAAAGAAATTGAAACCTGTGGCAAAAGTCGATACCGGATAAGCATAGAAACTGGCATCGACAAAGCTGCTTTGTGTCGAATTATGCAGGGCGGAAGCTGCAAAGCTGAAACCGCTGATATCTTATGTAAATACTTTGGTTATGAACTGATCAAAGTTTCAAAAAAGGCAAGGTGAGACTATGGCAAGTGTGGTTATGGAAAATGAGGGGCGAAGATTGATTCAACTGTCGGAGGGTGAACATCCGGATCGGCCTAAAATCCGCCTGGGCAAGGTTACAAAGCGGGAGGCGGAATCGGTTCGGGTGCATATTGAAAATCTACTTCGGGCCAAGATGACAGGATCACCCATACCCCCGGCAACGGCAGCGTGGTTGTCGAATATTCCTGAAGTGTTGCGGTTGCGGCTGGAACGGAGCGAATTGGTAGAACCGTCTGAGCGAAGGACTTGTCCAACTCTTGCCGAATGGGTGAAGAGGTATATCGAAGGCCGGTCGGATATTAAGCCCAATACTCGGCGGAACATGGGACAGGCTCAGTCAGGGATAATTGAGTTTTTCGGTGAAAACAAACGACTGGATGAGATTACTGCTGGTGATGCCCAGGATTTTCGCATCTTTTTGAAATCTAAAGGGCTGGCGGAAGGGACTATTCGGCGGCGGTGCAAACGAGTTAAACAGTTCTTTACGGCGGCGATTCGTAAGGAAATTATCAGTAAAAATCCGTTTGCTGATTTAAAATGCGGGAATTCGAGTAATCCTGAGCGGCTCTATTTCGTTGAGAGAGAGGATATGCAACTGGTCTTAGATGCCTGCCCGGACGATGAGTGGCGGCTGATCTTCGCCCTGGCGCGTTATGGGGGGCTGCGGACACCTTCGGAGGCGTTTCTGCTGACCTGGGCGAATGTAAATTTCGATCAGATGCGATTTACCGTTAGAAGCCCCAAGACAGAGCATCAGGGTAAGGCTTTTCGGGTGGTCCCGATTTACCCTGAGCTTTACCCCTTATTGCTCAAAGCTTTTGAGAATGCCGAAGAGGGGGAAGTATATGTAATCAATAGATACCGGAATCCCGCTCAGAATCTCAGGACTCAGGCTCATCGGATTATCCGGCGGGCGGGGCTGGAGCCTTGGCCCAAGACCTTCCAGAACCTTCGGAGTACCAGGGAGACGGAATTGGCGGAGGAATATCCGGTTCAGGTGGTTTGTCAGTGGATAGGCAACTCGCCCCAAGTGGCGGTGAAGCATTATCTGCAAGTTACGGAAAAACACTTCCAAAAAGCGGTGCAGAATCCGGTGCAGACTATGCACGAAAAGCATTGCCAGGAGGTGTCAGAAAATCGGGGTAAAGTCAAAGAAAAGACGCAAGTCATTGATTGGCAAAGCTTTGCTAAGTCTGGCAATGACAAGTACTTACAATCACTACCCCCAAGGGGAGTCGAACCCCTGTCACCTGACTGAGAATCAGATATCCTAGGCCACTAGACGATGGGGGCGTCAAGCACTCTAACTTTTCGTAACCTAAAACCTTAAGTGCCACAAGCCAGGCACTAAAGGACGCTACCTTATACCGCATAGCACACGGTGCTGTCAAGAAATTATTTAGCTAATCGATGACTTGGAAACCGTGGCGAGTTGAATTTCAAAATTTCTCTCTTTTACAAACTCGCATTTCCCCTACCTAACGCCCGCCCTCGACTCATGTTGCCTTAAAAAATCGGCAATCCGTACCGCCTAAACCGATCCGCACCAGCACCCTGCGCAGGCATTTAGGACATTTCCCCTCATAAGCAGTCCCAGCCCGGTTACGGTATATACGTTGGTAAACCTTGCAGCAGTCAAACATTACGCTAATAAAAGGTCTGCCTTTCGCCCTCGCCGCGCTGATCTCCACTTCTGTAAGATCATCTTCGCCGCCCCCCACGTCCACCCGTCGGCCGCCTATTTCCAGAATATAATCGGGTTCATTCGACATAATACACCCATCGCATCCTGAGCACATCAAAGATGCCCTTTCATAACTCCTTTAATCTCAAGGCAATCATCCAATCCCAATCGATATCCCATCATACATAACCATCTTATTACCAAACAGTTACTGTTACTCCCACCCTGATCGCCCATTACAACTACTCTATTTCCACATCATTTTCACTTTACACTCACAAACCACCATTATACAATGAATCAAAACAAGTGAACTCTAACGAGGATAACTAATTTGTCCATAGCTGGCAAGATCATCATAAACGCCGAGCGATGCAAGGGTTGCGGCCTGTGCGTTGAGGCCTGCCCTAGAAATTGCCTGGCCGTCAGCGATTATTCCAATGCGATGGGGTATTTCCCGGCTCACGTAACTAACGATCAATGTACAGGTTGCGCTATGTGTGCGATGATTTGCCCCGACGTAGCGATAACGGTTTTTCGTGATGCCGACCTGACCGTAAAACCCAACAAAAAAAGCAAATCGGTACTAAGCAGGAAAAAAACATGACCCAAAAAATCCTCATCTGCGGCAACGAAGCCCTGGCCGAAGCCGCTATCCGCGCCGGCCTGGATGCCTATTTCGGTTACCCGATAACCCCGCAAAATGAGATTCCCGCATATATGGCCCGTCGAATGCCGCAGGAAGGCCGCGTATTCGTACAAAGCGAAAGCGAATTGGCGGCGATCAACATGGTCTTCGGCGCCGCCGCCACGGGTGATCGGGCCATGACCACATCGTCCAGTCCCGGCATTAGTCTGATGCAGGAAGGCATCAGCTACCTCGCCGGCGCGCAACTACCTGCTGTTATTGCAAATATAATGCGCGGCGGACCGGGGCTGGGCAACATCGGACCGTCTCAGTCTGACTATTTTCAGGCGACCCGAGGCGGCGGTCATGGTGATTATCGGACTATCGTATTGGCGCCGGCCAGTGTGCAGGAGTTGAGTGACCTGACGCATTTGGCATTCGATTTAGCTGATTTGTATCGTACTCCGGTACTGATTCTCAGTGATGGTTTCTCGGGCCAGATGATGGAACCGGTGGACCTGGATAAAAGACCGCCGCCCAGAAAGCTGCCGCATAAGGATTGGGCTCTTACCGGTACCAACGGCAGAAAACAGAGGATCGTCAGGTCGCTTTGGCTGGCGGAAGGCAGACTCGAAGAACTCAACCTGGAACTGCAGGCGAAATATCGTCAAATAGAAGCAAACGAGGTTCTTTGCGAACAGCACGAAATCGACGACGCCGAGATTGTTCTGGTCGCGTACGGGATCACCTCCCGGATCGTTCGTTCAGCGGTACGGAAAGCCCGCCGGGAAGGAATCAGGGCGGGCTGGATCAGGCCCATTACACTATGGCCGTTTCCGACCGATCAGATCAGTGCCGCGGCTGATGAGCCGCGTATTTTCCTGACCGTAGAAATGAGCCACGGTCAGATGGTCGATGACGTCAAGCTGGCGGTTGCCGGCAAAGCGCCGGTATTATTTCATGGTTGTGCCGGCGGTGCGGTGCCCAGCGTTGAAGATGTGTTGGAACAGATCCAAAAACTGACTTTGCCCGTAGCTTAAGGAGAGAAGTTAGTTGTTCCTGGTGTGTGGGTGCACACCTTACATAAGAAAGATCGCTGCAGATGAAAACGGTTTTTGCTCGTACGGAGAGTTTGAAAGATTGTCCTACGCATTACTGTCCGGGTTGCGGACACGGAATTGTTCATCGATTGATCGCTGAAGTCATTGACGAATTGGATATCGCAGGCCGAACTATCGGAATCGCTCCGGTTGGCTGTGCGGTGTTGGCTTACAATTATTTCGACATTGATATGGTCGAGGTGGCGCACGGCCGAGCTCCGGCGGTGGCCACGGGCATGAAAAGGCTGCATCCGGAAAATATCATTTTCTCTTATCAGGGCGACGGCGATCTGGCTTCCATCGGTGCCGCTGAGATTCTTCACGCGGCGCACCGGGCTGAGCGGTTTACGGTTATATTTATCAACAACGCCGTTTACGGCATGACCCAGGGGCAAATGGCGCCTACCACTTTGCTCAACCAGGTAACCGCTACGACGCCGCGAGGCCGGGACCACGATACTGACGGCTATCCCATGCAGGTATCGGAGATATTGGCGGTTTTGCCGGGTTCGATCTTTATCGAACGATGTTCCGTATATAATCCGGCTCAGGTTGTCAAGACCAGGAAAGCCATCAAACACGCTTTTGAACTGCAAATCGCCGATGCCAAGGGATTGAGCCTGGTTGAAGTACTCAGCCCCTGTCCTACGTATTGGCACATGAGTCCCAAGAAGGCTATGCAATGGATCGAGACCGAGATGGTACGCGTCTTTCCACTGGGAAGGTTGAAGGGTGAATAAATGTCGAAAAATGGTTCTTATGAGAGTTTGATTATTGCCGGGTTCGGCGGTCAGGGAATTATCCTGGCCGGCAAGGTGGTGGCTCAGGCGGCCATGGTATCCGGTCGTGAAGTTACATATATGCCCTCCTACGGCGCGGAGGTTCGCGGCGGCACGGCCAACTGCATGGTAATCATAGCACAGGAGTCCATCGCTTCACCGCTGGTTATCAATCCCGATACGCTCATCGCGATGAACAAGGCTTCATACCATAAATTTGCGCCGCGTATTAAACCTGGCGGCCTGCTGGTGCTCAACAGTTCGAAAGTTCCTGAAAAACCACAACGCGATGACATCGAGGTATTAGCTATACCGGTTGATGACATCGCCATCGAGTTGAACAATCCCAGAAGTGCCAACATGGTAGCGCTGGGCGCATATCTGCAAAAACGAGGACTGATCGATCCCGATACAGCGGCGAGTTGCATGGAGAATGTGCTGGCGCCGCGGCACCATCAAACGATTCCTGTCAACCAACAAGCAATTCGGCGAGGCGCGGAATTCGTAAAGACGGTATTGGCATAGGTGATATAATGCATCGTTTTTTTAGCGGGGTAGAAAATCATGTTTAATAATCGGATCACTCGCAGAGAAGCAATTAAAGTAGGCGCTGCCATGGCACTGCCATTATCAATTGCTCGTACTACTTCGGCAATGACGAATATACCTTCGCCCAAAAAACCAATAATCGGCATGTCCACCCTTGGTTTTGGCGAATATTCGAACCAACAACTGGCCGGGGAATTGGCAGAAGCGGGAATAAGTGTAGTTCAGTTGTTTCTGAGCCAAACCGACAGTCGCTATTGGGAATACAATGGCAGGTCGGACGTATCGGATATGACAGCGCAACGATGTAAAGACATTGCCGGTGTTTATCGTTCTGCCGGCATTTCAATTCACAGCATCGGCGTTTATACGAACCTGATCCATCCGGACGACAATGAGCTAAAGGCTAATCTGGAATATTTCGAGGCCATGATGAAGATCGGCGACAATATGGCAGTACGTAAGTTCGTGACCGAAGCCGGACATTATCACTCGGACAAGGTTGCGGCGTCGGCAGTGCCTTACCACTTTCAGGAGGAAGTCTGGCATCGGATGGTGAAAACAGGAAAGGAACTGGCAAAACTGGCTCAGGGGCATAAAGCGACAGTACTTCTCGAGCCTTTCTATCGCGGTTTCTTGGCCAGTGCGAAGAGAACACGCATCTTTCTGGAAGAACTCGATTCGCCCAATATAAAAGCGTTACTGGATCCTGCCAACCTGCTGGAGATAAACGACATCGAGGAAATGTTCTCACAGCTTGGCCCCTGGATCGATTGTCTCCATGCCAAAGACCGTAAACTGCATGTTGATCGTGGCGTGCCGGCAGGCCAGGGTGATCTTGATTATAAAAAGTTCATTGCCGCGGCAGCTAAGTTTGCTCCTGACGCCCCCTTCATCCTTGAGTATGTGGGTACAAAGGATTACCAACAGGCCCTGGCAATGCTTCGAAGTCTTATTTGAAAAGAAGCCCCATCAAACGATTCCTGTCAACCAACAAGCAATCCGGCGCGGCGTGGAATTCGTAAAGATCACATCGGTATAACCACAGCGATCGTCTTGGCTTCATAACCAATTGCCATTATTCGAGTTATGGCAGGTCAGTGGTAGTTCAAACTGAGAGTTCAATATAAATGTGCTATGTCAGAGGGTTATATTATTGCGCAATTTGACCTTTACTAATCACTATATATCTGCTATAATGAGTGTAAAATAGCAAAGTATTTTCTGCATTTGAGGAGAATTTCACAATGGGCGCAATATCGCTACGCCGGATATTCATGGGGGGGTTGGTTTGCCTGCTAAATCTGTTTGCGTTGGTCAGTTCCGGACTGGCGCAGATTTCTATCGAAGGGGTCGAGGATCAGGTAATTTACGGTGGGAGCGTTTCTTTCATAGTTAACTCTGAGGAAGGTTTCGATTACACGGTTGAGTTGAATGGCGAACCGATTGCGACGGATGTCTCCATAGAAGTCAACGAACCGGAATATTACGAATTGTACGTGCATCGGATTGAGCAGCCCCCCGGAGCGGAAGAGAGCGTATTGGTTCAATTTATAGTCCGTGCGATGGAACGGGGGAATACGGAGTGTGGTCTGCCAGTATGGACCCCATATCCATCGATCGATTCAGCGGCGGCTGAGTTCACAAACGCCCAGCTTACGATTGTTACTCCCGCGGCATATCCCATGGGACTTGATATCCCGGTCATCGCCCGAGTAGAGGACGCATCAGGTAATCGGCTCGGCGTCAATGGCGACATCACGGCTGATGGTTTTCAAAATTACCCATTGCAACTGTTACGTGGAGTCGGGTCTGTCTTTCTGCCGGCGGCTGCGGAAGGCGGTATCATTTCCTACACAGCGGAAATTCAATCTCTTCAGATACCAAAGCAAATTACAATCGAGGCCTCCACAACATGGCAAACGGTCTCGGCGAATATTACCACCTCAACCAACTGGGGTGAAAATGCTCGGATTCATATTAGCGGCGTTGCCGGGAATTTACTGACGATAGCATCAGGCGCCACCTTGACCATAGGCGCCGCAAGTGTAATCATGATCGACCCTGACATTACGATTTCGGTGGAAGGCAGTATAGTCGTCAACGGCACTTTGGAGCAACCGGTTGTCTTCACCGGCCCGGACAGGAACGTTCCCTGGGGTGGGTTCCTTTTCGAATCGGGCACATCTCAAGGGGAATTAACTGGCGCTATTCTCACAGGAAGCGGCGCCGATTCGAATTGGTTCGATAACAATCCCGGCCACGGCAGCAGTCACCGCAAGGATCAATGTCTGTTTTACCTGTCTGGCGGAGAGCATGTGAGCCTGACCGATTGTTATCTGGTGGAAAACCATGGTCAGGCGGGACATGGTGAGAGTTCCTATTTGACCATGACAGGTTGTCTCGTTCAAAAATGTGTAACTGCCGGCCAGTATAATGGCGGTGCTGTAATACTTGAAGATTGCGCACTGATCGAATTTCCTTCGGCTACCGCTCCCTTTGCCGATGATGACAGCGATGTCTTTTACCTGACAGGCGGAGCGCATTCCCTGACCGATTGCCTTCTCGGCTGGGCTTTGGATGATGGAATCGATGCAGGGGCCGGTGCGGCCGGTTCGGTAACTGTCAATAACTGCTGGTTTGAATCATGCTATCACGAAGCTATGGCCTGGTCAGATACAAGAGATGCCGATATCATCGATACCGTCATCTTGAATTGTGGACAAGGGATCGAATGCGGTTATAACGACCCGACTGTGGATGCGGATCACTGCCTTAGCACAGCTAATGTGATAGGAGCTCGTTTTGGTGATAATTACGACTGGAGCTATGATGGTTTTTTGACAGTGAGCAATTCACTCCTTCTATTTAACGTAAGAGATGTTTGGGGCCGGGCATGGGATGACTGGACTGTGCATCTTTCTCAAATGGACATCCAGAACAACTACCTTAGCTCACCGAATGCCAACTATCCCAATAATTTAATCTGGGATCCACAGGGCAATCCCAGCCAACTGGCTGAATTGGCACCATTTCTGCCCACGCCAGCCGGGACAGTAGGAATTGGATTGGCAACAGTCAAAGATGTCTTCGATTTCTCTGAGATTACTGACAAGATTCCTGTCCGCCTGAGCACCTTCAACACAAATTCAGTATCGGTCGATTACACTATTGATACTAACGACGGGCCTTATGACAGCGGCTCTTTGCAATTTATTCCCGGTGAGTCGCTAAAGTACATTCAGTTCGCTATTCCGCCCACCCAGGGCCTGCGAGAGCTTAGTGTGACCCTGGGCAATCCGGTCAATGCCGAGTTGACCGGATATCACCAGATAACCTATCATATCCCATTAGAATACGTCGAGCCGCTGATCATGGAGGGTGACCAGTGGCACTACTTCAAGGGCACAATCGAACCGCCGGCGGATTGGAACGAGTTGGCGTTCGACGACGATGCCTGGCTGCTCGGACCCACGGGCATCGGGTACGAGGCCGGCACTGGTTATGAATTATGCATCGCCACTAATTTAACTGACATGCAGAACAACTACATCAGTGTGTACGCACGCCGACTCTTCATAGTCGAGGCGCCATCGCGATTAACCGGTCTGACTTTTACCATGGACTGGGATGACGGATACATTGCCTACATCAACGGAACACCGGTCGATAGCCGGTATGCACCGGATCCTCCCACCCATAATCAGACGGCACAGACGTCTAACCACGAGGCATGTTGTGGCACCGGCACGTCGTCCGGACCCTGTCCTCCAGAGGAGGTTGATCTAAGCGACCACCTCGGTGACCTGGTCCCCGGAATCAACGTGCTGGCTGTTCAGACACACAACACTTCGCTATCAAGCTCGGACTTTATTTTCATTCCGCAGTTATACGCTGTCGTCGGTCCCTGGCCAGGCGACTTCGAGCCGAACGGAGAGGTGAACTTCGATGACTTTACAATATTGGCGGCGGCATGGCTGACTATGGATGGACAGGCACGCTATAATCCTGCCTGTGACATTAGTCCCGATGGTTCCATCAACATGCCGGACCTTCTGGTATTTATCGATAATTGGCTGGCCGATTATTGAGAAGTGTTTATTGCGAGTCTGATTTCGACCAAAAAGCCTCATATCTCCCCGCTCGATCATGATGCTGCTGCAAGGCCTTTGCGTACCACCGCCCGCCACACGCCCGCCATCTTCTCCGGTAGATGGTGGGCTCTTAGCCCACGCGGACTTTCGCATGTCACCACCCAACTGTCACCCCCGCGAAAGCGGGACACGAAGCGAAGCCCATCTTCCAGTGCCTTCCATCATTCACTCACTATCACAACACACCCGCCAACGCACCAATCTCCTCCTCACTCATCGCATAATTATATATCCGAACATCATCCAGCATACCAACAGACCCATCTAAAGAAATCAAAACATCCATCCCGACAGCGGTATCGATTGTCTGACTGCCTAAGCTGATGATTGTATCTTCCTGCCCGCCATCCACATAAAGCAGTATATCTTCGACTTTCACATCCTCTTTGTCCGGCAAGACAATCGCTACATGATGCCATGTATCATCATCTATATCTGTATCACCGACAACGCTGCCGCCAACCACAGCGGCTCGCAGTTTCCCCTCAGCGTTGATCACATTAGACCATAGGCCACCGTTGATTCCCAGCGTACCCCAGCGCACAATCGACAGTGTCAATCCATTCGATTCGGTCCTTACCCATGCGGTTACAGTTCGAGGATTCCACCCGCTGATACCTTTGTAACCTTCGATCTCCACATAATCACCGTCCCCGTCAAATTCCAGCGCCCCGCCAATCTTCCCACCATCCGGCCACCACGTCGGATTACCGTTAAGCGTCCCATCATTACTCCCCACACTATCACTGGCAACCGTACCACTCAACTCATCCAACTTCCAATGTGCCACCAACTCAGGAGAGAAACCTGCCAGCGTTCGAATTTCTCTTATGCTCAGCGCATAGTCATAAATCCGAACATCATCCAGCAAACCTTCGCAGCCGTCTAAAGAAATCAAGACGTCCATGCCGACTGCGGTGTTGATTGCCTGTGTGCCATAACTGATTGTGGTACTTTCTTGCTCGCCATCTACATAAAGCCGTATATCTTCGACCTTCACATGCACTTTATCGGGCAACACAATAGCCACATGATGCCATGTATCATCAGCTATATCCGTATCACCGGCAATGCTGCCGCCAATCACCGCGGCTCGCAGTTTACCCTCGGCGTTGATCACATTAGACCATAAACCACCGAGGGCCTCTGTCGCACCCCAGCGCACAATCGACAGTGTCGATCCATTCGATTCGGTCCTGACCCATGCGGTTACGGTTCGAGGACTTGACCCGCTGATACCCTTGTAACCTTCGACTTCCACATAATCACCGGCCCCGTCAAATTCCAGAGCCCCGCCAATCTTACCACCACTCGGCCGCCACATCGGATCACCATTAAGTGTCCCGTTATGCCCATTGCTGGTACTATCCACGGCAACCGTTCCGCTCGACTCATCTAACTTCCAATGCGCCACAAGCCGTGGGACACCTTCCAGCCAATTCCCCGCCATAATCTCCAAATCGCCCAGTCCTACCTCGCCCATTCTGTCAATGTCGGCCTCGCTGCAGTAATCGTTGCTCGCATTACAGCCGGTCTCCAGCCAGTACGCAGCTAACCACGCGAAATCCACCAGGTCAATTCTGCCGTCGAGATTAGTGTCTCCCCGCCCGGGCAGAGCACCCTGGACTTTCTGCAGCGTACTTGACGAAGCTATAAGTGTTCCGTCCGCATAAACTCGCAGCCCGACGCCCTGACCGTACTTGGTGCCATCCTGGTCCCATACGATCGTCAAAATACAACCGTGATAGAGGATGTTATCCAAACAGAACCAGGCCCATTGCCCTTGCGGAACCAGCGGATCGACTTCAACCACTCCATCAGCTCGCGGCTGTAATCCGATCAGGTCGCTGATAATCAAATCACAGAAAGTAGAATGATTATAAGCAAAGCCTCGAGGTGTGTTGGGTACGCCGATCTGAGTCCAGTGACCCCCGTCAACACCGCCGGAAACCATCGATTCGTCGATACAGGAGATGGTGTCGGGTCCACCGCCGATCGTATAAGTTTCTTCATGGCTGCCTGAATATATCATTAACTGGTTAAAGTAATCGTCAGTGTCCACATAACTCTGATCATAATTGCGAAGAAGATTGGCCATGGCCTTGAGAGTGATCGCGGTTGCGTACGGCCAGATCGGACCGTCCCACCGACAGCAACTGCCTACACTTCCGGTGTTGTATCCTGTCTCATCATGAGCGCCGCTGGTAAATCCGTAAGCGGTGGTAAAGCTGCCTAAATGACTCCAGGCCAGGTCATAATTGACCGCCCCGCCATCATCGGGCATATTAAAATACCAGGGCGTAAAACCGTGAAGTTCGCGCCTGCCCTGCAAAGAACCGCCGGGGAAATCGTTATAGCCAACCTTGAAAAACTCATCGGCTGGATCCCAAAGGTAGCCCAGCATCGCCTGTTTGATGCTTTCAGCAGTGTTGTCAAATAGATCGGCCTTTTGCAGGTAAGTCGCTGCATTTTCCGTGTCGTACTCTGCGGCAATGCGAAACATCTGGGCGATCGCCCGGGTGTCTCCGAACATATACGAGTTGAGCGTAGCCCGCTTGCCGCTGCCCCCGTAACTGACTTCCATTCCATCGCGGTCATCAATCTGCCAGAACAAACCGTCGTCGGTATCACGATATGCCGATTGCGTTGCACCACTGACCCATCCATTGTAGTTTGTTTCAAGGTTCAGCAGATTTGTCTGGTCAGCAACCAGTTCGGTAACCAGACCATCATCTGGATTGACCTTGTAGCGTGCATAAATCGCATCCGCCAGCCAGCATGAATAACGCCTGGGAGTTGCGTTAGCATGGGTCATCCAGTAACGCTCGTAATCATCCATCAGTTGAGACTGATGAATCCATCGCCCTTCGTAGATATGATGAGAAGAAGGGCAGGAAATCGTATTGGTCACTGGATCGGCCCAGTCAACCGGATCGATAAATTCAGTCAAAACGAAACTGGGATTCTGTTCGGTGCCGATATTCTTGATGTGCTTGCGATATGTCCACCAGCGGAAATAATACGTCTGAACCAGATCGGCATCCGGCGCATCAAACAATGGAATGTTATCTTTCAAATAATCAAATGCATCGGAATGGCCATTCTGATCCAGATCGGCATTTTTAACATATTGACCGCCATAGACGCCGTTATTGACCTGCGAAACCTCCGCATCCGTAGAAACCTGGAAAAACCAGCGATCCTCGGCGTTGAATTGATTAACATAAGATTCAATCGTATCCGGATCCAGCAGCAATGGGCCTTGCGCTGCTTGTGATTGAAACTGAGTTAAACAAAGCATAATATAAACTATACTTATAAAATACTTATATCTGAAGTCGTTTCCATGTTGATTTGTTATTCTCATCATTTATCTTCTCCTTTATTCTATACATGACAGTCATACCCCTGATAGTAATTACCAACAATCTCGATTTTCCCGTCCACATGACAACTACCTCCTGCTCTTTGCTGTGCAACTATCCAGTTTCCCTCATCCGGGCAACCGACTTTGCCACATACATACACGCTATGATACCAAATTCCATCCACCCCCGTCAAGCAAATTATCTCCCAATCCAACCAATCACCTACTTTTGGCTCCTCGTATGATAATGCCTCGAAATAAAACAGTCAAACTAAAAACTCCGGGATTGACATTAAAGCGCAAAATCCTGCGAGTTTGGACGCAAAGCCACCATGAAAAAACCAGTCATTTTTTGGCATATCCATGTACAGAAACGTAGCCCGGGCCGTGCCCGGGGACCATTGGCGCAACCCCGCCCACACCCGCCATCTTCTCCGTCGGGTGGCACCTTCAAACTTGTTTGGAGGTGTTATAACAATTGTACCACGCCCGTCTTGCCGGCATCGACTGACATATTAACGTCCTTGCCCGTCTGTGTTTGTCCATGTCCGTCCTCTCAGCCCACGCGGACTTTCGCGTGTCGCCCCCGCGAACGCCCGACACGAAGCGAAGATCCGCGATAACGAATCTATCTTCCGACCCCGTAGCGGTCGAATATGCATACCCGCGCGCCTCCCACACCAAACATACCGAAAAAATCGCAAAATTATTCCGTAATTCACTTGACATCTTGGACCTTCCACACTACAAAATAGCCAAAGCGCCCCCTTGCCGCACCAGACCCGTTAAGGTAGCGTGATCTGTCGCAGATGAGGTGTTATATTAGGCCGGTGAGGCATTGTAGCTTTACATCGTGGCATTGCGGGCTTATAATGAGACGTTGTAAACTGGCAAAAATGCGGGTAATGTCGTTGATTTTAAGGCAGTTAGGCGAAAAATAGCAAAAAAAACGACAAATAAAGCTAACTGTAATTTAATACAGGAATAAGAATGGCAAAAACAAAAGCAAATGAAAGAGAATTTCAAGGCCAAGTAATTTCCTGGATAAAAAAACAAATTGACCACGGCGGTTTGCCTTTTAAAAATGCAATAAATGACCCTGGTTTATACGGCTTGCCAACAACAAAATTTCCCGATGTATTGCTGACATTAGATTTTGAATGCAGAGAGCCTTTCTGCGGATGGGAACTAAAGACACCCGAAACAGACGCCAGAGACAGCAATCTATTAAAGGACGCTGTTGAAAAAGCACAGACAATAAAGGCAAAATACTTTGTAACATGGAATATGCAAAGTGCCATTATATGGCGAACGCCGGAAAAAAGCAGAGCGACAGTTACCGAAAAGTACAAGATACGCGAGATACCTGACCCTCGAATAACAAGCGTAGATGACATACGCGACCCAGTCAAGGCGCTATTGCTTGAGGATATGTGCGTTCGTCTGCTGATTGATTTACACCGATTATATGATGATGAAAAAGTCAATCTGCATATTGCGGATACTACTATTTTTGTTGGTATAGTATCAGAAGCAAGCAACAAGATGAGCGACTCGTTACTAAGGGATTTGCACCGGCAAAGAAGCGACAGAGATTTTGAAAGAAAACTTAAAGTATGGGCAACAAAACAGGGTATTAGCAGGTACGACGAGGAATACTGGCAGGCTTTGAGCCGGCAGATAGCTTACAGGACTATCGGAAAGATTCTGTTCTATATTAGTTTGAGGCGAAGCAGACTTGAACTGCCGAAATTTAAACTGCCGAAAAATAATTACAAACAGGCAATTCAGCAGTTAAGAAATTATTTTCAAAAAGCGATTGAGGTTGATTATCAGGCGATATTTGAGCCTGATATTACGGACAAGATAGAACTATCACATCAAACAATTGATATAATAATCGAACTGACAGAAAATCTTACCCACTGGTCTTTTGAGCTTGCACCGTTGGACGTTATAGGAAAAGTTTTTGAGGATGTAATACCACAAGAGGCAAGGCACACTTTAGGACAGTATTTTACGCCTGAAAATCTTGTTGATTTGATTGTAGCTTTTTGTGTGAGCGGCAAAGACGATTATGTAATGGACCCGACCTGCGGAACAGGGACATTTCTTATCCGTAGCTATAACAAGCTCAAACAGTACGGGCCTAAAACCCATCACGAACTTTTAAATCAGATATGGGGATTTGACATAGCAGGATTTCCGGCGGAACTTGCGACAATAAACCTTTGCAGACAGAATTTCGGAGATTATCTGAATTTCCCGCGCGTTTTGAGGAAGGATTTTTTTGATGTAAATGTCGGAGATGAGTATGAATTCCCGCCGCCGAAAAAAGGCGCTGAAATTCAGGAAAGAGTTAAGGTAAAAATACCCAAATTCGATGCTCTTGTTGGAAATTTTCCGTTCATAAGACAGGAGTTAATAGAGAAAGTTGAAAAAGGGTATAAGAAAAAGTTAGAAACGGTCTTGTCTGCAAGCTGGCAAGAGACCTACACTGAACTTTTCAATAAAAAAACTCAAGGCACCAATAATAAAACTGTCCACGAACTACAATTGTCGGGACAGGCGGACATTTACGCATATATGTTTTTCCATGCTGCTGCGCATTTAAAAGAAGGAGGCAGGATGGGGTTTGTTACTGCCAATGTGTGGTTGGATGCGGAGTATGGGTATGAATTGCAGAGATTCTTTTTGAATAAGTTTAAGATAGTTGCGATTTGTGAAAGCAGGTGTGAGCCGTGGTTTGAGCAATCGGCAGTAAATACGTTTTTTACGATTCTTGAGCGGTCGGACGATGTAAAGGCAAACAGAGAAAATCTAACCCGTTTTGTCAAATTCAAAAAGCCGTTAAAGGAGTTATTTCCCGAAGATGCTTTGATAGATACACAGGCAAGATGGATAAGACTTGAGCAGTTTGTTGACAGGATAGATGGGATTTGCGCGAGTGGTCAGGTGACCGATAAAAGGTGCAAAGAGTTTGAAAAGATAGAATCTGAATATATCAAAGAACCGGAGATTATATCTTATGAAGATGAAGATATAAGAATGCGGATTATAAAACAGGGGGATTTGAAAGATGCGGTGTATGAGTTAAAACAGACAGTCAAGTGGGGTAAATATCTGCGTGCGCCGGATATATATTTTGAGATCATGGAAAGATGCGCGGATAAATTTGTGCCGTTAGAAAAAGTGGCGGATATAAGGTTTGGGATAAAAACCGGTATAAATAAATTTTTCTATTTGACGGATGAGCAGATAGAACACTGGGGTATTGAGGAGGAATTTTTGAAGCCGGTAATAACTTCTACAAAAGAAATTCCTAACGTTTTTATAGAAGAGAAGAATTTATCCCATAAAGTATTTGTGTGCAGCAAGAGCAGAAAAGAACTATTAGGGACAAGTGCTTTGAAATACATAAAATGGGGTGAAAGCCAAACAGCAGGAGAAGGAGGGCCTAAATGGTCGGATGTGCCGTCAGTACAGGGCAGGAACAATTGGTACTCTCTCGCTGAAAACAAGGTGTCCGATTTTCTTGTTTTACGATTCAGAGACAGAAGACATTATACCCCAGTAAATAAAAATAATTTACCTGTTGGAGATGTTGTTTTTGTCGGCGAATTCACAGAAAAGAAATACAGTGAATTTGGATGCGCCTTTTTGAATTCTGTATTGACAGCTTTATTTTGTGAAATATATGGGAGGATAAATCTTGGAGACGGTCTGCTTACAACATATGGACCAGAAATTTCAATATTACCATTGCCTTTTAATGGTTTTGAAAACTTGCCTAAAAGTACTGTAGATAAGATTATTCAGAACTTTCGGAAATTAGGCAAACATCTGGTATTACCCTTTGATAAAGATATAAAGCAAAAGAACAGAATTGATTTTGAAAAAGCAATGTTCAGATGTTTAGGTCTTGATGAAGAAGATTATAAAAAAGTCTGTACAGCGGTAAATGAGTTAATAGAAGAACGTCATTCAATTCCCAAATTGCGTACAAAGCAGAAAAAGAAACGTGTTGAGCAGGATTACGAGAAACTAAAAGAGGAAATAGCTGAAGAAATTCTTTCGGGCGGGGTAAAGAGCTTTCCAGCCGGATTTATGAAAAAGGGCTGGTCGCAGGTAGAATTTAAGGAAATGGATGTGCCTGCGGATAAATTAAGGCTGGGCGAAAATTTCTTCGGCAAGCAACAGATATGTCTTGAAAGCGGCGACAGTTTTATGGAAGTCAACAGCGAAGAGAGAGGGAAATTTATTGTCTATGCGAAAAAGACGAATGAGTTTGTTATTAAAGTGCCGCGAAGTGAAACGGCAGTAAAAAAAGCCGTTCAGGAATATGAGATATATTTAAAAGAATTACAAAAAACATTTCTAAAAGCTTTCATAGAGCAGAGTGGCAATGTGGCCGTATCAGAAAGTTTGACAAAACAAATTTTCGACGAGATTGATTTGCCATATTTAGCCCGCGATTGAAAAAAGACCACTATGCAATGGTTGAAAAAGCAGCAAGCCTAGCCCGGACCATGTCCCCCATTTATTCTTAAACCTAACCTTTTTTCGGTCTGCCTCTTGGTTTTAGTATCGATTCTAGGCCCAGTTGTTTAGCATATCTGATTCGCGTCAATTCGCGTTCATTAGCGGTTCCTATTCTTCCCCATCTGCCCTCTGACCTCTAACTTCCGACCCCCCTCCCAAATGGTCCGCCCTCTTCCCTTCCCCGACCCCTGACCCCCGACCCCCGACCCCCGACCCCTTCGCTCTCCCCCCATTCAATTTTCATCAAAACATAGCACAAACAGGGTACAAAGTAGGTACAAACATAGTGCAAACATAGTGCAAAGTGGGTACAAATATGGTACAAACCACATCACTTTTCATCAGAATTCATCCAAATTTCGCCGAATTTCACACTTTTTTCTTACCCATCTTACCTAATCGTTATAATCGTTACGCAAAAATAAGCACTTACAACAAATTCCCCACAACGAAAAATAACGACTTACGTTTATCTCAACCTACATCGGATTTTCAAACGCCGTATTCTTCCCAGCGGTGATCCACCAGTTGTTTTATCTCCTGTGGCATCTCTATTTTGGGCGGCCATTCCATACTGATCCCCTCACCGGGCCACTTACGGGTTGCGTCGATACCCATTTTACTGCCGGCGCAAAGGTATGGTGCAGCATGATTTAAAGCATCCACCGGCCCATCGACCACACAACAATCACGTCGCGGATCCACGTTAGCTCCCACCTCGAAGAGCACTTTGTACACATCCTGCACATCTACATCTTCATCAACCACAATAACAAATTTACTGAACATAAGCTGTCCCACGCCCCATATCGCATGCATGACCTTGCGAGCGTGATAAGGGTATTGTTTACAGATACTTACGAAACAGTAATTATGAAACACACCAAAAACCGGCAGATGATAATCCACCACTTCTGGCAAAAACATCCTCACTGCAGGCAGAAATATCCGCTCCGTCGCCAACCCCATATAGTAATCTTCCATCGGCGGTATGCCCACAATCGTAGCAGGATAAATCGCGTTTTTACGCATTGTAAGGGCCGTAGCCGTGAATCGTGGATACATTTCCGGCATACTATAATAGCCGGTATGGTCGCCGAACGGCCCTTCTTCGACAATATCCTGCGGATCGGCGTATCCTTCGATGACGATTTCCGCCTCGGCCGGCACTTCCATATCGATACTGACGCATGGAACCGTTTCAACTGCTTTGCCGCGTAGGAACCCGGCGAACAAGACTTCGTCAACGCCCGGCGGCAGCGGAGCCGAGGCGGCGTACGATAAGGCCGGATCACCTCCCAGGACCAGGGCGACCGGCATTTTTTTATGTGCCTTTTGGTAGCCCCGGCAGTGGGCTGCGCCGTCGTGATGTATCTGCCAGTGCATCGCACAAGTTCGTTGGTCCAGTTGCTGCAGACGGTACATTCCCACATTGCGTACGCCAGTGGCGATGTCTTTGCTGTAAATGCCGGCAAAGGTGAAATATCTGCCGCCGTCCATCGGCCAGCATTTCAATATCGGCAGGATATCGAAATTTACGTCTTGTCCTTGATATACAATTTCCTGACATGGAGCCGTTTTGACCGTTTTGGGGGCGAATCCGGCAAGCTGGGCTAGTTCGGGTAGTTTTTTGAGCTTGTCTATCAGGCCCGTAGGCGCTTCGGGTTTTAGCAGTGCTTCGATCCGCTGTGCGATGCGGCTGAAATCATCTACGCCCAGTGCCTGGCACATCCGATCTTTACTGCCCAGTGCGTTGATAAGTACTGGTAGTTTTGAACCTTTGACCTTTTCAAACAAAAGCGCCTTACCACCGCCCGGTGATTTCATCACACGATCAGCGATTTCGGTGATCTCCAGGACCGGATCAACTTCGACTTTGATCCGGATCAAATCGCCGGCTGCTTCCAGGTCTTTTACAAATTCACCTAAATTTTTGTAGGCCATTTTCAGACTTCCTTTAGTTAGTATCTGTTGCGGGAAACGGTGTTATGTCATTCCAGCGAAAACTGGAATCCGGTTTTAGGGCCTAGACCCCCTGCGCGGGGGTGACATTGTTTTTTTGTTTTATATTCTCATTGGTATCGGCTCGCAAAAAGCTCTTAAATTTTCCATAGGAGTGCCGGCAGGGATTTCACAGCCCGCATTTACCAGATAAGGGTTGCCTACTTGTTCATATATTTTTCGGGATTTTCTTTTAATATTTTCCGGTGTTGAATACATTATTTCGTGGACAGGGTCAAGATTGCCGGCAAGTGCAACTTTAGAACCCAAAAGTTTCCGTGCCTTTACCATATCAACCATCCAATCACAGTCAAGTATGTCAACATTCAATAGTGCAATTAAAGGGAGAAGATGGTTGATGTTACCGCAAATATGTAATCTAGCCAGTCCGCCATTATTGTGTATAGCGTCTATAATCCGCTTTTCCCTGGGCAGCACCAACTTTTCGTACGTCTGAGCAGATATTTGACTGGCAATGGCATCGCCCATTCCAATTGTATCGCACCCGTGTTTTATTTGCTCAGCAGCAAATTCCACTGTTACATCGGTGCAAATATCCATAAGCTCAGCGCAAAACATCTGGTCATCATAAATATCTAATAGAAAGTTTTCTACGCCTCTAAGATCAACAGCTTCCGCGATGGGACCCTCCACCCAACCAGTTATGGAGTATTTTTTCCAAGCAAAGCTCTTATAAGCATCTATGGCCAAAATTGCGGTCTTTAAGCGTTCAGATGTAACAGGGTTCGGTTTGTCAAGGGACGCAAGGTTTTTAGTGTCCGCAAGAGGATGATATATGCATTTAGGTATGGTATTTTCGAGATATTCGATTTGCCCTCCAAATGCGGTGGTTTCCCGCCAAGGATCGCTCATTATATCTAATTGGTCAAAGCCAAAGTCAAGAACTAATGCTTTGTTGGCCTGGAACATAACCGTATGATCGCTTGCAAAATTTGCGTAAGAGGTGTTTATATATTCGGCCGCAAAATGCATTAGAATAGGAATTCTTGGAAGACAATCGACCTGTCGGCCATTAATCATACCTATATATCTTTCGTAACTATTCATAATTAACTCCTATTGCAAAAACGAATTTATACAAGAAGTCATACAAATTGTCAAAAATCATGGATGGGTGGGTGGGTTGTTTGGTCAGTGGATCGGTGGGGCAGGGGGAGGAAGGGACCGCCATAAGTGCTTAATTTTCGCGTCGGGGAATTGATGTAACTCCTTATTTTTCGTTGTGGGGAATTTGTTG